>ERZ779866.4563-NODE-4563-length-10141-cov-3.818263_pt1 | contig 10141 bp, 6 predicted proteins | sample MGYA00511248_ERZ779866 | MGnify/ENA primary metagenome ERZ779866 (study PRJEB29588, sample SAMEA2155758) | human gut metagenome | biome: human gut; feature: human-associated habitat; material: faeces | place: Denmark | collected 2008/2010 ... | reverse complement strand
CCCTTGCGTACCTCTTCCTCATCATCAACCAGGATAATTCGATATAAATTCATAGACATCCTTCTCCCTTCCGGCTTTTTCAGCCCCTGTTCCCATACTTCTCCAACTCCCCCAAAACCCTTAAAAGACGGCTGTTTTCTTCTCTGCTGCGAATGCAGATTCTATAATATCCGGGACCAAGTCCGGAAAAATTCCGACAGTCACGAATCAAAAGCCTTCTCTGTCTGCAAAGCTCCCAGAGACTGTGGGCATCCTCCTGCGGATCGTAAAACAGCAGAAAATTTGCCATGGAATCAAATACCCGATCCCCCAGCTTCTCCAGCCCCTTTTTTAAAAACGGCCGTTCCTCCCTTAGAAGCCTCCTGGTTTTCTCCAGATAAGTCTCAGGAACCGAAAGGGCCGCCACACCTGCCTCCTGAGCGGGAAGAGACACACTCCAGGGCTGCCGCAGAACTGCCATGGTTTTCAAAAGCCTCTCATCTGAACAGACGGCAAAGCCCAATCGAAGTCCGGCCATAGAATAGGTTTTCGTAAATGCCCGGAGAATTACCAGATTTGGATAATCCTCTGTCAGCCCCATCATGGTAATCTGCCGGGGACTCTCCAGGAATTCACAGAAGCACTCATCCAGTATCAGTCTGACCTGGTGCCTCAGACAGAAGGCGGCCAGCTTTCCGGCCAGGAGCCGGAGCCCCCTCCAGTCAAAGAGAACATTCAAGATATAGGCCAGGCAGGCCACGCCGGAGATCCCCTGGGACACCACTGTGGCGATGGCCGCCCCCGCCACGCCGGCGTCAAACCACAGGATGAAGGCGAAATCCAGCGCGATGTTCAGCACCGAGGAGAGGGCCAGAAAATATACCGGGGTCCGGCTGTCCCCCAGGGAGCGCAGGATTCCAGCCAGCAGATTATAGAGAAACGTGGTGGGAATCCCCATGAAGATAATGAAGATATAGCGCTCGGCGTCCGCGAAGATATCGCCGGGGGTGTTCATCACCGTAAGAATGGTGCGGCACAGAAGGCCGGTGGCCACCGTGAGCACCGTGGCGAACAGGATGGAGAGGTAGGCCGCGTTTGCCACATGCCGGCGCATACGGGCATAGTCGCCGGCCCCCATCCGCTGGGCCACCGGGATGGCAAACCCGCTGCACACCCCCATGCAGAAGCCGATGACAAAAAAGTTGATGGAGCTGGTGGACCCCACCGCCGCCAGGGCCTGGGCCCCCAGCAGCTTTCCTACAATCATCGTGTCCATCAAGTTGTAAAACTGCTGAAACAGCATGCCCAGCAGGGTGGGCAGGCCAAAGTTCAGGATCAGCCCCATGGGGCTGCCTACAGTCAAATCTTTGGTCATGGAAGGGTCCCCCTCTTTTTCCAGCGGCGGCAGGCGGCCGCCCGCAATACCGCATTATTATAGTCAGCGGCCCCCTTCGTGGATAGAGCTTTTTTTCACAATTTTCGGGGAATTTCATCCGGCAATTTGTTTCGGACGGCAAAGCTGCCGCATGGGGACGGCCGCTGGGGAATACAGTGGGCCCGGAAGTGTCTGCCCATTTGCCGCCGGTGGTCTACCTCATGCTGCACAGCCTGTTTTTACCCTCCGCCTGTCGGGAGGAGAGTGCTCCTTTCCCCACCTGCTGAAGGCGGCGGAGGAGCGGGTGTCCTCACCCGCCCGCGCGAAAGGTTTTCTTTCCTTTTGCAGGGCGCGGCCTCCTGGACGCGCCGTTTTGAATCGCCGCGAAGAAACGCTGTAGGTGCGACCCATGCGGTCGCCCTTAACTTTCCCCTTGGGGCCGTCCGGTTCCTGATCATCGGCAAAAAAACAGGCCCCGCTTTAAAAATCAAGCGGGGCCCATATAAAACCAAGTGCGCTAGAGAAAGAAGATCGGCAATGTCCCAAGAGGCGAAACGCAGTTTCGCACAAAGTTCTTTCGCCTGCTTTTCTTTCAAGAAAAGCAGGTCAGCCTTTGAAGCCGCAACATACTCTCCCACATTTCTGTGATAGGTCTTTGAGTTCTTGCCAAGCTCCAGCATATCTCCAAGCACGCAAATGCGCTTGCCCTCCGCCTGTGCCTGTGAAAGCACCGAAAGGCTCGCTTTCATTGAGTCAGGCGCAGCATTGTAGCAGTCAACTATATATGTAACTCCGTCAATGACGGTAACATTCTGTCTTAAACCCTCCGGTTTGAACTGAGCAATACCCTTTACGATATCCTCAGGCGGTATATCCAGTGCAAGACCCACGCAGAATGCCGCAAGAGCGTTCTTTACATTATGCTCGCCCAAGCAGTTTATCTGGGCGGCTATCTTTCCGCCTGCATAGTTTATAGTAAATGTTATGCTGTTGTCAACAGTCTTAACACCGCTTGCATAAACATCGCAGTCCTTCTTTGATACAGAATAGTAATAAACCTTTCTGTCAGAATGTAACTGCACCCCTGCAAGCAATTTATCATCACGGCAAAGTATCAGCGGAGCGTCATAAGCCGCACCGTCAAGTATCTCAAGTTTCGCCTTGAGAATGTTTTCCTGCGTGCCGAGATTTTCAATATGTGAAATGCCAATGTTGGTTATAACAGCCACGTCAGGCTGACATGACATTGACATTCTCGATATCTCGCCCTGATGCGACATACCCATTTCGATAACAGCCGCCTCATAGCTGCTGTCAAGACCGAAAAGCGTCTGCGGCATACCTATCTCATTGTTGTGGTTGCCCTGAGTTTTCAGCGTCTTGTATTTCTGCGCCACAACAAGGGCTATCATATCCTTAGTGGTGGTCTTTCCCACGCTTCCTGTTACGCCAACTACCTTAACATCGAATTTAGACCTGTAGTATCCCGCAATGTCGAGCAATGCCCTTGCAGTGGAGTCAACTATCATACATCTTGCACCCTCCACAGGTCTTTCCGTGACAACAGCCTCCGCACCAAGCTCCATAGCCTTTGCGGCAAAGTTGTGTCCATCAAAATTCTCACCCTTTAGTGCAATAAAAAGCGAGCCTGGCTTTATTGTTCTCGTATCGGTGGAGATATCGGAAATTTCAACGTCAGCAGGATAGCCGTAGCTTCCGTGAGCCGCCGATATTATCTCCTGTAAGCTTAATTTTTCCATTTTAATTCTTATCCGCCAATTTCTCGGCAGTATCTCCTTTCCCTTTTCTTATAAATATATATCTATTTTCATTCATCGCCGAAACGATGCAAACGGGACATCGTATTTCTGCAAAGCAGAAATTGCGCTGTTCCACTACATAACAAATATGTTATTTTCTATCTCTTATCTGCTCTCAGCTTCAAGCTCTTTAAGAGCGTCCGCAACGACTTCTCTCTCGTCAAAATGTATCTTCACACCACCTGCAAGTATCTGATAATCCTCATGACCCTTGCCGGCAAGCACGATGATATCGTCCTTTTCCGCATGATGTATAGCCCAGTGGATAGCCTCACGCCTGTCAACGATAGTTATGTAAGGGGTCGTCTTGCCCTCCAGACCTACCAGAACGTCGTTTATGATATCCTGCGGATCTTCATTCCTCGGGTTGTCGGAAGTGACGATAAGAAAATCAGCATTGTCCGCCGCAGCCGCAGCCATAAGACTTCTCTTTGAAGCGTCTCTGTTTCCGCCACAGCCGAAAAGACATTTTACCTTTCCGCTTGCACTGTTCTTTATAGCCGAAAGCACGTTCACAAGTGCGTCAGGAGTGTGAGCATAGTCGCATATAACAGTGAAATCTCTGCCCGTCGGAACTATCTCCGCTCTTCCTCTTACGCCCTGCATAGTACCCAAAGCTCTGATAGTCTTGTCAATGTCAAATCCAAGGGTCTCACAGCAGGCTATAACAGCCAGTGAGTTTGAAACGTTGAAAAGTCCAGGCATATTGAATGAAACATTGTGCTTTATCTTTCCGTCAGTGAAAACATACTTCACACCGCTTGCTGAAAGCAGGATATCCTCTGCTCTGAAATCAGCCTTTGTACAGCATGAATAAGTTTTCGCAGGACAGCTTATCTCTTTGAGATACCTTCTGCCGTATTCATCGTCTATATTGATGATAGCGTTGTCAGATATAGTGAAAAGTATCTTCTTAGCCTGATAGTAATTTTCCATCGTACCGTGAACGTCAAGATGATCCTGCGTCAGGTTAGTGAAAACGCCTACCTTATAATGACAGCCTGAAAGTCTTTTCTGCTCCAAGCCCTGCGAGGAAGCTTCCATAACAACATAGTCGCACTTCTCATCAGCCATTTTTCTGAAAAGCTCATAAAGGTCATAAGGCTCAGGAGTCGTTCTTGCAGTAGGATAAACGTCGTCGCCTATCTCGTTCTGACAAGTGCCGATAAGACCAACCTTACAGCCGAATGAAGAAAGCACCTTCTTTATAACAGTTGTGATAGTCGTCTTTCCGTTAGTGCCTGTTACACCGATAAGAGTAAGCTCCTTTTCAGGGTGACCGAAAAATGCCGCACACAGCAGAGGGAAAGCCTCTCTTGTGTTCTCCACGATTATCTGACAGTCAAGCCCCAAATCTCTTTCGCAGACTACAACCGCACAGCCCTTTTCTATCATGTCCTTAGCGGCGTCATGTCCGTCAAAGGTCTTTCCTTTTATGCACACGAACATCGAGCCTGCCTTGACAGCCTTTCTTGTGTCGCTTGTGACGTCGCTTATCTCCATATCAGGCAGAGAAGTTTTCGCAACGTCCTTTATGATATCATATAGTTTCATAATTATCATTCCTTATCATGGTTTCTTACTGTGAGCCTACCGAGGTCACTGCAAATGTTACCGACACAGCCGTTCCCATTGGAACGCTCTGTCCTGCTCCCACGCTCTGATCGGACTGTGCAACTGCACCCTCCTCCTCATAGCCTGAGCCTTCTGCCGTCAGGTTAAGACCATACATATCAAGCGTAGCCCTTGCCTGCTCCTTTGTAAGTCCTTTAAGTTCAGGCACCGTAACAGTTTCTTCCTTGGCGTTTGCTTCTGTGTAAAGCACAACCGATCCGCCATGCTCTATCTTTGCGGCAACAGGCGTCTGCTTAACAACAGTGTCGCCCTCACCCTTGACCTTGACCTCAAGTCCAAGATCTTCAAGTGTCTTTTTGGCTTCCTCAACAGTGTAATACTGAACGCTAGGTACTGATACCTGCAAGTCTGCAAGCTCGCTTTCGTCATACTCAGGGAAGATCCCCACATAAGGCAGAACGTCTGAAAGCACGTTCACGCATATAGGTGCTGCCACCTGGCTTCCGTAGAATTTCTCGCCCGTCGGGTGGTCTACCATTACGAGCATTACTATCTCCGGATCGTCGGCAGGAGCGAATGCACAGTATGAAGAAACATACGTCTGACCGGTGGAGTCCTCATCCATTTTCTGTGACGTACCCGACTTACCGCCTATCCTGTATCCCTTTATATAGCAGTTAGAGCCAGGCTGACCTTCAACAACGCCCTCGAGTATCTCTCTCATAGAAGCGGAGGTGTCCTCAGAAATGACCTGACGTCTTACAACAGTGTCCATTTTCTTTACAATGTTGCCGTTCTCGTCAGTTATACTATTCACTACCTGCGGTGTAACAAGATAACCGCCGTTTATAGCCGCCGAGTAAGCTGTTATCATCTGTATCGGCGTTACCTTATTTGTCTGACCGAATGAAGATGAAGCAAGCTGAACAGGGCCCATGTTGCTAAGCGGCATACTGATAGAATTTGATTCCGCAGGCAGGTCGATACCTGTCAGCTCGTTGAAACCGAACGCATTGTAATACTGACAGAACTTTTCAGAGCCAAGCTTCATGCCTATCTGAATGAATACAGGGTTACATGAGTTTAGCATTGCCTGGGCAAAATCCTGCGAACCGTGGTCGGTAGTTGACCAGCAGTGGAAAGTCGTGTCCTCCACCTGTATCTGGGTGCCGCAGCCAAAAGTATCATTAAGAGTGATAGCCTTTTCTTCCAAAGCCGAAGCACCTGTTATGACCTTGAATACAGAACCCGGATTGTATGTTTCTGAAACCGCCTTGTTCTTCCACTGAAGCGACCATGCGTCAAGCTGTTTCTGCTTGTAATCGTTTGAATCTTCATCAAGCCCCGCAAGCTCCGCCGCCGTCTTTTCATCGGAGATAGCCGCAGGCTCGTTAGGGTCATAAGGATCAGAAGTCGCCATTGCGTATATCTGACCTGTCTTAGGATTCATTATGATACCGCAGGCTCTGTCAGTAGGCTGATTTTCCTCAACAGCCTTTGCAAGCTCTTTTTCAAGGATATACTGAATGTTGGCGTCGATATTCAGATTAAGATCGTCGCCGTCCTGAGCGTCATAGCTCTGCTTGTATCTGTATGGTATCTCAGTTCCGTCGCTTGCCTTTGCAGTGATTATTCTGCCGTCAATGCCGCTGAGATAATCGTCATAGTAAGCTTCAAGACCATATATGCCGTTGCCCTCATAGTCCGTGTGACCAAGCACAACAGAAGCAAGAGTATTCTGTGGATAAAGTCGCCTTGTGGTAGGGTCGCACCTTACGCCGTCAATGCCAAGCTCCGTGAGCTTATCCTCAATAGCCGTGGAAACGGTCTTTTCCACCTCTTTTTTCAGCACGATGTACTGAGTATCCGTCTTAGTGAGTTTTTCTCTCACAGTGTTAGTGTCTATTTCAAGATTGAGTGCCAAAAACTCCACAAGCTCGTCAAGACATTCGTCCCCTGATTTCGTTGCGTCAAGTCTTTGCTGATATGTAGCTTTCTTGGACGCGTCGTCCTCTTTGGCTATATATCCTTTAAGCTCCTCTATCTTCTTGTCGTTGTCATCAAGCTTTTCTTTGAGCATAAGAGGGTCTGCATAAACAGTATAGACCGTTGCGCTCTGAGAAAGCACCGTTCCGTTTGAATCATAAATAGTGCCTCTTGACGCTGAAACAGCTGTGCTTTTAAGCTGCTGAGCGTTTGCAAGGGACTGCCACTTCTTGCCGTCCTTTATAGACACCGAAAAGATGGTCGCAACCGTATATATAAGTATCGCCGCCACAGGCAGGCTCAGCCAAATATTCAGACGTTGTTTCATTCTGGCACTTGGTCTGTCGGTCATAAATATCTCCTCTCAGGACATCACCGCACATACAAAATCTTCAATAATTTAGCACAATACGGCAAATATCATATTTTCACACATACAAATTAATAGAACAAGAAAGCTAAGCACAAATATCTTGTCCCTAACTTTCCCCATAGTTATTTTATTCACTAAGCCCCGATATATTCCAGAACAGAGCTGAACCAGTGTTTTATCTTAACGAACACATTGTCGTCCTCGGCCTTTACCACCTTTGCCACCGAGTCTGACTCCACAGTTACATACTCTATCTGAGATTTATCCAGCTTTTTAAGTCCCAGTTCATTCTCAGCATACTCCTCGACCTTTGACATATTGGTCTTCTGAGCAAGCTCTGACTGTAAGCTTACATTCTCTCCCTGAAGCTGAGCAAGCTGTTCCTCCTGTCTGGTCTGCTCCGAACATAGGCTTGATATTTCGACTCTGCCGTATATCATCGTTCCAAGAACGACAGCCACCAGCAGACAAATGCCTATCACAGCTACTACCGATACGGTTTTCTGCTTTAGTGCAGGGTTTTTCTTATATTTTATGGCTCTCTGAGCCTCCGCCTCCTGAGCGTTGTCATAGGCACTGTAATCAAATGCCAAGTTATGTACCTTTGCCATTGCGGTAAAACACCTCTCACGATCCACGGGCAAGCCCGTTATTTACACATTCCCAATTTCACACAAATTTCACTCAGTCCTTGATCTTCTCGATCACCCTGAGCTTAGCACTGCGGCTTCTGTTATTCTCCGCAAGCTCCTTTTCATCAGCCTCTATAGGCTTTCTGTTCACAAGCTTTCCCCTAGGCGTTCTTCCGCATATGCACTGGGGAAAATCAGGCGGACATATACAGCCCTTGCAGAAGCTCTGAAATCTCTGCTTTACCAATCTGTCCTCCAGCGAGTGGAAAGTGATTATGCAAAGCCTGCCGCCCACGTTAAGACAATCGAACGCCTTGTCAAGAGCGATATTCAAATGTTCAAGCTCCTTATTTACCTCTATCCTGATAGCCTGAAAAGTCTTTTTGCAAGGGTTTTTCTCACGCCTTGCCTTCTGCGGAACTGCGCTTTTTATTATCTTGGCAAGCTCCATAGTTGTCTCTATCGGTTTTTGTTCTCTGTATTTTACTATCTTAGAAGCAATGCTTCTTGAAAACTTTTCTTCACCGTACTCGAAAATTATCCTCGCAAGGCTCTGATAATCATATCCGTTCACAACGTCCTTTGCAGAAAGCCCCTCCCCTGACATTCTCATGTCAAGAGGTGCGTCATTGTGATAGGAAAAACCTCTCTCCGCATTGTCAAGCTGATAAGAGGAAACGCCCAGATCCATAAGAATGCCGTCAGCACCGCTTATGCCGAGCCTTTCAAATATCTCGTCTATCTCAGAGTAATTCCCTCTCACAACAGTCGCAGGATAGCCCGCTAACCGTTCAGTCGCAGTTTTCACCGCCTCGGGATCTCTGTCTATAGCCACAAGCCTGCCGCCCTTTTCGCCGTCAAGCCTTTTAGCGATCTCTCTCGAATGTCCTGCTCCTCCGGCAGTGCCGTCGCAGTAAATGCCGTCAGGTCGAATGTTCAAACCCTCCAAGCACTCATCAAGCAGTACGGGAATGTGGTTAAATTCCATTAAAAATCAAGCCCCTCCAGAGCTTCCATAAGCTCGTTATCATCAATGCTGCTGTTGAAATCGTCCCAACGCTTTTTATCCCATATCTCACATCTGTCAGATACTCCGGCCACAACGATCTCCTTTTCAAGCCCTGCCACCTCTCTCAGTGACTGCGGAACAAGTATCCTGCCCTGCTTGTCAGGCTCGACCTCGCACGCCCACGCCATAAAGCTTCGCTGTAAAGCTCTCGCCTTAGCCATAGGCAGACTTCTGATCTTTTCGGCTCTTTTCTCGAAATCCTCAAGGGAATAAACGAACAGACAGCCGTCTATACCTTTAGTTACAATGAACCGCTCGCCGATAAGCTCTCTGAGCTTAGTAGGAAAAGTCATTCTTCCCTTAGCGTCCATAGCCTGATTGTAAGTACCTTTAAGCAAGCACGCCTGCAAGCCGTTCACCTCCCTTGACCGAGTTAAGCAGTGAAATGCCACTTTTGAAGCACTCATCACCACTTTTTTGCACTTTTAACCACCGTACAATAATTATACACTATATTATAGAAAATTGCAACAGTAATATTTCCCAAAGTGAATTTTTGCAAGGGATTTTTCTTGGACACTTGGTCAATTTAAGAGAGATTTTAGGGGGATTTTGTAACTTTCACCTTTTAATTTGTCACCGTCTTGTAATTTGTAAACTTTTAATTAATTTTACGTCATACAATATCTTGTGGCACTTTAAACATTTGCGCCTGTATAAAGATAGCAGATATTTCCGCGAAACTCACACACATTCACATCGTATTGACCTTATAAAGTTATTGTAACACAACATATAGTATACGTCAATAGGTTTTGCGAAAAAAAGCACAATTATTTCTGACGCTGCGACAGAAAAAGCAAGAAGGGTGATGAACGGTAGAATATAGTGTCGCAAAAAGGTTAAAATTCGGTAACAAGGAAATTTGTTTTCTAATTTAATTATTACACTATCCGATTTTGTAAATTTTCATTGCTTAGATAAAGAAAATAAAGTTTTTCAAAACAACGAAAAAAATAATTGACAAATGAAATTGTCAGGTGTATTATCCTCTGCATAAAGGCAAAGGCGTCTGTGAGATACAAATCTCAGAGACGCCTTTTCTTTTATATCATTCAGCAAAGGCAAGGGCGTCTATCATGGAAAACATGACAGGCGCCCTTGCCGCTGTAAGCGGAAGGAGAATAACAATTATGAAAAAGATTCCCGAGTATTTTGGATGTAAGGTATTTGACGACAGAGTGATGAAAGCGAATCTGTCAGCGAAAGTATATGAGTCGCTGAGAAAGACGATCGATGAAGGTGCAAAGCTCGATATCAGTGTAGCGAATGCGGTTGCGGACGCTATGAAAGACTGGGCAGTCAAAAACGGCGCTACTCATTATACACACT
>ERZ779866.4559-NODE-4559-length-10148-cov-2.862974_pt1 | contig 10148 bp, 10 predicted proteins | sample MGYA00511248_ERZ779866 | MGnify/ENA primary metagenome ERZ779866 (study PRJEB29588, sample SAMEA2155758) | human gut metagenome | biome: human gut; feature: human-associated habitat; material: faeces | place: Denmark | collected 2008/2010 ... | reverse complement strand
TGCCGGTCACCCAGACGCTGCCCTCGACGTTTTCGCGGCGGAGGTTTTCTGCGTTGCGCTGGGTAGGCGCAAAGTGGAAGGAGGCGAGCTGACCGGTCATGCGGCGGTTCATCTCCTCGGGCCAGGGGCTCCAGCGGTCAAAGGTGCGCAGTCCGGCTTCTACGTGGCCGACGGGGATGTGCGCATAGAATGCGGCGAGCGCGGCTGCGAAGGTGGTTGTAGTATCGCCGTGGACGAGGACGAGCCCTGGCTTTTCCTGCTCGTAGACGGGACCCATGCCCCGGAGCACTCTGGAGGTGATGTCCGCAAGGCTCTGGCCGCTCTGCATGATGTTGAGGTCGTGCTCCGGCCTTATATCGAATTCCCTGAGCACGCTGTCCAGCATTTCACGGTGCTGGGCGGTCACGCAGACGATGCTCTCGAGCTCCGGCCTGCGCTTGAGCTCAAGGACGAGCGGGGCCATTTTTATTGCCTCGGGCCGCGTTCCGAACACGGACATGACTTTAAGCCTTGTCATTTTTCTCCTCCAGGGGTTCACAGGTGGTGGGGTCCACGGGCGGGTGGTATTTGTGGCCCCTTAACGTTCTCTGAATGAAGATGCCGACCGCGACGGCGGAGGCTGCGGCGATGATGACGAGGTAGAGCCTCACCGTCCCGCTGGTGGCCAATACGACGGCGCAGAGGCCGAGTATGGCGGAGACGGAGTAGAGGATGGCCACTGCCTGTTTCTGCGAAAGGCCCATGTCTATGAGCCTGTGGTGGACATGCCCTCTGTCGGCTGCAAAGGGGCTCTGCCCCTTCATGAGCCTTCTTATTATGGCAAAAGCCGTATCTAAAATGGGCAGACCGAGAATAATAAAGGGTACTGCGAAGGATACGACGGCGTAAAACTTGAACATACCCTGCACCGACATGACGGCCAGAATATATCCCAAAAACATCGAGCCTGTGTCGCCCATGAATATTTTGGCGGGGTTCATGTTAAAGGGCATAAAGCCTATGCAGGAGCCTGCCAGCGCAGCCATTATGATCACAACATAGCTCTCCGACACCATTGCCGCTATTATCAAAAGCGAAAAGGAGGCAATAGACGAAATACCCACCGCCAAACCGTCAAGACCGTCTATGAAGTTTACGGCGTTTATTATTCCCACAATCCATATCACCGTAAAGGGTATTGCGAAGGCGCCGAGATGGATATAGTCATAGCTGACAAATGGGTTTGCTATATTGTAGGCTCTGACGCCGTTTAAGGCGGGAATCAGAGCGGCTATTATCTGCACCACCAGCTTGAAAGAGGCGGGCAGAGCCTTGATATCGTCTATTATTCCCAAAACGATGAGCACCGAAGCGCCCAAAAGTATCGCCTTCATCTGGGAGTTGATTGTGCCGAAGCACAGCACCGAAGTTATAAAGCCGAAAAATATGGCGAGACCGCCCATTCTCGGTATGGGCACTTTGTGCATTCGCCTGTTGTCTCTCGGCACATCTATGGCGCCCACCCTTTTTGCCAGTATTCTGACTACCGGAGTGGCCGCAAAGGACACCGCCAAGGCCATTATAAAGGCAAAGGCGGCTATCATTGCCGTTTCTGTGCTTACTTTTCCAAAAATACCGATCACCTGCTTTCAAACACAAAGTAGCTTTTTATCGCTTGATAAATCCAATCTTTTTCTGCACCTTGTCCAGAGTACGCTGAGCCAGAGCGGAAGCTCTTTCGGCTCCCTTTTTGTATATCTCCTCAAGGTAATCCTGATTTTTGAGAAGCTCGTCTGTCTTGTCCCTGACAGGTCTTATCATGTCTGCCACAGACTGTCCCACAGCCAGCTTGAAATCGCCGTAGCCCTTGCCCTCAAAATCTCTCTCTATCTCATCAATGGTCTTGCCCGAGGCGATGGAGTATATCGTCATGAGGTTTTTGATGCCGGGCTGCTCGTCGCAGTACTTGACCTGACCTACACTGTCGGTGACGGCGCTCTTGAACTTCTTGATTATCTGATCGTCTGTATCTGTGAGCAGTATGACGGCCTTTTCGTTGCTGTCCGACTTGCTCATCTTTTTGGTCGGGTCCTGAAGGCTCATGATCTTGGCGCTCTTTTTGCCGATGACGGGGTTGGGCAGCTTGAACACATTGCCGTATATGCCGTTAAAACGGTTTGCGATGTCGCGGGCTATCTCCACATGCTGCTTTTGGTCAACTCCCACAGGCACATCGTCGGTCTGATAGAGCAGTATATCTGCCGCCATGAGGACGGGATATGTGAAAAGTCCTGCGTTTATATTGTCGGCATTTTTGGCCGATTTGTCCTTGAACTGAGTCATGCGGGAAAGCTCGCCGAACATGGTATAGCAGTTGAGTATCCATGCCAGCTCAAAATGCTGTCTCACATGGCTCTGGATAAACAGAATGTTTTTCTCGGGGTCGAGACCTGCGGCGATATATGTGGCAAGCACCCTCATTGTGGCTTCTCTCAGCTTTTTGGGGTCCTGTCTAACCGTTATGGCGTGGGCGTCTACGACGGAATATATGCAGTTATGGGTTTCTGACATGGGAAGCCAATTGTTGATAGCACCCAAATAGTTTCCTATTGTGAGCTTGCCCGAAGGCTGAATTCCGCTGAACACTATCGGCTTCTTCTGATTTTCCATAGTTTTCCCTCTTTTCATATCTGTGCATAGTTTTTAAGCTCGGAGCATACTCCAAGCATTTTAAATATAATACCACAAAATTTGATTTTTTGCAATTGTATATTTGCATTTTTTAGGTTAAAAATACCATTATAAAATCAGGAGGTAACTATGAATAAGGACAGTCAGATAAGAATTGTAAGTTTTTCCCTGGCCCTTTCGGCAATTTTCGCCGGAAGCACCATATATTACGGAATGAAAACCGCCAGATACGAGAGATATATCACCCATATGAGCGACAGGGCTTATTCCTCGATAATTTCCAGCCTGAACAGCGCCGCTTCCTCTCTGGAAAAGATGAAATATTCCATTGAGGGCAACTATCTCGATACTCTGGCGGCAAATGTATGGCGTGAAGCCGCCACCGCAAAGGCCTCCATGTCCCTTTTGCCCCTCACCGATGTGGAACTCGACCAGACAGAAAAGTTCATATCCCAGGCGGGCAGCTATGCCTACTCGGTTCTGCAAAGGGGCCGCGACGACAGCACAAGCGAAAATGTGTCGAATCTCTCGACTACGGCAAATCAGCTCACCGATCAGCTGTGGCAGGTCAAAACCCGCATAAACAGCGGCGAAATAGACTTTGACAACCCTGTTTCGGCAAAAAGCGGCGACGAGCTGACCGATGTGGCCCAGGGCTTTTCCGACATTGAACAGCAGTTTCCCGAGATGGGCTCTCTGATATACGACGGTCCCTTCAGCGATCATATCGAGCAGATGAAGGCGGAATTTCTTGAGGGCAAGCCGGAGGTAGATGTGGATACAGCCCTTAAAAACGCCGTCTACTTCTCGTCCTGCGAAGGTCTCAAACACACTGGCGATGTGGAGGGAAAGATACCTGTATATGTATTTTCCGACGGAAGCACCACGGTGCAGGTGACTAAACAGGGCGGCTTTGTCCTGCATATGTCAAAGACGGTTGAAAATAAAGAAGCGACCATGTCGGCAGAGGAAGCCGTGGATGCAGCAAAGAAATTCCTCTCTAAAAACGGCTACAAAAATATGACCGAGAGCTACTACACGGTATTCGAAAACATCATCACCATCAACTTCGCCTATAAGGAAAGCGGCGTCAAGGTCTATACCGACCTTATCAAGGTCAGCATAGACATGTCGGACGGCAGCTGCACAGGCTTTGAGTCGAGGGGCTATATCATGAGCCACAGAGACAGAACTTTGGAAAGACCTGCCGTAAGCTTTGAGGATGCGAGGTCAAAAATATCTTCCGAGCTGGAGGTTTTGGACAACTCCATCGCCATAATTCCCACAAGCGGTCTCAACGAAGTGCTGTGCTATGAGTTCCTGTGCTCTGATTCCGACGGAAATCAGATCCTTGTCTATATAGATGTCATGACCGGCGAAGAGGAAAACATGCTTGTGCTCATCGAAGACGAAAACGGCACATTAACCATGTGATTTTCTTCTTGAAAGCACCAGCTGAAATACGGCCGCCGCCAGATAAAAGGCGGCTATCACCATGGCGCAGTGCATGAAAAACGCCTCGGGCAGTATTTCGATTATGGGGTCTGCGGCAGGGTCGAACATCCACATGTCATTATTGAAAAACACCTTGTGGAAAAGGATAAAGGCCTTGTTGAAATCTATTGCCGCCGCTCCAACCGCCGCAAGCGGTATTATAAGGGTCAAAGCCCACGAGATTTTGAGAAAACCTTTGGCTCTCTCCCCCTCCGATATGAGCCAGATTATCAAAGTAATCGCCGACAGCCCCCCCTATAATATAGACATTTCTGAATATGTTTTTGGTCTCATAAAAGTGATAGGCCCCGCTTTCGGAAAAGGGCAGATCGGGCAGATCAAACTCACCCTGAGAAAAGGGCGACAGATACTCCATAACGGCGTTATAGTTGTCCATTATCTGTTCTTCGGTGAGGCCTGTGCTTTCGGCAAGGCCGTAATGCCTGACATCCATAAGATATACGGCGTCGCAGATGTGGAGAAAGGCAAGACCCGCCGCCGTGGCGGCAAGGATAAACAGCAGGGCGCATACAGCCCCTTTGATATATTTCATATGAGCACCTCTTTTACAGTGTTTTTAAGATATTATACCATAGAAAACCGAAAAAACAAAGGCGGAAAACCCCGCCTTTGTTTTTACATATTTGATATCAGATTGAGAGAAGATTTTTTCAAAAACTCTATGTTCTCCCTTTGGAAAACCGTGTCCCTTCTCGTGTGTATCCTGTTAAGATACAGGCCGAGAGGGCCTTTTTTCATGGCGGCAACAGCCACGCTCTTTTTAAAGTGCAGCTGATCGGAGGGGTATATATATTTATTGCTTCCCCCTTTGACTATCGTCTTTCCGAGATCTGCGGTAAAGCTTTTATCAATAATTCTTACCGTCTCGCCGTCCTCCCTGACCCTTTTGCCCAGCACCAGAGTGATAAAATCTCCGTCGGACACGCAGTCAAAGTTGACGATGAGCTTGTCTCTTATGCTCTTGCCGTGGAGCTTTTTGAAGTACGAAGACCCCAGAAGACCCAGCTCCTCGTTGTCAAAAAATACCACCGCCGCCTTTTCTCCGTCGAATTCCTTTGAAAACAGCAGCTCTGACAGCACGCACACCCCCGATGTGTTGTCATTGGCGGTGTTTTTATTGGCTTTTCCGAAAAACATCATGAAAAGCGTGAACCATATTAAAAACTCAAAGACCATCAGTCCCGCAAATGTGCTGTCTGTGATACGCACAGCCGCCGCCGACAAAACCGCCGCAGGCAAAAATATCGCTATGCACATCATAAGTCCCATAAACAGCTGTGCCGCCAAAAACTTCCACATGCTTCCGACAAAAATCAGGTTGGGAAAGGGCAGCTCGGCCTGTGTGTCGTAGTGGGCGGTAAATATCACCTTTGCCTTTTCCAAATTCCCTGCCACGATATTTCTGCTCTTTACAATGGGGCTCTGTTCAACATGACACGGGATATTTCGCCTTTTGCACTCGGCGGTTATCAGCTGCTCAAAGGCCTTTTTCTGCCTTTTGCGGAGCCTTACCATGTGGTCTTTATATACTTTTTCCGATATTTCGTTCATTTTTGCCCCTTTTTCTCAAAAGCGCGGGAATACCGTACATTATTCCCCATATTATGGCCAGCAGCACGGGAATTATAAGCATATATCCCGGGTTGCCCAAATAAACCTCGGCCCATGCAAGGGGATTTCCGCTGCCTCCGCCGTTCAAAAACATAAAGTTTGTTCCGAACACCTTGTTAAAGCAGAAAACCGCGGCCGCCACCACCGCAAAAGCGGGCAAAGCCTTTGTAAGTCTCTTGAAATTCGGTTTGAATCCTCCCGCCAAAAGCAGCATGGGGTAAAGAGCCAAAAGTATATGTACCGTAAAGCTGTGTATGTGCATTATGTTGAGTGGCGGCGGCTTTGCCCACGACGGAAACAGCAGAGCCATTATAGCCCCCGGAAGGCACTCGGCATAAAGCGCCTCTGCCACTATATCCGACGGTTTAAAGGTATACCACGATGCCACAAACAGATTTATGCTGCAGGCGTGAAGTGGCAGATAACCCAGCTCAAAACGGCCTGTACCTGCCGTGGCTATGTATTTCATCAGCTCATCGGCCAAGAGCAGACAGGTTATGACCACAAGGCATTTGTGCCTCTTTTTATCGTCCCATTTTCTGTACTTCAAAATCAAAATCACGCTGAGTGCGGCAAAAAACGCCAGCCATATGAGGTGCACAGGGCCGAAAAGCGAAAATCCGTGTCCCGGCTCTATGGTCCCCGATGTCTCAAACAGATATTTTCCCATTTATCCGCCATCCCTTAAAATTATTTGTATTTCAAATTAACCATATACAGTAATTATATTATATTCTGTGCCGTTTTGTCATGTCGTACCTGTAAATTTTTGCAGAGAAAAAGCAGGCCGAAGCCTGCTTTTTTATTCTATTTCTTTTTGGGAAGCTTGATGCTCGTCAGGATATTGAGTATCATAACGGCCTCGATGAGGAACACGATAACAGCCAGAATCGCGGCCATGCCCACTCCCATATAATAGAGATTGTCTATAAAAGCCATCGGATTGAAATTCATACTTGACTCCTTACATAAAGAAATTGAGGATGAGACCGCCGGCTATGACCGACGCGATCTGTCCCGAAACATTGACGCCTATCGAGTGCATGAGCAGGAAGTTCTGAGGATCTTCCTCAAGGCCCATTTTATGTACGATTCTGCCCGACATGGGGAAGGCAGAAATGCCGGCCGCGCCTATCATGGGGTTTATCTTTGTCTTGAGGAATAGGTTGAGAATCTTTGCGAAAACAACGCCGCCTGCCGTATCAAAGATAAAGGCCACAAGACCGAGACCCATGATGAGCAGAGTGTCGATTCTCAAAAATTCAGCAGCCTGCATTCTCGATGCGATAGTAATGCCTAAAAAGATGGTAATGAGATTTGCAAGAACCTTCTGAGCTGTCTCTGACAGAGAATCCAAAACTCCGCACTCTCTTATGAGATTTCCGAACATCAGGAATCCTACAAGTGATACAGAAGCGGGGGCGACAAGGCCTGCCACAATCGTTATGATTATAGGGAAGAGTATTCTTGTCAGCTTGCTGACCTCCACCTGCTGATAGGGCATGCGGATCTGTCTCTCCTTTTTGGTGGTGAGAAGCTTTATGACGGGGGGCTGAATGATGGGCACGAGAGCCATGTACGAATAGGCGGCCACCATGATGGCACCCAGATATTTTGAATTTAGGGTCTGGGCCACGACGATAGATGTGGGGCCGTCAGCTGCGCCGATAATGGCTATCGATGCGGCGTCGTTTATGTCAAAGAACATGGAAGCGGCGCACAGTGTGAAGAATATGCCGAACTGCGCCGCGGCGCCGAAGATCATGAGCTTGGGGTTTGAAAGCAGGGGGCCGAAATCTATCATGGCTCCTATGCCTATGAACAGAATGAGGGGGAAGAGCTCATTGGCGATACCCGCCTCAAAAAGCGTGCTGAGGGCGCCCTCCTGAAGAACGCCGTTTACCTCCTGGGTTATGGCTCCCGACAACGGCAGATTTACAAGTATCGCGCCGAAGCCGATGGGCAGGAGCAATGTGGGCTCCATATCTTTCTTAATGGCCAGGTAGATGAGTATTCCTCCGATAATCCACATGACCACCTGCCGCCAATCTAAAAGCAGCATGTTCTCGTACAAAATTTCCATCTCTTTCTCCTTTAAAATGTGATTATAAAAAAATAAAGACTCCTATTGCCTAAACAATAAGAGTCTCGCTTTTTAATACAAGGGCGGGTCTTTTGACCGTTATGTCGCCGTTTGTCGCGATTTATCGCAAGCTACTCCCTCTTATGGTAAAACCTTTAAGTTTTCTACCAAAGATATTATATCATTTTATCTCGCCCATTTCAAGTTTTTTCAAAAAACCGTTGACATTTTCTCTTTTGAGGGTATAATTAAAATTAGTTGATATATCAACCATTTATTTGAGGAGGCACTATGGATATAACAGAGAGAAAGATAACCAAAATTGCCCGTGAAGTTGGCAAGTTTACCGTGAGAACTTTGAAGGCCGAATCGATAGGCCCTTCCGAGCTGGATTTTATCCACGCTGTCAGGAAAAAAAGCGGTGCCACCCAGGCCGAGATATGCGCTGTTTTAAGCATGGATAAAGGGGCTGCCGCAAGGCTTACGGCAAGTCTTGAATCCAAAGGATATATCATCCGAAAGGACAATCCCGATGACGGCCGCAGCAAACTGCTCTATGCCACCGAGCTTTCGGAAACCTTAAAAGGCTCCAAGGCGAGAATAGAATCGGTCTTTTACGAGTGGCTCACCGAGCCTTTGTCACCAAACGACAAAGAGGAATTTTCGAGGATTTTGGACATCATCTACCGCCGCTGCAAGGCCGAAAAGCAAAATGATTTTGCCGATATCGCAAAATATTTAAAGGAGAAAGACAAAGATGAAGAATAAGAAAAACCCCATGTCGCAGGCCATGGTGTTCATAGCTCTTTTCGGCATAGTAAGCCTGTTTTCCGACATGACCCACGAAGGGGCCTCCAGCATAAGAGGTGTCTATCTGTCCCTTTTGGGTGCTTCGGCAGGCACGATAGGCTTTATATCGGGACTGGGCGAGCTCATCGGCTACTCAATGAGGTATGTTTTCGGAAAAATAACCGACAAGACCAAAAAATATTGGCCCATGACGATTTTGGGCTATGTTCTCGATATAGCCGCCGTTCCCGCCCTCGCCCTCGTCGGCAAAAACGGCTGGATTGCCGCCTGCGCCCTCTTGGTGGTGCAGAGAATGGGCAAGGCCGTAAAAAAGCCGGCAAAAGACACCGTCATGTCCTTTGCCGCCTCTCAGGCAGGATCGGGCAAAAGCTTCGCCCTTCAGGAGCTTTTGGATCAGATAGGCGCATTTTTAGGCCCTGTCCTCATCTACCTCATCATGCTCTTCAAAACCGACGGAGATGTCTTTAAAATCTATTCCGCCGCTTTTGCCTTTTTGGCTGTGCCCGGCTCCGTAACCCTTCTGCTGCTCTTTTACACAAAGAAAAAATTCCCCAATCCCGAGAATTTTGAGCCGGAACCGAAAAAATATCAGACCTTTCACATGAAAAAGGAATTTATTCTGTATATTGCAGGTATAAGCCTTTTCGCCTTCGGTTTTATCGACTACTCTATAATAATAATGCATGTGTCCCGCGCTTTGCCGTCGATAGCGGCATCGGGAGGTGTTTTCTCCTCTCTTATAAATGAGAGCACCCTTCCCCTTCTCTATTCGGGCGCCATGCTTATAGACGCGTTTTCCGCCCTTTTCTTCGGCTATATGTACGACAAAAATGGTGTTAAAGCTCTCGTTTTGTCAACTATAATCTCGGCGCCCTTTGCCCTGTTTGTCTTTGCCTTTGACTCAGCGGCCATGATAATCCTCGGCATAGCTCTTTGGGGTGTGGGAATGGGAGCTCAGGAGTCGATACTCAAGGCGGCTGTCACCGATATGGTACCCAAGTCGTGCCGCGCCACAGGCTACGGCATATTTGAATGTTCCTTCGGATTTTTCTGGTTTATTGGCAGCTGGCTTTTGGGCGTACTTTATGAAATAAATCCTGTATATATGATAGTCCTGTCTGTTGCAGCCCAGCTGGCAGCCGTGCCCTTTTACATATCCTCATCTGCAAAATAAGCAAAAGACCCGAACGAAACCGTTCGGGTCTTTTTATTTGATTATTAGTAATTCTCTTTTCTGACCTCAAAGAAGGCCTGGGGATGCTTGCAGACGGGGCAAACCTCGGGAGCCTTTGTGCCCACTACGAGATGACCGCAGTTGCGGCACTCCCACATGACAACTCCGCTCTTTTCAAATACGGCCTTTGTCTCAACATTGTTGAGCAGGGCGCGGTAGCGCTCCTCGTGGCTCTTCTCGATGGCGGCTACGCCTCTGAACTGCTCTGCCCGTTCGTGGAAGGCC
>ERZ779866.4555-NODE-4555-length-10161-cov-12.523946_pt1 | contig 10161 bp, 9 predicted proteins | sample MGYA00511248_ERZ779866 | MGnify/ENA primary metagenome ERZ779866 (study PRJEB29588, sample SAMEA2155758) | human gut metagenome | biome: human gut; feature: human-associated habitat; material: faeces | place: Denmark | collected 2008/2010 ... | reverse complement strand
CGGGCGGTCCTGACGGGGGATGTCCTGCTGTGCGCCCCGCCTGACCGGCGAACGGAGCTGGCGCCGGCCCACATCCCCGCCTGGGAGGAACTGGAGGCCCTGGCCCGGGGGATCGGCGCCCTCCCATCCTCCGGACGGGCGCTGGCCGCTGTGGGTGAGCCTTTCACCCTCTTTGCCCTCCACGATGGGGTGCTGGACACGCTGGAACAGGAGCGCTGGCAACTGCTCCGGGCGCCGCTGGGAGAATATCTGTGGTTTCTCTGGCGGGACGCAGGCAGTGCTCTGGACGGATCCTGGGCTAAACGGATGGCGGACCTGGGCCGGCTCCTGGGCATGCGGAGCATCTTTTCCCCGGACCTGGAGGTCCTTCGCGGGGAGGCGAACCGGCTGCTCCCCGGATTTGCCGGGGCCAATGGGCGCTATCGTATCGCCAAAGCCCTGGAACTGGGGTGCCGGTCTTCCGGTGTGCTTACCCTGTCCCCCCGGTATGAGAATACCGCCACAGTGCTGGACATGACCGGCGCGCTGGAAGGGTTCCCGCACTTCCATCTGGCCATGGACAACGACTGGGATGAAGGGGCCTGGCCCCGTCTGAATTCCTTTTTGTACTATCTGAAGTAAACCAAGTTGAACGTCTTAACCACCGGTAGATGCCTTTCTGACGCATCGCTTGCTCTGCCGTTCTGAAACGGTTACCCCTGTTCTGACTGTCGCATACCTCCGCCTTAAAGTTATTGGTATTGCATGGTCAAATCAAAACTTTTTGCCAGATCTCCTTACCAGCAGAACCGGTGATTACCTTTCCTCAAAGAGCAGCAGCGGATGGTCAAAACCATCCGCTGCTGCTCTGTCATTGTGCCTGTCGAAAGAAATCTGCCAGCGCCGAAAGAACCTCCTGGCTCTCCGGAAGGTCTGGGTCAACTGCGCTGAAGGCATGGACCAGCCGTTTGTCTGCGGGATAGTCCACCAAGCGGTAGGCTGCGCCGGACCTCTCCAGGGCGCCGGCAAAGTCTACTGTATACTGGTGGAGCATATCATTTCGGCTGGTTACCAGGAGGGACGGCGGAAAATCTCCCAGGCACGTCCACTGCCCCGGGTCCAGATAGGGTGCAAACGCACCCTTCCTCCAATCGGGGCCGTACAGGTACCTGGGCATGGTGAGGCCCACCTTGTCCCGGCGGGTGGTGTAGAACATCCCGCTGATAAGGCCCAGGGCCCGGATCTCCGCTTTAGGTGCCTGAACGCCAGCGGCGGCCGCCATAGCTGGACACCGCTGCATGGCTGTGAGGTAGGCGATGAGGTAAGCGCCGGCGCTGTCGCCCACCAGGAAAATGCCGCCGGGCTTGCCGCCAAAGTCCGGGGCCAACCGGATTGCCTCGTCCATGGCCGCAGAAATATCTGCATAGGCGTCAAAGACCCGGTGCTCCGGTACCAGGCGATAGTCCGCGCTATATACCAGAAACCCTCGGCGGCACAGTTGGGCATTGAACCAGCGATTGTACGCCTTGCTGCCCATGGCCAGGCCGCCGCCATGGACATCCAGCACCACCGGCAGCGGCCCATCCGTCCTCTTGGGCCGATAGACATCCATGCGGTGGACGGACTCGGTATCCGGCAGGTAGGGGATGTCCCGGATCTCCTCCACATCCTCTGGAAAGGACCGAGCCGTCTGCAATTCCCCGCAGATCCGGTCAAACTTTGCCCGTTCGTTCAAGAGCAGCCGCGCAATGAGTCCCATGGTGTCTTCCTCCCCAACCTGACTTTACTGTTATCATAGCACGGATGTCAACGAAATGCGATGTTTTTCCCGTGCGGATTTGTCTTGAAATCGGGTTGCCGCCGCCGGAAAACCGTGGTATGATTGCGGAAAAAGGAGGTGGACGGTATGCCGCAGACAGAGCCGTCTATGGCATCAAAGGAAACAGTGCTTCTGCCGATCCGCCATGCGCCATGTACCAAACTTCGGGATATTCTCCAGTTGAAGACCGTTGCGGAGCTGCGCTCCTTGGCGGGGCTGCATGGCGTCCGGCGCATCTATCAAATGCGGAAGGCCGGCCTGGTCACTGCGATTTTTGACGCCATGCTGGTTCAGGACCGCATGGAAAACATCCTCTTTCTGTTGGACGGCGCATCCTGGCGGCAGCTGCTGAAAGTCGCAGAGTGCGGTTCAAGCGAGAGCCATGGCAACAGCGTAAATGTCGATACCGTCCTCCTCGAACTTTGCTACCTGCAGGCATTTCTCCAAGGCGGCGTGGTCACCTATGTGATGCCGGATGAGGTGCGCTCCGCTGTGTTGGAGCTGATTGAGGGCGGTTTCCAAGCGCGCAAGGAACGCTCAGATCTGGTACATGCCTACGCGATGGCCGCAATCAATCTGTACGGTGTGATCGCAAAGGATGACCTGCTCAAAATCTTCAATATGCAGAATCGTCCGGCGCTCACTGAAGAAGAACTGGACCTCGTCCTGCTCCGGCAAATCGCCTGGGAGTGCGGCTATGTGCTATTGGGGCCTGAGATCGCCAGCGAGGCGTTTTCCTACAATCAGTATCGAGACATTCCGGATCTTCTGGCCCGGGTCGTCAATAAGCCACGGTATATTCCCACAAAGGCGGAGTTCCTAAAATATGCCGATCCGGATTACTATGAGCCGACAGCATACACACAGGAATTGGAGCAGTATCTGCGCACTTCCTGCCATCTGGATACACAGCGGCTGTCGGAATTGATGATAGAACTGCATTATGCCATTGTCCTGGAGGCGCCAATGCAGCGCCTGCTGGATCTTTTCGTCGAGTATGGGGTCGAGTTGTCGGCGGGTGAACTGCATACGATTTCCAAGTTGCTGGTGGAATTGTCCAACCACACAAGGCTGTGGTCCAATAACGGACACACGCCGTCGGAACTGGCTGGAAGGCCCCCGGTGGTCGGGCGTGCAGATCACAAGAGTAAGAAGATCGGCCGCAATGACCCCTGCCCCTGCGGAAGCGGCAAGAAGTACAAGCGGTGCTGCGGCAGGTAAGCGCGTACTTCTGCGCACCAGGAACGCAATACAGCGGGGTGCTGTACCAACTGGAAAAGCACCCCGCTGTATTATTTCTTATGTACGCAGACAGAAGATCTACTGAACAAAATAATTCCCTTATCTTGCCTGCCTATCAATCCAGCTCGCTGAGCGTTTTGCGTGCCCTGGCTACCCACGCCGTCACATGGTTTGCCGGTACACCGAACCGCTCCCCGATCTCTCGGTTGGTATATCCATCCATCAGCATCCGGATGGCCTGGAATCCCTTGGCTGTCACCCCGGTGGCCTCGGCTTCTGCCCGCTCAAGCCGCTGCAGAAGCGACATACAAGCCTCTCGCTGTTCTGGTATATCATCGTCCAGCACCGTGCAGGGCAGTTCAGCAGGGTCAGTGGCCACCTCCCGCCCCCGCCGGGTGGCACGCTCCAACTCAGTATAGATCTCATTGCGGATCAGACGGTAGGCGTAGGTGGAAAAGGCCACCGTGTGCCCCGGCTTATCTGTTTGGGCCGCCTTGCACAGCCCCAGGCACCCGATTTGGAACAGGTCGTCATAGCCGAACATGCTCCCCGCGCCCAGTGTATGGACGCAGTCCTGGATCACCTTGCCCACCAGTCCCATGTTCTCCTCAACCTTGATCCGCTGCTCCTTCGTAAGCGGCGACAGCATATCATGCACCTCCTGATACTTTTCTCAATTTGTTTTGCTGCTCCATCCGCTCCTGGAGCAGTTTCCTACTTTCATCAATAACCACCTGACAGTAATACTCGCCCAGATGCCCGATGTGGGCGTGGGCCATAGGCGCCTGCACGGTCATGGCCAGCCACTGGTAGGCGTCCCGCTTGCTCATGAGTCCAGACTGATACAGTTTGTTGAACTCCTGATGCGCGGCATACCGCAGCTTCCGCAGTCTCGGCCCGGCCAAGCTCCCCATGGGTTCCAAGGTCCCCGGGTGCGCCATCACAAAGGAATCGCAGGCCGGGTACCGGGAACAGACATAGGCCATCGCACCAGGCCGGTGCGTCCTGCACAGGCCTTCCGCACTGCGGAGCACCGCGGGGCTGCCGCATTGGCAGCGCAGTTGCCCATCGCCAGGCAGTACCCCTGCCCGGCCGCGTCTTGATTTCTTGCTCATCTTGTGTCCCTCCTTACCAGAAGATAACTTCCATATTCCCTACTCGCACCGGCATCGCCAAAACCGCCGAAACACAAAAAAGGCCGGAAGCCCGCTGAAAAAGACAATGCAGAGCCAAGCGCTGGAATAGTGGTGTCGCATCCAGCCATTGACTCTGCACTGTATTTCAGCGGCCTTCCGGCCACATTCTTTTAAGACAAGATCTGCGCCTTGTGGGGCCGCGGGACAGCGGCTCCGTCACGATTTCCCGCCTACTTCTGGCAGGTCTGACGCCAAGGCGCCCCGGCGTATCGAGAGCCTGCGCGCAGTATCTTGCTACAATGAAATTATAACAGGATGCCGGCAAATAGTCAATGAAAAAACGCAGTTTTGGAGCGATTTCCGCCACTTTTTTGCCCATCTCAGTTTGGGAGATTTTATCTCAGTCTGGGGGCGGTTTTTGCCGGTCAGTACTGTTCCTCATCCTCCTCCGCCCACTCGTCGTAGTCGGCCTGCTGGCGGCGCCGCTTGGCGAAGTAGAGGGCCACAAGGCCGCCGATCCCGCAGGCGAGGCCGACGAAAAATACCACCATAGGAGCGATGGGGACGCCGGCAGGCTCTCCGGCGGGGTCCTGCTTCTGCGGCTGCTGTACCTGTCCGGAAGGCTGCTGGGCTGAGCTGTCCGGCTGCTGCTGGGTATCGGGGACCTGCTCTGCGGGCGGGTCAGGGATGGGGACGGTGGAGTTGATGCAGCTGAGGGTGTAGGTGGTGCTGCCGCCCAGATCCATGGTCAGCACACCCGTCTCGTCTACTATGATGGGGGCCGGGAAGACACCGGCGTCGGTGCGCAGCTCAAACTCCACGCCTGCCCAGCGCGTGCCCAGCTGAAGGACCAGCTGGTCGGGCTGCTGGGTGATCTTCGGCTCGGTGCCGTCCGTATCCGCGAAGGCCGTGGTGCAAAGGCACATGGCCAGGCACAGGGCGGTCAGGAGGGTCACTCGGAGCCGTCTCTGGATCGTCATGGTCCGCTTCCCCCCTCAGCGCGTGGTGGACATGTGGGTGATGACGCCCCAGATCCGGTTGTTCTCGTGGTTGATGCCCAGGATCCGCACCGTCGCCCTGGCGCCCCGGGGCGGCCGGCCGCGCTTGGGATAGGTACACAGGCAGTCGATGCCGCCGTCCAGGGACACGAACACGCCGTTGAGATCCACCATGCTCACGGTACCCACATAGCGGTTGCCCACCACATACTTCTTCAGCGCCTTCTCGTAGGGGTTCTCCATCGCCTGCTTCACCGAAGCGGTCACCCTGGGATGGCTGCGGTCGCTGCGGTCCACCTCCAGCACCCGCACCAGCACGCGCTGGCCGGGCTGATAGTGCTGCGCGGCGTCCACCCAGCGCTGGTAGGACAGTTCCCGGAGGGGGATATAGCACTCCGCGCCGAACAGGTCCACAAAGATGCCCGCCCGGATGACGGAGATGACCCGTGCCTCGGCGCGGATGCCCTCATAGATCTGGTAGTTGCCGTCCCGGTCGGTACGGAAGTAGTACTCCCTGCGCTTGAGCGCCATGGCCTCCAGCCGGCTGGCCGCCACCACGTTGTGTTCCTGGTCGATGCCCTTGACGATGTAATCCACCTCCGCGCCCAGCCGCTTGTTGAGCAGGTAGTGGAGCACGTCGCCCTTGGGCTGGCCGCGGTAGTCCTCCGGCTCCTCGATGGCCTCCAGCACCGGGATGATGACCTTGAAATCCCCGTGATAGATGACGGCATAGGACATCTCCGGGTTATCCGCCAGACGCTCCACGCCCTGGATCGTTCCTGTGAGGATCTTCTTGCTCTTGAGGGACTCTACCAGGTCAAGCATGTCATTGCGCAGCCGGTCCGTATCCGTCTCCACCGTCCGTTCGGCGTCGATGGATACCACCCGCTGGCGGCGCCGGCCCGGCATGCGGAGTTTCTGGGGCTGCCCAGAATCAGATTGCTCCTCTTCCGGATGCTCTGCGGGCGCGTCCTCTCCCCCATCCTGCGCCTCTGTTGCCTTCTTACGGGAGGCGCGCCGGCGCCGGGAGGGGGCAGGCGGCTCGGCGTCTCCTTCAGCCACGTCATCTCCCGCAGCCCGGGCCGAGTTGTCATCAGCCAGTTCCGTTTCAAACTCAGTCTGGGGACCAGATACAGACTCGGCATCAAAGACCTGGTCATTGCCGGGAGTTTCAGCAGATTCCAGGTCAGTATGGGAACCGGTATCCGAGTCGGCAGATTCCAAGTCAGTCTGGGGCGCAAATCCCTCCTCGCCAGGCTCGGACTGGTCATCCGGGTTCCATTCCGGGTCAGTCTGGGGAAAAGCAGCCTGGCCGCCGGTATCCTCGCCCGATTCCAGGTCAGTCTGGGGCGCGTCGGGGTCCAAGGTGTTGGCAGCAGCCAGTTCCAGATCTGTCATGCCGGCATTGGCCACCTCACCAGGCGGCGTTTCCGGGTCGGTCTGGGGGATGGGATTAGACTCAGTCCCAGTGGTTTCCGGCTCTGCAGCGGAAGCCTGTTCCACGATCTCTTTCTTGGTTCTTGCCATGGTATGATATCCTCCTTTGGTTGAATGTGTGGGTTACAGTGCTGTTTATTAAAAATCCGCCGGCGGCCGGGAACTCTCGTAGAGCGTTTTAGGCCGTTTGGCGGGTTTAGAGGGGAGTTCCGAAGGCTGACCACCGGATGGCGGCGTCTTTGAGGCGGGTGCCTGTGGTTTTGCTGGGGGAGCTTTCGGTTTGGCAGGCGGCTTTTCGGAGGCAGCAGGTGCCTGTCCGGGGAGTTCGGTCACACTGGGTGTCGGCGGTACAGACTGATCCGGTACTTCCTGCGGCTGGGTTGGCACCTGTTCGGAATGATATTGCTGGATACTGGTGCGCTCACACTCCTTGGCATAGGGATGCTCAGTGAAGTCGAACTTCTTGGCCCGAAGCACCTTCTGGCCGCGGAGAATAATCAGGAGTTCATCGTTTGGCAGTCGGAGCACCTCGTCCGGGGTCAGTACCCGCCGTCTCCCGATGCCCTCGGTATAGCGGTATTGCGGGATAACCTGCGCCAGAGCGAGGCTCTGCCGGGTGGTCATAGTGGAGTTTACCTCCACCGTCATGTCCCCGCTGCGGGCGCTGAAATACTCCGCCGTCACATCGTCGGTGGCGCCCAGCAGAATCTGGGTGTCGGCGTTACCCAGCAGTTCTGCCCATAGGTTATTTGGATAGCGGTTTTGAAGCTGAGGCAAGCTTTGAGAACACATCAAAATTTGCAACATTCTCGACCTGATTGTTGACAATCTGCGGCCGAAATCCTTTATAGACCCTATATTATTCATCTCATCCAGTATTATGTTAACCGGTATCTTACAGCGCTGTTCCGGGGTGCTGTCGGCGTATCGCACGAGTTTGATGAACAGGAAGGCGAAGAACAGGGCTGACAGAAATTCCAGAGACGAGTTCTGGTCGTCCAGGATGATGAAGTAGGCGCACTTGTTCCAGCCTGGCTCGGACAGGTCAATGTCGGAACTGCGGGTGATCCGCCGAACAGCCTCACTTTGCAGCACCTGGAGTCTGGTGCCGAGACCCAGCACGATCCCGGCGCGCACGGTGTCGCTGGCCTGGCTGAACAGGCTATACGGCCCCTTGGCCGGATGTCCGATGGGGAGCCGGTCAAAGAGCATAGTGAGTTGTTTCTCCGTGTGCTGGGTGAGCATCTGATAGACGGCGGCCAGGTTCCGCTCCTCCGGTGTCCGAGTGCTGTCCAGATCCACATAGAGGATCAGGCTCTTGAGCAGATTGCTCTCACCGTTGTCCCAGAAGTGGTCACCCTTCTCGTCGCCTTTCGTGTTGGAGATGATCACATCAGTGAGGATCTGGGCCATGAGGGTATCACCGCCCAAGTCGAACATGCAGTTCCAGGAGTCACTGTACTCCGGCTGCAGAAGGTTATAGACCCGCACCTTGTAGCCGTGCTTTTTGAACAGTTCCGCCGTGTCTGCGAACATCTCCGACTTCGGATCCGCGACTACCACCGACTCCCCCCGCCGAATGCTCTGGAACAGGGCAGGACGAATCACGCCCCTGGACTTCCTGGTGCCGCTGGCGCCGAACACCGCGATGTGTTTATTGAGTCGGGTGTCCTCCGGCAGGCAGATGACCGAGCCGCGCTCCGTCTTGCCCAGGATGATCCCCTTCGCCCGCTCGGGGCTGGCTACCTCCAGGACGGAGCGCATCTCCTTCTCGTTCATCCACCCAGAAGTGCCGTAGGTGCCCCGCTTGCTTCGGGTGAAGTTGCGGGGGTCATAGTCGTTGCTCCCAAACCGACTCTGGAGCCGGACAAATGCGAACAGGCCGCCTGCCAACACCGCCGTAAAGAGGGTGCATTTTAGGCCGCTCCCCGTCAGGGCGCTGCGCCAGCACACAAGGGGTGAGAAGTAGATGGCGCCCATGGTGGCCTTGCCGGTCATGCCGTCGGCGGCCAGCCACTTTTGGTAGCCTATCGTAAGTTGGTTGATAAGGCCGCCCAGATAGAGCAAAGCCGCCATACCCAGTATGACGGCGAGTGCAATCCCTACTGCACGAACAGACTTATTTTTCATCGCATCAACTCCCTTCGTCTGCCATCTCCCCTCCTCCAATCCCGAGCGCTTCTTCCAAATCCGGCATGCTGATCTCCCGCAACTGTGCCCGACCGCCCATATACTGATCCACAAACTGACTTTGCCAGGGATAACACAGGATCTCGTATGGGGCGGCGCTGTGCTCCAGTGCTTGCCTCACCCGCACCAGGCGGGCGATGTCGCCGTCCAGGTGGGAGAGGATCAGGGTGTCTCCATTCTGCGCGTCGTACTCCATCACGCCGGGCATTGTTACACGCATCCCCTCGGGGAACACGGCTGTGAGCACCTGCTCATGCCAGTCTGGGAGCGTCAGGATGCGGAGGAGCCGGGTTCCCTGCTCCGTCATGGGGATAAAATGCACATGGGGATAGATCCGGTCGAAACGCAGCTCCATTCGTCTGCTCTTGTCAGACTCCAACAGGGTCTGCAGCGCCAGATCCATGTGTTCTCCCAGAAGGATGGCATGGTCTGCCCGGGCGGGGCCTGCATTCATGCGGGCCAGTTCCTCCAGATGTCTGGCGGTCTTAAACTCGCCCATTCCACTCCACTTCATCACAGCGTCCCTTGTGTTGTAGACAGCGTAACAAAACCCTGGGCAGAACAACGCACCAGTCAGGCGGGTGAAGATGGTCTTGTTCATCTCAGTGTTGTCCAGTTGCTTGACGGATTTTGCCGTATAAAAGCAGGCACATTCCGGCACAACCTGCCGAATCGCCTGTTTCTGAAGGGGCGGCAGCAAGAATGGACGCATCTCCACGCCAGCTCCCATACAGGCCGCCACTGATTCCGCAACGCGGTGATTCCTTTCCACATGGCTTGCGCTTCCAGAGAAACGGTGTCCGCCGGTGGCTGTCAGATACCAGTCGAGGGCTGCCGGGTGGAGGACCTGCAGGAGAGGCAGGGCACTCTTATAGAGCCGGATTGTCCGTCTGTTCCCCTTTCCGCTGGTGGTGAGCATTTTGCAGGAGCCGAGGTCTGCCCCGGCGGGAGTTCGGAAGTGCTGCACCACTTCCAACCTTCTGACCAGTTCCTCCAGCGTCCGAATACTCCCCAGCAGATGCAGGGAGCGATGTGGGTATTCCCCGCAGATGGCCAGCAGAAGCAACAGACGGTAGGCGTGGCTGCCGGGCCGGAGTGTGATCATTTGGACTGCCCGGGGGCATCGGGATTTAAGGCATGGCTGTTTCTCTCTTTGCCGCAAATTGTCTCCCGGTCGCGCTTGGAAACCCCTGTCTTTTCGGGAATCTTTCGATGTTTCGGAAGTACGTGCGCCTTCGGCCCGGAAACGAGCTTAAAATCCCGTATTTTTTTAGTCCCATATTTCGCTCGTTTCATATAGCATCTCCTCCTTCAAATCGTCTGCCTGCGCCGCTGCCAGCCACTCCAGGAACCGGCTCCC
>ERZ779866.4554-NODE-4554-length-10164-cov-5.179642_pt1 | contig 10164 bp, 7 predicted proteins | sample MGYA00511248_ERZ779866 | MGnify/ENA primary metagenome ERZ779866 (study PRJEB29588, sample SAMEA2155758) | human gut metagenome | biome: human gut; feature: human-associated habitat; material: faeces | place: Denmark | collected 2008/2010 ... | reverse complement strand
AAAATTACTCGGATATTCCGGTGTGGCGTAGATATACGCTTACCATTGAGGAAGCTGCCAGGTATTATCATATCGGCGAAGGGAAACTGAGAATGTTGATTGAAGAGCATCCGAATGAAGATTTTTATGTTATGAATGGCAATCGAGCCTTGATTAAGCGTGAAAAATTTGAACGCTATCTGGATCAGGCAACGGCTGTATAACTGGCATTAGAAATGCTTAACAGAAATTCCGAAATCACATGGCATAACTATACGGAGAGCCGGATTTGTGATAGTATAAAACTGCAAGTCTGGCTCTCCTTATTCTGAAAGGAGAGATTTCGATGAGTGAAAAAAGACGAGACAATAGAAATCGGATTTTGCGTGAAGGTGAATACCAGCGTACAGATGGGAGGTATCGTTACCGATATATTGACGAGGATGGTAAGGAGAAGAATGTGTACAGTTGGCGTTTGGACAAGAATGACCCGACTCCCAGGGGTAAAAAGCGAGAGCTTTCGCTGAGAGAGAAGGAAAAGCAGATTCAGGCGGATCTGTTTGACCATATCGTTACCCGTGGCGGCAATTACACGGTAGTTGAATTGGTAGAGAAATATACTTCTCTGAAAACCGGTGTCGGTCATAACACCAAGGCGGGATATAAGACCGTAATCAATATCCTGAACAGAGAAGCGTTTGGAAAGCAGCGCATTGACAAGGTTCGCCTGTCTGATGCAAAGGCGTGGCTGATCAAGCTTCAGCAGGTGGATGGCAGAGGGTACAGCTCTATTCACTCCATCAGAGGTGTTCTGAGACCGGCTTTTCAGTTGGCGGTAGATGATGATCTGATCCGTAAAAATCCTTTTGGATTTGAACTGGCATCGGTGATCGTAAACGATTCCGTCACCAGAGAAGCAATTACCCGTAAGCAGGAGCGTGATCTTCTGAAATTCATCAAGGAAGATAAGCATTTCTGCCGATACTACGATGCGATCTATATTCTCCTTAACACGGGGCTGCGAATCTCGGAGTTCTGCGGGCTGACGATCTCCGATCTTGAGTTCGACCAGAAGCGTATCAAGGTAGACCACCAGTTGCAGAGAACATCGCAGATGCAGTATGTAATTCAGGCTCCTAAAACGGAAAGCGGTATCCGCTATGTGCCGATGAGCGAGGAAGTTGTGGCGTGTTTCCGTCGTATTCTTGCCAATCGAGTAGCACCGAAAATAGAACCGATGGTAGACGGATATGCTGGATTTTTGTTTCTCGACAAGAACGATAAGCCAATGGTCGCCCTTCATTGGGAGAAGTACCTGGAACATATTATTGAGAAATATAACAAGATTTACCGTATTCAGATGCCCAAAGTAACTCCTCATGTATGCAGACACACTTTTTGTTCCAATATGGCGAAATCCGGAATGAATCCAAAGACGTTGCAGTATATCATGGGTCATTCGGACATCAGCGTAACGCTGAATGTTTACACCCATGTGCAGTTCGATGACGCACAGGCAGAGCTGCTTCGAGTAGCAAAAGCCTAAAACACCCCGTTGGTACAGAGCATTTATTTACCAACGGATTTACCAATATTGCAGGGAAAAGCACGAGAAAATACGGGAAGATTTGAGAAGATACCCCGGAAACACAGAAACAGGAAAATGCCGAAAAAACCTGCAATATTGGGCATTTGAGAAGAAATACAAGACTTAAATGGAGATATAAAAAGATGATAAAAATACTTTTTATTTGCCACGGCAACATCTGTCGTTCCCCCATGGCAGAATTTGTTATGAAAAAATTGGTATCCGACGCGAATCTCGCCGATCACTTCCAGATTGCTTCCGCTGCCACCAGCACGGAGGAGATCTGGAACGGCATCGGGAACCCGGTCTATCCGCCGGCGAAGGCGGAGCTTGCCAGGCACGGGATCTCCTGTGAGGGGAAGCGGGCCAGGCAGGTGACGAAGGCGGATTATGCGGAATATGATTATCTGATCGGTATGGACAGTGCGAATATCCGCAACATGCTGCGGATATTCGGCGGAGATCCGGATGGGAAAGTAGTCAGGCTTTTATCTTATGCCGGCTCGGAACGGGATATATCGGATCCATGGTACACGGGAGAGTTTGGGACGACCTACAATGATGTCCTGGAAGGCTGTACCGCATTTCTTCGATATTTACAACAAAACGGAAGAATCGACACGTAAGCTGACACTTCCAACATAGTACACATGACAGAAATGTCATGCCTGAAAAATTCACAGAATCACCACATTTTTCTCACAATTCCTTCGCAGATGAACTTTATCATAAGAGGCAGATAAGGGGAAGTAAATATTCACAAGTTTTTTAAGGAATGAATGGAACAGGAGGAATGAGAAGATGAGAAGATGGAATTTACCCCAGGTGAACACAAAAGTAATGTGCGCAGTGTTGACTGCTGCCATGGTGATGACCGGATTTACAGCATGCGGAGGAACAACATCTGCGGGCACGGAGAGCGCAGCAAGTGAATCAGCAGAACAGAAGGAGACGATCGCACCGGAGGGCACGACGGAACAGAGCACGGTGGAGCAAAATGCGGCAACAGAATCAGGTGAAGAGAAGGTGGAATCTTATCTTGGTCAGATCACAGCCATTGACGGCAATGTGATCTCCATTTCGCTGGCAGAGAAGCCGGAGGCTCCGGATGAGGAAGCACCTACAGGCGATAAACCCGATGGCCCGGCACCTGACGGCGAAAAACCTACAGGAGAAGTCCCCAGCGGAGAGGATCCGGATGGTCAGAAACCCGAGAAAGATATGTTAGATGAGATGACCTTAACCCTTAGCGGTGACACTATGACTATCACGGTCAATGATGATACGATCATCACGATTGACGGAACGGATGCCACGCCGGATGACCTCCAGGTAGGTGATACCGTATCTTTCTTCCTGGATGGTGAGGTTGTGACTTCTTTAAGTGTAGGCATGCCGGAGCCGACACAGCCGGGACGGTCTATGCAGGCTCCGGAGCAAAAGTAAGCTGACGCACAAGCATGTTTCCAAGAATCTCTGCCATTTCTTCCGGAGATTGGGGAGTGGCTTCTTTCAGCCAGGTCTCTACGACACCGACACAACCGGTAATGATGAAGGAATAGAGATATTCATAGTTAGCATCGGATTGCGCACTTTCCAGAAAGCGGAGAGTGCGCTTTTTGATCTGGTCCTTCAGGCGGTTAACGAAGGTGAGATCTCCATGGGGGCCGATCATGACTCTGGCGAGATCTCTGTGGCGGTCTAAGAAGCGGAAGAACTCTAACAGAAGACCGTCAGAGGACAATGTGGAAGTACCTACCGGTTCCTGTTCCATGATCTCGTTGAACTCCCGGAACATTTCATCTTCCACTTTATGGAGCATATCGTAGATATCATCATAATGCAGATAAAAGGTTCCGCGATTGATATCTACCAGTTCTGTGAGTTCTTTGACGGAAATATCCTGAATATCGTGGGTTTCCATCATTTTGACTAAACCCTGCAGCAACAGGGCACGGGTCTTGCGCACGCGGCGATCCATTTTTTCCATACGTCAATCCTCCATTCTTTCCGGAAAATGATCAGAAATCACTTTATAGATAATATCTAATACGTATCTAATGCAAATCTGAATTTTTTCTAAAACAATGAACACAAATCAATACAATGTTCAAAAACAGACATATCAACACAATTTGTGGCTTGCTTTTTCTTCCCTATTATTATATTTTGCTTGTGTTAGAAAATCAACACAAGTTCATTAGATGACAGTAATACAATTTTTTATTTTTGTAGTAAGGCTTTACAGAAGCGGGAAAAACTCTTAAACTAAGAATAGAAAAATCAGATACATAAGGGTACAAAAAGAGACACAGCAGGAGGAAACTATGGCAGCAGACAACACAGAAAAAGACAAAAAAGATAACTCCTTTATGATGAAACTTGCCACACTTATCGTAGATAAACGAAAAGGATTCTATCTGATCTTTATTGTTTTATGCATATTTTGCGTATTATCCATGAATAAGGTCAAAGTAAATAATGACCTGACCACATATCTGCCGGATACGACAGAGACCAGAAAGGGACTGGATCTGATGGATTCGGAGTTTACGACCTACGGTTCCGCCCGGATCCTGATCTGTAATGTGACTTTTGATGAGGCACAGAAGCTGGCGGATCAGGTGGAAAAAATGGATGGTGTCAGTATGCTGGATTTCGATGACACTGAGGACCATTATCATGACATGGAGGCTTTATTGTCTGTCACTTTTGATGAGGAAGCGGATACGGAAGCCACACAGCAGCATCTGACCGAGGTACTGGATGCCCTGTCTGATTATGATGTTTATTATTCTTCGGATATCGGTCAGGAAGAGCGTGATGCGGATGACCTGAATAATGATATGATCGTCATTCTGCTGTTGGCAGCTGTGGTTATCGTAGCCGTGCTGCTATTTACTTCCACAACTTATGCGGAGATCCCGGTATATCTGACCACATTTATCGTGGCAGCTATTTTGAATAAAGGAACGAACTACTGGTTCGGTACTATCAGCTTTGTGACGAACTCTATCGCAGTGGTGCTGCAGTTAGGTCTGGCAGTAGACTATGCCATCATTTTGGCACACCGTTTTATGGAGGAGCATGAGGACAAGGATGCCAGAGAGGCTGTAATCGTGGCTTTAAGTAAGGCAATCCCGGAGATTTCTTCCAGCTCCCTGACCACGATCTCAGGTATGGTAGCCATGATGTTCATGCAGTTCAGAATTGGTTACGATATGGGTATTATCCTGGCGAAATCCATTATTTTCAGTATGGTAGCAGTATTTTTCCTGATGCCGGGACTGCTGCTTACCTTTTCCAAGGCAATCGACAATACGCATCATAAGAGTTTTGTACCGAAGATCACGGCAGTGGGAAAATTCTGTGTGGCTACCCGTTACATTGTACCTCCGGTACTGATCGTGGGTGTTATTGCAGCATTTTTTCTGTCCAACAAGGCGAATTATGTATATGATGTAAATACACTGGAATCCAGCAGTATGAGTGAGAATAAATTCTCAGTCAGCATGGTCAATAAGGAATTTGGCATGGTGAATCAGCTGGCGGTCATTGTGCCCAACGGTGATTATGAAAAAGAGGCACAGACCCTGAAGGCACTGGAAAAGTTGGATGTGGTAAAATCCGTTCAGGGACTTGGCAATATTGAAGCTATGGATGGTTACATGCTGACCGACAAACTGAATCCCAGACAATTTGCAGAGCTGATCGATCTGGATGTGGAAGTGGCGGATATGCTGTATTCGGCATATGCCCTGGATCAGAGTGATTACGGTGCTCTGGTCAGCGGTGTCAATGATTACGAAGTACCTTTTATCGATATGTTCCTGTTCATTTATGATCAGAAAGAAAGCGGCAACATCACGCTGGATGATGATCTGGAGGAGACTTTATCGGACGCACATTCCAAGATCATGATTGCAAAGGATCAGTTGTTGGGAGAAGATAATTCCCGTTTCGTTCTGGAACTGAATGTACCTTATGAAGGAGAAGAGACCATCGCAGCGCTGGATCAGATACGCAATACCGTGGCGAAGTTCTATAATATAGATGATATCCTGTTAGTCGGAAATGCCACCAGTGATAAGGATCTGGGAGATTCTTTCGCAACAGATAACACGATCATCACTGTACTGACGGCATTGTTCGTTATGATCATCCTGTTGTTCACTTTCCAGTCTGCCGGCTTGCCGGTACTATTGGTAGTAACGATTCAGGGTAGTATCTGGATGAACTTCTCACTGCCGTATCTGCTGAGTGAAAATGTATACTTCCTGGGATATCTGGTAGTGTCCGCCATCCAGATGGGTGCGACGATCGACTACGCTATCGTTATCACCAGCCGTTATATGGATCTGAAGACGTACATGCCGATCAAAGAAGCTGCCATCGAGGCGCTGAACCAGGCGTTCCCCACGATTGTTACCAGTGGTTCCATGCTGGTGGCTGCTGGATTCATTATCAGTTATGTATCTTCTAATGCAGCGGTAGCAGCGATCGGACTGGCGCTGGGACGTGGTACCCTGACCTCTATTTTATTGGTGCTGCTGGCATTGCCCCAGACACTGCTGATCGGAGATATCATTATTCAGAAGACGGCATTTACCTTAAAGCGTGATCTGGCGAAGCCGCTGCCTTCTGCCGGTAGGATCCGAATGAACGGTCATATCAAGGGTTATGTCAACGGTGTGCTGGAAGGTGATTTCATCGGTGTCATCGACGGTGAGATGGGAGCGGTGGTGCGTCCCAAGGATACCGTGACCATGGAGCGGGAGGATGCAGCGGAGAATGCGTCCCCCAGGTTGGAAGCACAGGAGCTTTCGAATAATACAGCAGAAAGCGAGGGAACAGAAGATGAACAGTAAGAGATTATTATGTTTCCTGCTGGGAGCGGCATTACTGCTGCAGACACCGGCAACCGCTTATGCGGAAGAGACGTTAACCTATGAACAATATAAGGGCGGCAGCGGTTATAGCAGCACCACGCAGGAGCAGGATTATGCAATTGTAGAGATCAGCACGGAGGAGGATCTGCGCAGGCTTGCGGAGAACTGTGTGCTGGACAGCTGGTCCAGAGGTATCAAAGTAGTGCTGCGCAACGACATCGTTCTGAGCATGGAAAGTGAATTCAGTATCCCAACATTTGCGGGAATTTTCGATGGTAATAATTTTACGATCTCCAATGTAAAGCTTACGGGGAATGGTTCTGCGGCAGGTTTTTTCCGTTATGTGCAGGAAGGTGCCAAAGTACGTAATCTCACGGTGAGCGGAGAAATATCTCCCTCCGGAAGCCAAAATCAGGTCGGCGGCATCGTCGGGGTGAATTACGGCAGCATTGAGAATTGTAAGTTTTCCGGTAATGTGATCGGCGATAATGAAGTCGGTGGCATTGCGGGTGTGAATGAAGAGACTGGCGAGATCCGCAGATGTGAATCCAACGCAAATGTCATTGGCAATCATTCCGCAGGTGGTATTGTCGGGAACAATCACGGTATCTTAAATAACTGCAGCAACAGTGGCTGCATCAATACCTATAGCACGGAAGTGACCTATGATCTGGATGATATTACCATGGACAATCTGGAGCAGATCAACAGTACTTCCAATGTGACTGCGCATACGGATACCGGCGGTATCGCAGGCATCTCTGATGGTAAGATCTATTACTGCTCCAATTCCGGAGCCATTGGCTATCAGCATGTGGGTTACAATACCGGAGGTATTGTAGGCAGACTGCATCAGGGTTATCTGCAGAATTGCACCAATACAGGTTATGTGCAGGGCAGAAAAGATGTGGGCGGTATCGTAGGCCAGATGGAGCCTTTTCTGGAGATCCAGTATCTCAGTGACAAATTAAAGGAGCTGGATACCGAGACCGATAAATTTCTGGATATGCTGGATGCAACCCAGAAGGATGTCAGCAGCTACAGCAGACAGGCATCTGCGCTGACCAAAAGTATCAGTACGAATCTGAAGGATGCCAATAGCGCGGGAAATTCCCTTACCGGAACCACGAATGACTTGTGGTATATTTATAATCAGGAACTGAACGGTGTCAGCAATGACCTGAAGGTTTTGAATAATGACCTGAACAAACAGGCAGAGGACGATAAAAATAACGGCAACAGACACGATATCACGCTGAGCGGCAATGATCTGAGCGGAGGTGATATTACGCTCTCTGTACCGGATGATACAGAGAGTTATAAAGCGGCGCTGAAAAAGTTTGGTGAAAATGCCACGAAGCATCTGGATAATATGGTTAGTGCATCCACGGACCGCAGTGGTGGTATTAAGAATAATCTGGATACACTGAAGCAGAGCCTGGATAAAGCATTTGACCAGCTGGGTCAGTTGGGAGATGTATTACAGGCAGGGTCAGACAATACCAGCGCACATATGGATGAGCTGATGGATCAGGCGAGGGTATTGCGCAGACTGGTCAGCGAGATCCGCGATGATCTCTTCCGATACGAGGGGATTTCTGTGGAGGATACTTCGGATGAATCCGCCAGCAAGGGGGAAGTGAACCCCGGAGATCCTGATGCTGAGGCTGGTGAGGCAGAACCTGAGAGAACCGAAGAAGCATTATATGACACCTCCAGCTTCCAAAAAGGTAAAGTCACACTGTGTGTAAATCGTGGTACGGTAGAGGCGGATACCAATGTCGGCGGTATCGTCGGACAGGTGGCAACGGAATATGATTTTGACCCGGAGGATGACATCACCTTGACCGGAACGGAGAGCTTCGATGTGGAGCAGACCATCAAGGCAGTCGTAAGAGACAGTCGCAATTTCGGTGATATCACTGGTAAAAAAGATAACGTGGGAGGTATCGTCGGCAAGGCGGAATACGGAGCAATTATCTCCTGTGAATCCTATGCCCCCATTGAAAGTACCGGAGGCAGTGATGTGGGTGGTATTGCCGGATCTGCCAGCTATGCGATCCGCAGCTGCTATAGCATGGGCAGGATCACCGGTAAAAATAATATCGGTGGTATCGCCGGAGAAGGCTGCGATATTTTTTACAGTTATGCATACAATGATCTGGATATGTCCGGAGAAAATCAGGGCAGCATTGCAGGTAAAGTCAGTGATGACGGCAGCCTGTACGGCAATTATTATGTAGAAGGCGGTGTCGGCGGCATCGGTTACCAGGGCGGAGCAACACCGTTGTCCTATCAGGAACTTTGCGCAAAGGATGGAGTTCCGGAAGCTTTTTCGCAGTTTACGATCACTTTCCTGGCAGATGGCGAGGAAGTGGCTTCCTATAAATGTAATTACGGAGACTATCTGTCTGCAGATCAGATTCCGGAAGTGCCGGAGAAGGAAGGCTATTACGGTGTATGGCCGGATTATGATTTCAGTTATATTACCGGTAATCGTGTACTGGAAGCGGAGTATGAGGAGTGGACCGCATCCATTGCTTCCGCAGAGAAAAATGATGCCAACAAACCTCTGGTCATGGCAGAGGGTAACTTCTATCCGAATGCTGCATTGCATCTGCAGATAGAGGGGGACACATATAAGGTCTCCATGACCAACTCCATGAAAGAGGACGCACCGGACTATACCGGAGAAGCAACCTTACGTGTCTACTGTGAGGATGCCGACAATACTGTAGTCTGGGTAGAACAGGACGGCGAATACAGAGAAGTGGAATCCACGGTGATCGGCAGCTACAGACAGTTCACCATGGAGGTACCCGGCAGCTTCCGTATCGCGGAGGCAGAAGGCAGCCATACCCGGATGATCGTAATGTGCATCATCGGAGTAGCAGTAGGGATACTGTTGATCGTATTACTTGTGAAAAAGGTGGCAAAACGCAGGAAAAAGCGTAGACAGGAAAAAGCGGAGCACGCCGGGCAGGCGGATGATACAGAGGGACAGTTATGATCCGGGCAGTAATTTTTGACATGGACGGTACGTTGATCGATACCGAAAAATATTACCGTATTTTCTGGCCGAAGGCATTGGAGGCTTACGGCTACACGATGACGGATGAGCAGGCACTGACGATGCGCAGTCTTGGAAGGCCTTTTGCCCCCAGACAGCTCAAGGACTGGTACGGTGAAGATTTTGACTATTATGTGGTGCGTGACAAACGAAAAGAGATGATGGAAGAAACACTGGACCGGGATGGTATCAAATGCAAGCCCGGTGCCGTGGAGCTTCTGGAAGATCTGAAAAAAAGGCATATCACCGCAGCGGTTGCCACAGCAACGGATCTGGAGCGGACCGAAAAATATCTGACGCTTACAGGGATCAGACCTTACTTTGAAAAATTGATCTCCGCTACCATGGTAGCGGAAGGTAAGCCGTCTCCGGACATTTATCTCTACGCCTGCGGGCAGCTGGGACTCGCCCCGGAGGAGTGCATGGCGGTGGAGGATTCTCCTAACGGTGTCTTAAGTGCATACCGTGCAGGCTGCAAGGTTGTCATGGTACCGGATCAGACGCAGCCGGATGCAGAACTCAAAAAGTGTTTATATGCCTGTGTCCCGACTCTGGCAGAGATCAGCCACCTCGTTTAGAGGTGGCTTCAGACTGTAGACAAAGCTCCTTCCTGTGAGGGAGCTTTTCTTGTGTCATGA
>ERZ779866.4553-NODE-4553-length-10164-cov-13.726877_pt1 | contig 10164 bp, 7 predicted proteins | sample MGYA00511248_ERZ779866 | MGnify/ENA primary metagenome ERZ779866 (study PRJEB29588, sample SAMEA2155758) | human gut metagenome | biome: human gut; feature: human-associated habitat; material: faeces | place: Denmark | collected 2008/2010 ... | reverse complement strand
TTGCTTAATATTCTAACATAAAAAATGACATTATAACATTTTTGTGTTATAATGATAAAAAATATATTAGAAAGGAGAGAGCGAGATGGAGAAATTCTTGAAAGATATTTTTGGAATAGATGCAGTGTGCCAAAAATTTAGCGATTTTGCTAGCTTAAGCCGTTTGCTTGTTGAGGCTTACGATTACGTTTTGGTAGAAATAAATGAAGTGAAATTCCTGGCTATAGCTCCTGCATATGAGCAGCCTACGATTCCTACACTGGTTAATCATATGAAAAAAATAAGCAGTGAGAAAAATTTACCTGTCGTTTATCATCCGAGAAGCTTAACATATTCTAAAATGAAAGGCTTGCTTCAACAGAAAGTACCTTTTATTGTGGATGGCAAGCAAGCCTATCTGCCGTTTTTGGGAACGTTTTTGCAAGCAATCGGCGACGAAAGAAATAAAAATGTAAGGTTTTCCCTGCCCGCGCAGCTTTTGGCAATGATGTATCTTTATTCTCGCGAGCCTTTCCTCTATATAAAAAAAGCTGTTGAGTTTTTGCCGTATTCTGCTATGAGTATAACGCGAGCAATGCGTGAGCTTGAAGCCAGCGAATTGTTTTACGTAGAGAAGGACAAACAGAGTAATGTTTTGCGCAGTCAGTTAGCGAAGCAGGAACTGTTTGAGGAATTGCAAGCAAGATTTAATTCACCGATATGGAAGTGTGGATATATAGATAATGGATGTGTCGTGAAGGAAATGGTGCTGGCCGGGGAAGATGCGTTAGCTGAAAAAAGTATGCTTGCCAATACTTTGCCTACTAAGTATGCTACGTATAAAAAGAATGTTGATTTAAGTGTCTTGCATAGCGAATTACTTGATAACAAAAAGCAAAGTGAATTGCAATTATGGTCATATAATCCGTTGCTGTTTTCGCAGCTGGATATACCTGATCCGATATCTTTAGTTCTGTCGCTAATGGATATTCATGATGAACGCGTCGAGCAGGCGCTGGATGGAATTATGGAAGAAGTTTGGGAGAGACAGCATGGTACCTGGATTAAAAAGTTTTAAAGAAAGCTTTAGTGACTTTATGGATCAATATGTTATCATAGGCGGTGCTGCTTGTGATATCTATATGGAAAGTGAAGACAGTTCTTTTAGGGCTACTAAGGATTTGGATATTGTGCTGATTGTAGAAGCGCTTACACCGGAGTTCGTCAGCAAATTTTGGCAGTATGTACAGACGGCTGGATATCAGCATATTGACAAGAGCAAGCAGAAGCCAGAGTTTTACAGATTCAGTAAGCCTATAAGCAAAGAATATCCTGCTATGATAGAATTGTTTAGCAGACCGCCGTATAATGTGGAGTTAAGCTTTGCTGCTAATGTTGTTCCTATTCATGTTGATGATTCGTCAATCAGCTTATCAGCTATTTTGCTGAATGATGAGTACTATGAGTTCATGAAGTCTGGCAGGATTAGTATTGATGGTATAAGCATTTTGGATTATCAATATATCATTCCGTTTAAGGCAAAAGCTTGGCTAGATTTATCTGAGAGAAAAATTTCTGGCGAGAGTATAGACAGCAAGAATATTAAGAAGCATAAGAATGATATTTTTCGTTTGTCTGCTCTGCTTCTAGAAGGTAAGTCCTTGAGTTTACCTGATAAGATTGCTGAGGATATGCTGGAGTTTATTACAAAGGTAGCTGATGAGCCTGTCGATATGAAGAGCTTAGGACTCAGAGGCATGAAAGTCGAGAGCATGTTGGAGCTTATATGTAAATACTATATGTTGCGTTAGAAAAACCGCAGGTACTGCCGTGATACTATCAGATTGTTGATTCGTCTGCAATCCGACTCCCGATGCACTTAGGTGTGTCGGGAGTTTTTTGATTTTCTGCCTCAAAGAATATATAATATTTGAAACGGAACCAGGAGGAGAGTAGAGGATGAAAGTTAATTATCAGGGCAATCGCGACGCAAAAGTAGTCTTGCTGCAAATAATAGGAGAACACGAGTTGCCGTTTATCGAAGAGGAGCTTTCACATATAAAAGATATAACGCAGAGTACAGCTTTTTTGTTTATTACAGTGCAGGTTGATAGCTGGAATGACGACCTTTCGCCATGGATGGCAGAGCCGATTTTTGGAGATGCTGCCTTTGCCGGCAATGCGGAAAAACTTCTAACACGTATAAAAAATGAAGTAATTGTTCCGTTATTAAGTGAGCATCAAGATATAAAGATTTTTGCTGGCGGCTATTCCTTAGCCGGATTATTTGTATTGTGGGCGGCTTATCAAACAAATTTATTCGAAGGTATAGCAGCAGTATCTCCGTCTGTGTGGTTTTCTAAATTTGTTGATTTTGTACATAACAACAAAATATTAACCAATAGAGTCTATTTAAGTCTTGGCGATAAGGAAGCAAAGACACGCAACCAAATTCTGGCACAGGTGGCAAATGATATTTATGATGTGTATCGCTCATTAAGAGATCATAGGTTGAGCAGTATTCTTGTTTGGAATGAGGGAAGTCATTTTAAGGAACCTGCTTTGCGTATGGCAAAAGGATTTGCTTGGTTGATGAACAATGAAAAGATTCACTCATAAGAACACCCATAGATTGTTGATTCGTCTGCAATCCGATTCCCGATGCACTTAGGTGTGTCGGGAGTTTTTTGATTTTGTGAATGAAGCATAGTCATAGTGCAATTCAGCTGCTTCTTATGCTATAATATAAAAAATGACCTACTATATTGCTGTGTAAAAATGATAGAGATTTTTTATAAAGGAGTTTCATATGCTTACAGACGAAAAACGTAAAAAGCTTTTGGCCGGTGCGCTGGCGGTAGTTATGCTGACAGGTGTTGCAGGCTGTGGCAACGATAAAGACAGTGAGTGGAAGAATGACAACTCTGCTCAGAATAATCAAGATGAAAAGAAGGATGAAGATAACGGCGGCTTTTTTCATGGCTTCTTTCCCTGGTACTTCATCGGCCGTACCTTTGGTGTAGGCCCGATGGCAGGTGTGCGAACTGCGCCTGCAGCTAACCAGAAGCAGAATGCTGCACCCGCAGGCTCGTCTACTAATCCTAAACCAAACGCTAACACCGCCAATGGCTCTAATGTGCAACAGGGAACTGCAGGAAGCACGCAAAGTTCCAAGCTCGGCAGTACGGGCACTACAGGTAAAAGCGGTATCGGCAGTGGCATGAGCCGCTCCAGCGGCAGCGCAATTTCCTGAGGTGATGAAGATGTATAAATATCGTAAGCCTGATACCTGGCTTGATAAAATTGATTTGAATATTATGCCGTATGTGGATGCGCCGGAGTGGGAAAACCGTTATCCTACTATCAGCGCGCTGCTTATGAGCAATGCCAATAAGCGTGAGCTGCAGCGCATCAGTGCCGGACTTACAGCAGCACTGTCACGTCTGGCAGAGGCTTTGCGTACCAATAATAATGGCGCAATGCCCTTTAATCTGTTTAATATGACGGATAAGCTCACACCGTATATCCTTGCGGATAACTCGGATTATGTGAGCTATATCAGCCGTCTTGACTTTGTAAAGAATACTGACGGCTGCTATAAGCTGGTAGAGATCAATTCGGATACTCCTTGCGCCTTGCCGGAAACATTTTATGCCAACAAGGTAGCGGAAGCATATTTTGCTAAGGAGTACGGCCTGCATTTGCAGCCGCGTTCGGATGGTGAGGAGCTGGCAGAACCCTTTTTAAAGCTGTTGGAACAGCCTAAATATGCAGATAAGGATGTAGTACGCATTGCTTTTGCTGCTGATAAAAGCTACAGCGAGGACTGGGCTAATGCCAAATTTTTATTTGAGCGCGTGCAAAAGGTGCTGCGTGAACGCATTTTGAGCAAGCAGCCATTCGTTTGTCGTCTTGTCGGCCTGGATGAGCTGATTGTACATGATGACGGAGTTTACATTCCCAATGAAATCTTCAAAAGTAAGGAAGATAAGCTTGATATACTGTATCGTCTGCATCCGCTGGAGCTTTTGATGGATGATGAAAGCGAGGATGGCTATCCTGTTGGCTTAAAGCTTATGGAGTTAGCTAATTTCGGTGCTGTTGATCTGGTTAATCCGGTAAAATCCATTGTACTGCAGAATAAAGCACTGCTGGCACTGGCATGGTATTTATATCAGCATCGTCTGTTCTGGACACCGCAGGAGGAAGAACTGTTGGCTGCGCATTTAACGCCGACCTATTTGGACAGCAAGCCGCTTTCAGGACAGCGTTATATCAAAAAGCCTATCTTTGGCCGTGAGGGTGCGGGTATTGCTATTGTGGAGCCGGATGGTGCTCTAAGCTACGAGGCAGAGGAATGCGATGACTGCGATTTGATTTACCAGCAGTTTGTTCCTTCGGCTGATGTACAGCAGGAAACAGATAACGGTGAGGCAACCGGCAAGTATACTTATTCCTGCTTTGTGATTAACGGTAAAGCGTCTGAGACCTTTGTGCGTTTACAGCCGGGAGAAATTACCGGCGTGGAAGCATATTTTGTACCTGTTCTCGATGAAATATAAGAATTTGAGGAATATCCGAAATGAATATCCAAGTATATCAATCTTTTTTGACTGTTGTACAGTGCCGCAGCTTTACGCAGGCTGCGAAATATCTTAATTTTACCCAGCCTACAATCAGCAATCATATCAACGCTTTGGAAGAAGAATACGGCGTTATTCTTTTTACCAGAGATGGCAAGAATGTTTATCTGACGCAGGCCGGAAAAAACTTTGTGCCGATAGCACAGCAGCTGATGGTTGATTATCAGAAAAGCCAGGAGGTGATGCGTCAGTTCCAAAAGAAGAATTACAGTCTGAAAATCGGCGTTTCCACCCAGGGCATAAATTTTTATCTATTGCCTGTGCTGCTGAAGCTCAAAAAGGAATTTCCCGAGCTTGATATAGAGGTTAACCGCTGTATGACGGTAGAATCAACGATAAACGATGCTTTTGTACAGAAGCTGTATGATTTTGCCTTTGTGCATATTGATGTGCAGCCGCTATATACCAAGCGTGTACAGCTTTGGAACCAACCGATGGTTTTTGTAGCCTCCAAAGAACTGTATGAACAGATGGGAGAAAACAATAATATTTATGATTATCCCTTTATTGCCTATCCTGCAAGCGAGGTATATTATAAGCATCTGAAATCTAAGGTTGATTTCACGCGTCTACAGAGTATATTGACCTTCAGTGATTCGGAATCCGTGCTGATGGCAGTTGAGCAGAATCTCGGTATAGCCTTGACACCGCGGGTAAAAGTAATGAAGGAACTGGAGCAGGGGACATTAGTCGAATTCCCGGTCAAGTATTCGGGAAATATGCCTATTTCGGTTCTTTATGATTATGAATTTAACTTTACCTTGCCGACCAAGCGCTTTTTGGAGCTTTTAAAAGAGTCGCAGGAAAAGATAAAGGGTTAATTTACTTTCTGTTCTTTATATAAGAATAATTTATCAAAACACTATAACAGGAAAAGTAATCTTATTGACTTTTTAATTTAGGACTTCTTCAACGTGTTTGAAGAAGTCCTAAATTTTTAGTATAAAAAAGCGCATAATTAAGCAAATGTCCACGAAACATAGTACAAATTTTGTATACAAAATACAGAACGGCGAATAAATTGCTTATGTATACAAGAAAAATTCCAATAAGTATAGATAAAGAAAAACTGTTGAGATAATTAAGCTATAATGATAAAATTTTTATAGATAGCGTTGCTTGCGCAAAATTAAGTCGGCTATATGACCGGCAGAAATGAGGGTATTATGTCAAAGGATATGCAAAAAACTGAAGAAAAAACAAATAGGCGTATGCCAACCTTTACGGAATCCGTTATTCCTATTATTGCCATGATGGTTATTCTGACTGTCGGCAAAGGTTATCTGGGTTACGCAACCGAGCCGCTGCTGCTTTTGGTAGCTGCTATTGCCGGCCTGATTGCTTACCGCGTTGGTGTTACCTGGGATGAAATGATGGACGAAATCTGCCAGAAGATTGCCAAGGGCATGCCGGCAATCCTGATTCTGACCTGCGTTGGTGCGCTGGTTGGTACCTGGATGGCTTCCGGTACTATCCCTATGATGATTTATTATGGCGTACAGATTGTAAACCCGACCTTCATGCTGGTAACTGCGTTCCTGATTACTGCAGTTGTATCTATCGTAACCGGTACCTCCTGGGGCTCTGTTGCTACCATGGGTGTTGCACTGATGGGTATCGCCAGCACTTTGGGTGTAAACCTGGCAGCTACTGCAGGTGCTGTAATCGCCGGTTCCTATTTTGGTGATAAAATCTCCCCGCTGTCCGATACCACTAACCTGGCACCGGTTGCAGCTGGTTCTACTCTTTATGAGCACATTGCTCACATGTTCTGGACTACCGTTCCGGCAACTATTATTTCCCTGGTTGTTTATGCTTTCGTAGGCTTAAAGGGCAATATCGGCGGCGATGTTTCTTCCGAAGCAGTAAGCACCATGCTGACTCAGCTGGATGGCATGTACAACTTTAACATTCTGCTGATTCTGCCTGTACTGCTGATTCTGGCAGGCTCTATCTTTAAGAAACCGACTCTGCCGGTTATGATGGCTTCCACTGTTCTGGCTGGCGCTGAAGCATTGATTTTCCAAAACATCAACCTGAAAAATTTGCTGCTGGCTACCGTAAAAGGCTTCAAAATTTCTATGCTGACCACTCCTGGCTTTGACCCTGCTATTGCTGCTCCACAGATTATCAAGCTGTTGAACCGCGGCGGTATGGCTGAAATCATGGGTACCACTCTGCTGGTATTCTGCGCATTCTGCTTTGCCGGTATCATGAGCAAGGCTGGTTGCCTGGATGTAGTTCTGCAAAAAATCCTGACCTTTGCTAAGAGCACCGGCGATCTGATTGCTTCCACCGTTGCTTCCTGCATTACCATGGGCCTGTGCACCGGTAACTCCTACCTGTCCATTCTGATTCCCGGTGAAATGTTCCGTGATGCTTATAAAGCAAGAGGTCTTGCTGCTAAGAACCTGTCCCGTACCTTGGAGGATGCAGGTACTGTATTTGTACCGTTGGTTCCCTGGTCTGCAGCAGGTGCTTATATGACCGCCTGCACCGGTATTGAAACTCTGGATTATGCACCGTGGGCAATTCTCTGCTACACCGGTTTCATTATCGCTCTGTTCTACGGCTACACCGGTATCGGTATCGCTAAGCTGGAAGACGAAAAGAAATAAGCCGATTGCGCAAGCAAGTCGGCAGTACTGAGCAGCTGCTTAGTACACAATGAAAGGAAAAGTGACACATTTTGATCAAGTTAATTAGAAACGCTGACGTTTATGCACCTGCGCATCTTGGTAAAAAAGATGTGCTGGTTATTGCAGATAAGGTAGTGCGTATTGCTGATAAAATCGAAGGCTACGAAGGTATGCCTGAGGTTGAGGTATTTGATTTCAGCGGCAAAAAGCTGTTGCCAGGTTACATTGATATGCATATGCATATCACCGGCGGCGGCGGTGAGCAGGGACCTGCTTCCCGCGTACCCGAAGCAATGCTGAGCCAGATTACCAGCTGCGGTATTACTACTGTTCTGGGCCTGCTGGGTACAGACGGTGTAACCAGAAGCGTAGAAAACCTGGTAGCTAAAGCACGCGCACTGACGGAAGAAGGCATTACCGCCTACTGCCTGACCGGTGCTTACGGTATCCCTTCTCCGACCATTACCGGTTCTATCGAAAAGGATATCATGATGATTCCACCGATTATCGGCACCAAGATTGCAGTAAGCGATCATCGTAGCTCTAATCCGCAGGGACCGGAGCTGATTGAGGTTGCTACCGCAACCCGTCGCGGTGGCCTGTTGGCCAACGTTGCCGGCCTGGTAACCATGCATATGGGTTCCGGTGTTGGTAAGCTGGACCCGCTGTTCTACGCACTGGACCATTCCGATGTTCCTGCCAAAAACTTCCTGCCGACTCATATGCTGCGTACGCATGAGCTGATGGAAGAAGGTGCAAAGCTGGTGCGTCGCGGCGGTTACTTCGACATGACTGCCGGCAGCACTGATGAGGATATGGAAATCGGCGCAGAGCAGATTATGGAAATCCTGAGCTGGGAAGGCATGAGCACCGACCACCTGACGATGAGCAGTGATGCCTTCGGTTCCCAACCTAAGTTCAATGAAAATGGTGACTGCATTGGTCTCACCTACTGCTCTCCTAAATATCTGCATCTGACAATCAAGAGTCTGGTACGCCGCGGCCTGCCGCTTGAAGAGGCTATTAAGCTGCTGACCTCTACACCTGCCGAGCTGCTGGGCAAGACTGGCGTTAAGGGCTGCGTTGCAGTTGGCGCGGACGCTGACCTGTTGGTTCTGGACGAAAACCTGGATATTGACGCATTGTTTGCTAAAGGCCAGGTAGCTCTGCTGGATAAAGAGATTGTACTTAAAGGACGTTTTGAATAAGACGTGGCTATAAAGTTACAGACACCCATAAAAATGAGGTGTCTGTAATTTTTTTTGAGCTAAATCTTGACAATTTGCATTATTTATGATAACATATCATACTACATCATTATTATTTTTGCAGGTGTAAATTTTGACAACAAATACTGCCGGGTCAGTGGTTGAACGGCGTATCTTGCTTATAATGAAAGATGAGGCAGATCATCGAAGACAACTGACAAGGTCCTTGTGGTAAGAACCTTGTTGTTTTTTTTGTCACGCATGATTCGCCGAGTTTAGTGTGCTGATAATACAAGAAGGGGTGAGGAATTACATGTTTAAACCGGTTCCAGTAGGTGATAGGACTCGGTATAGTTATGCAAGAATCAATGAAATTTTGGCAATGCCTCATTTGATTGATATCCAGAGAAAATCCTACGAATGGTTCGTTCAAAAGGGCCTCATGGAGATTCTGCATGACATTTCTCCTATTAAAGACTTTGCAGGTAATCTGGAGCTTTCCTTTGAAAGCTTTGAATTAGGAACTCCTAAATACAGCGTTGAAGAGTGCAAGGAGAGAGATGAATCCTATTCTGCACCGATGAACGTTAAAGCACGCCTTATTTTCAAAGACAAGGAAAAAGGCGAAATTAAGGAATCCTCTGTATTTATGGGCGACTTCCCGCTGATGACCGATACCGGTACCTTTGTTATCAACGGTGCTGAACGTGTTATCGTCAGCCAGCTGGTGCGTTCTCCCGGCGTTTACTATAGTGTAACTATGGATCCCAGCGGTAAAAAGATTTACGGTACTACTGTAATTCCTAACCGTGGCGCTTGGATTGAATATGAAACTGACATTAATGATATTATTTCTGCTCGTGTAGACCGTACCCGTAAGGTTCCGGCAACCGTGCTGCTGCGTGCTCTGGGCTTGTCCTCTAATGATGAGATCCTGGCTTGCTTCGGCAATCATCCTGCGCTGCTGGCAACTCTGGAAAAGGATACTACCACTAACAGAGATGAAGCTATGCTGGAGCTTTACAAGAAGCTGCGTCCGGGCGAGCCTGTTATTCTGGAAAACGCCGTACAGCTGATTGAAAACACCTTCTTCGACAGCAAGCGTTATGACCTGGCTAATGTTGGCCGTTATAAGCTCAACAAAAAGCTTGGCTGGCGCAACCGCCTGAGCGGTACCGTACTGGCTGAGGCTATTGCTGATGAAGAAACTGGCGAAATCATCCTGCCGGCAGGCACTAAGATGACAGATGAAAATCTTGATAAGATAGCAGAAAGCGGCATTTATAACGAACGCGGTCTGCGTGCTGTCAAGGTTCAGAACCATGAAGAAGAAATGCTTCTGATGTTCACCACCGGTATCGATGAAAAAATGCATACTGTTACCAATGAGGATGTATTTGCTTCCTTCAACTATTTGCTGAACCTGATGGATGGCCATGGCACCGGCGATGATATTGACCATTTGGGCAACCGTCGTGTACGCTGCGTTGGCGAATTGCTGCAAAACCAGTTCCGTATCGGTCTTTCCCGTATGGAGCGTGTAGTAAAAGAGCGTATGACCATTCAGGACAACGAGGTTATCACCCCGCAGGCTCTGATTAACATCCGTCCTGTTGTTGCTGCTATTAAGGAATTCTTCGGCAGCAGCCAGTTGTCCCAGTTTATGGACCAGAACAACCCTCTGGCAGAGCTGAC
>ERZ779866.4551-NODE-4551-length-10167-cov-3.262263_pt1 | contig 10167 bp, 9 predicted proteins | sample MGYA00511248_ERZ779866 | MGnify/ENA primary metagenome ERZ779866 (study PRJEB29588, sample SAMEA2155758) | human gut metagenome | biome: human gut; feature: human-associated habitat; material: faeces | place: Denmark | collected 2008/2010 ... | reverse complement strand
CCGGCGTCAATGCCAAAAAAGCCAAAACCGTGGCCGACCGCCTGCGTGAGACGATTTCCGAAATCGTGGTCCATTCGGACGAAGGTGACGAGGTTCGCTTTACGGTCAGTATCGGTATTTCTTCCTTTGAAGTTTCCGATAACATCGATACCCTGATCAAGACCGCCGACGAAGCCTTGTACAAAGCCAAGGAAAACGGCCGCAACCGCGTTGAGGTCTTCAACAAGGAAGAGCTTGAAGCCTTTGACAACAAGGAAACGCAGGAACGGATCAAAAATGAAGTCAATAACCGCCATCCGATTTTTGACAAGGAAGAAAACGAGGAAATATCTCTGCTGGACGGTATCGAGGCCAAACATATCCAGTCGGAAAATCCGAAAATCGAAGATGACAGCGTATTAATCGGCGTTGATGCCGAAGATTTGAAGTAGGGACGGAATGGACTGCGCTTTCAGTGAAAAATGCGGCGGCTGTGTCTATCGTCATCTTTCGTTTGAAGAATATCGGGAGCAGAAGCGTCGCGCGGTTTTAACCATTCTGCAAAATCTGCAGGCGCAGGATTTTCGTTTTGCCGAACCGTTTTTTGTCGGTGACGGGCAAAGGCGCCGGGCAACTTTTGCCTTTCAGATGAAAAAGGGAAGGCTTTCTTTCGGTTTTAACGCCCGCGCCAGCAGCGAGATCGTCGATATAGACCGCTGTTGTCTCTTAACGCCGGGAATCAACCGCGGTCTGCCGGGACTGCGAAAACTGGCCGCCGCCGTTTGCTCGGTAAAAACAGTTTCTGCCTCCAAAGGGCGCAAAATGCCCCCTTCTTTTATAACCGCCGGAGACGTCGCCGTAACCGAAGCCGACAACGGTCTGGACGTGGTGCTTGAATTTGACGCTGAGCTCAATCTGGATTACCGAATGGAAATTTTTGAACTCAGTCAGCAGCTTGATAATGTTATCCGCATCTCGCACCGCCGGCGGCCGGGCGCTGTGCCGGAAGCGGTTGTCGAAAAGACAAAACCGGTCATCGGCATTGCCGGATATGAAGTCTTTATTCCGGCCGGAACCTTTTTGCAGGCTTCGGCGCTTTCCGAAAAGGCGTTGATTGATACGGTGCTGAAATATGCGGGTAATGCCGGTGGAAAAATTGCGGATCTGTTTTGCGGCGTCGGAACCTTTTCCTACCCGTTGTCGCGGTTGCCCGGAACCGGAATTTTGGCCGTGGATTCGTCGGCTGAGCTGCTGGAGGGTTTTCGTCGTTCCGTTAACAAAAATATGATTTCCAATATTGATATCACGACCCGAAATTTGTTTAAATATCCGCTGGACGAGAAGGAATTAAACGGTTTTGACCTTGTCGTTTTTGATCCGCCGCGGGCAGGCGCCCGCGCACAGGTACAGAAAATTGCGGAGATGGGAGCAGCCGCGCCGGCCGGGGTAATTGCCGTTTCCTGCAATCCGCACAGCTTTGTCAACGATGCCAATCTGCTGATTTCCGGCGGGTACCGCCTGGAAGAAATCACGCTTGTCGACCAGTTCAGCTATTCTAACCACAGCGAGCTTGTTGCCCTGTTTACAAAATAAAACGGAACTTATATAGTGGCGGTATATTCATTATTTTAAGGACAAATAGGTTTATGCTTAAAAAGTTTCTGCCGGTTTTAATGATTGTTTTGCTCGGCGGCTGTGCCGAAACGCCGGACAGGCTCTGTCCGTTGGTCACCCTCAGCCGCGAAAATTCGCGTCTGATCCAAAAAGTAAATTATCAGGATGATTTTGAGGTCGAGTTCAAGGGCTATGAGGGCTATTGTTTTTATGACAAGCGCGTCAACCGCGAGAAAGCCCGCATTACGCCGATTTTTGTTGTGACCAAACTGCGCAAAACCGATGAGAGCGACGTGCATTTCAGCTGGTTTACCGAAACCCTTAAAGGGCCGCCGGAATATTTGGGCCGCCGGGATTATTTTACCGGGACCACCTTGCCTCAGGGCGTGCGCAGCAAAGAGTTTCGGGGACAGCCTGTCGAATTGAAAATTCCCGATTATATGAAATATGAATTTGAAATCAATGCCGGGCTGAACCTGTCAAAAGAAGAAAAAAAGTATAACCGGCGGATATTTGATGTCGATTTTGAATATTATGAAGGCAGCCCGCAGCCGGAAAAGCCGGCGGTGAAACTCAAGGTTTATCCGCAGGAAGTCTATGAAGACGGAACGCCCGTTGACGTAAAATATTATCAGCCTGCGCCTCAAGAGCAAAACGGCTGTTTTAGCTGCGATTAGTGTGTTTTTTATCTTGCAATCAGGGAGATGTTTAATGAAATTAGGCAAATCAGAACAGTCTATACGCAAAATGGCCGATGCCATTCGCTTTCTCAGCGCCGATGCCATTGAGAAGTCCAAATCCGGTCATCCGGGAATGCCTTTGGGCATGGCCGATGTCGCCGCCGTCCTCTTTTCAAAGGTTATTAAGCTTAATCCGGCTGCGCCGCGCTGGTTTGACCGCGACCGTTTCGTTCTTTCCGCCGGTCACGGTTCTATGCTGATGTATTCTCTTTTGTATCTGATGGGATACAAGGACATTTCCCTTGATGATATCAAAAACTTCCGCCAGCTCGGAGCCAAAACTGCCGGACATCCGGAGTACGGCCACCTTCAGGGTATTGATATGACCACCGGCCCGCTGGGGCAGGGCATCAGTTCCGCCGTCGGTATGGCCATTGCCGAACGCGTTATTGCCGCCAAATACGGTGAAGATGTCTGCAACCACTATACCTATGTCATTAACGGCGACGGCTGCCTGATGGAAGGCATTTCCGAAGAGGCGGTTTCTTTGGCCGGTCACCTGAAACTGAATAAGCTGATCGTCCTTTGGGATAACAACAACATCACGATTGACGGCACGGTGGACAAGGCCAGTTCGGTTGACCAGATTAAGCGCTTTGAAGCCGTCGGCTGGAACACGATTGAAATTGACGGACATAATTACGGCGAAATAGAAAAAGCCTTGCGCAAAGCGCAAAAATCCAAAAAACCGACCCTGATTGCCTGCAAAACCAAAATCGGTTTTGGTGCGCCCAACAAATGCGGTACCAGCAAATGCCATGGTTCGCCGCTCGGCGCCGAGGAAATTGCTGCCATGCGCAAATTTTTGGATTGGAACTATGAGCCGTTTGTTGTTCCTGCGGATATCTTAAAAGACTGGCGCGACGCCGCTTCCCGCAATGCCGGGGAATATGCCGATTGGCAGAAGCGTGCCAAAGCCAAGGGAAAGGCATTCTTGGATCTGATTGAAAACAAACTGCCCAAAAACTGGGACAAAGAGTTGAATCTCCTGAAGGAAAAGGCCATCGCCGAACAGACCAAAGTTGCTACCCGCAAGGCTTCGCAGATGTGTTTGGAAAAAATTGTGCCGAACGTTCCCGAAATCATAGGCGGCTCGGCGGATCTGGCCGCTTCCAACCTGACTTTTGTCGAAGGCATGAAGACCATTACTGCCGAAGACTATAACGGCAACAACATTATGTACGGCATCAGGGAACATGCCATGGGCGCAATAATGAACGGTTTGGCGCTGCACGGCGGCGTAATCCCCTATGGCGGCACATTCTTTGTCTTTTCCGATTATATGCGGCCGGCCATGCGTCTGGCAGCATTGATGGGCTTGCGGGCAATTTATGTTCTGACCCACGATTCCATCGGCGTCGGCGAAGACGGGCCGACCCATCAGCCGGTGGAACATCTTGCTTCTTACCGCGCTATGCCGAACATTTATACTTTCCGCCCCTGTGACGTGGTTGAAACGGCCGAAGCCTGGCAGATTGCCGTTGAGAGCGAAAATACGCCGAGCATTCTGGCGCTGACCCGTCAGGGATTGCCTCTGTTGCGCACGTCTGCCGAAGAAAATCTCACTCGCAGAGGCGGCTATGTGATTTCTGACGTTGCCAAGGGCAAAAAACGCAAAGCGACGATTATTGCCACCGGTTCGGAAGTTTCTTTGGCCGTAGAGGCGCAAAGACAGTTGCGGGAAGAAGGTATTGAAACCGCCGTCGTGTCCATGCCATGCACGGAATTGTTTGATGCACAGGATGTTTCCTACCAGGAAGAGGTGCTGGGAGCGGCGCCGCGTATTGCCGTTGAAGCCGCTTCCAAATTCGGTTGGGAACGATATGTCGGTCTTAACGGCGACATCATCGGCATGGACGGCTTCGGAGCTTCTGGCCCTGCGGAAGAGCTTTATAAATATTTCGGAATTACGGTAGACGAAGTGGTTGACGCCGTCAGGAACTGTCTCAAATAGTTTCTGAATATAACAAACAGGCTGCAAAATTTTTGCAGCCTGTTTTCTTTTTGTGTTTTTCAAGGTATCATAAAGTCGTTAAAAACACTCGTATGCACAAAATTGCAATACAAAAACTCGAAAAGCGAAAACTAAACATTTCAAACCAACATTGATAATGAAACCGTTTGTTTTTTTCGCAGTCTTTGACGGCAAACAGATTTAATGTGCTTCTCATGGCTTGATTCTGGTTTGTTTCCAGACCATCAATCTGCCGTGCAATTCTTTCCGGATCATGTTCTTTCATTTTTTTACGATACAAAGAATACGCCGTCGCATAAATGGTTATGGCACAAAATACGAGAGCCGCGATAGCCCAGACGACAGAAACCGAAAAGCTCAGAATGAAAGCAATAAACATGATACCGCTGCTGGCCAGAAAATGGAGCAGCCATCCGCCTTTTCGTTCTCTTGCAGCCAGAGGTGCCGTGCGACAGGTAAGATAAGCGCCGATAATTGCCGGCACCAGAAATAATAATACTTTTTCCATACGATAAAAATTAAATATAAATATAACGTTTTCTAGGCTTAAAATAGAAACATTTTGTTGGGAAAGCAAGTTTTTTTTTGTTAAAGTTTTGTGACAAACCGCCATAAATTCATCTTCTTGCGGAGATACGGAATTTGTTGTCTGCTGCCTTGTTTTCGGGTGCCCCGGCGTAACTGATAAAATTTTCTTGCAAATATGTGCTGAGAGGATATATTTAGCGCAGTAATAAAAACACATTAAGGAGTTAAAATATGCCTTTAGTTACAATGCGTCAGATTCTTGACCATGCCGCCGAGAACAATTACGGTGTTCCGGCGTTTAACATCAACGATATGGAACAGGTTCTTGCCGTTTTGCAGGCTGCAAGAAAAGTAAATGCTCCGGTCATTTTGCAGACCTCTACCGGCGCCCGCAAGTTTGCCGGAGACCCGATGATTCGCCACATGGTTCAGGCCGGTATTGAAATGTTCCCCGAACTGCCGATCTGCATTCATCAGGACCACGGTTCTTCAATTGACATCTGTCAGTCCGCAATTGTCAACGGCTATTCTTCGGTTATGATGGACGGCTCTCTTGAAGCTGACGGAAAAACTCCTTCTTCTTACGAATATAACGTTCATGTCACCAAAGAAGTTGTGGCGCGTGCTCATGCGGTCGGCGCTTCCGTCGAAGGCGAACTCGGCGTAATCGGTTCTCTTGAAACCGGCAAGGGCGACAAGGAAGATGGCCACGGTGCGGAAGGCGTGATCGATAAAAAACGTCTGGTTACCGATCCTGACGAAGCGGCTCGTTTCGTCGCCGAAACCAAACTTGACGCTTTGGCCGTTGCAGTCGGAACCTCTCACGGCGCTTATAAATTTACACGCAAACCCGATGGCGAGATTCTGGCGATTGACGTTATTGAAAAAATTCATAAAAAACTGCCGAACACCCATATGGTTATGCACGGTTCTTCTTCCGTTCCGCAGGAACTTCAGGATCTGATTAACGCTTATGGCGGCGCCATTCCGCAGACCTACGGTGTTCCGGTTGAAGAAATTGTCCGCGGCATCAAGTCCGGCGTTCGCAAAGTCAACGTTGATACGGACTGCCGCATGGCCATTACCGGCGCTATCCGCAAAATTTTTGCCGAGAACCCGAAAGAGTTTGACCCGCGCAAATACCTCAAACCCGCTATTGAAGAAATGCAGAAAGTCTGCGAAGCGCGTTATGTTGCGTTCGGTGCTGCCGGCCATGCCGACAAGATTAAAGCCGTTCCGATGTCCGAAATGGCAAAACGCTATGCCGCGGGCGAAATCTAGTCTGTTGGTTTCAGATATTAAGACCCCTCTGCAAAGAGGGGTCTTTTTTATTAGTTGCCTTACAGAAAACCCCGAGTTTACTCGGGGCTGAATGCCAAGGTGTTGGAACAACACCGCTCCACGCCAACGAGCGTGGTCAAACCGTAAGGTTTGTAGCTGTTATAGAACCCCCAGTTTACTGGGGGATATCTATTTGTTTTTTTTAGAGAATTTTGTCTAGACACGACTGCAGGTTTGTGATATAACGAAACAAATTGCAGATTATTGTGACTAAAAATATAAATATATGAAAAGAAAAGATTTTTTCCTAATCGTTATTGCCGCGATAGTAATGGTGGCGGTAATGAAGTGTTTCAACCAAAATGCGGATGATATTCCCTCCGATTTGCCGGCGCTTGAGGCAGAGTCGGATTTTAAGGACAACGGAACTCAGCCGTCAGTATTGCCGCTTGCCGATGACTATTCTTTTGCCGAAGAGCCTGCAAGCGACGTAACCGTTGTATACAAGCTGGCTCCCGGAGACAAAGTCGAAAGCGTGGAATGGAAAGACACCCCGGAGCAGGGAACAAGCGTTGTCTTCAAAACGGAGCAAAAGGCGCTTTATTATCTTTCCTGCCAAAAAATGCAGAATTGGGAACTGTATCCGCGGAACAAAGAATATGTGTTTTCAAACGGCAGTGTTTTGACTGTCAGGTTTGAAAATTAAAATGCCGAAAAAACAATCAGAAAAGCCGTATTCGTGAAGAATTACGGTTTTTTTTATTGCATTTTTTGGCAAAAAGGATTAAAAATCCGCCCTTGTGAATTTATTATTTGTCCTTTAAGCATTATGTTTTAATCCTTAACGGGACGCATTACAAACATTTAAATTAAATAAGCGTATGGAATTTTTGAGAAGATCTTTTTTAGTTTTTTTGTTTTTTGGGTGTGTTTTTACTATGGTCGGCGGTTGTGTTCGGGACTATTCGGAGAATGAATTTTCCGAGATAGATATCCGGATGATAGATACGGTTTCCGCAGCGCCTCCGGCAATGGCCAGGAAAATATTTGAGCCGGATCCTCTGCCAAAACCGGCACCGATGGACGAAAGGCTCAGCTCCCCCGTAGCGCTTCCTGAATTGTAAAAGAAAATCGCCTGCCGAAGAGAAATCTTCCGCAGGCGATTTTTTTATGTCTGTTTCACTTTTTCAAATGTTCCATGGCGGATTCAATGTCGGCAATATAATCTTCGATTTCCTGTTCGTGTTCCAGTTCTTCTTCCAAAATGTGTCTGGAGATGTGGAACGTGTCAATGTCCTTGCCGCTCATGCACAGTTCGCAGATTTGCTGATAGCGCGAAATGGCGCAGCGTTCGGCTTTGAGGTTTTGCTCCAAAAGTTTCATTATATATTCGTCCGTCGGGGCGTCATATTGGCACAGCGCGTGTTTTTTCCACTCGTCGGGGTCAAGCAGGGGAACGCCGCCGAGTTGAATGATGCGGTCGCAGAGCAGCTGCGCGTGGTCATGTTCTTCTTTGGCGTGTTCCAAAAATTCGTCGGCAATCGTCTTGCGCATAGGTCCCTTGGCTACCTGTGCGCCGACCCAGTATTGATAATAGGCCAGCCATTCTTCGGCAAAGGCGATATTTAAAAGTTTTAGAATTTCATCTTTGTTTTCTTTGATGATTTTTTGAGCCGTTTGTCCCATTTTGTTTCTCCGTTAGAAAATTTTGTTTGTGTGTCTGATCACAAGAAGAGGTAATCATCAAAAGTTATAAATCAAGGATGTTTAAGATAATTTTCTGGCTTTTAAAAGCAGAGTGTTTTATGATAACCGAAAAGACTGAAGTAAGGAGTTAAGTCATGGTCAAAATAGCCCCGAGTATCCTTTCTGCCGATTTTGCGCGTCTCGGCGCCGAAATTGAAGCGCTTGAAAAAGCCGGCGCCGACATGATTCACATTGACGTTATGGACGGCAATTTTGTTCCCAATCTGACTTTCGGACCCGCTTTGGTTAAGGCTCTGCGTCCCCATACCTCTCTTCCTCTGGACGTTCACCTGATGGTGAACAATCCCGATGAAATGGTTCCCTGGTTTGCTTCCAGCGGCGCGGATATAATTACGGTTCATTTTGAAGCCTGCCGCCACTTGGACAAAACGCTTGATTCCATCCGCCGTTGCGGTATCAAGGCCGGAGTTTCGCTTAATCCCTCCACGCCGGAAAATGTTCTGCCCTATGTTTTGGATAAGGTAGACCAGATTTTGGTGATGTCGGTCAATCCGGGATTCGGCGGCCAGAGTTTCATTGAAAACCAGCTGGAAAAAATCGCCCGCATTAAGGATATGATCGGCGAGCAAAAAATTGAAATTGAAGTTGACGGCGGCATCAACCCGATGACCGCCTCCGAGTGCATTGCCGCGGGTGCTGACATCCTGGTGGCCGGAACCTCGGTTTTTGCCGGCGGAGATTATCAGAAAAATATCAGTGCTTTAAGGTAATTTTAAGACAAATGCCTTAGCATTTTGTATTATTTCCTTAAGAGGTGGGAGAGTTTTACTGATGAAACATTTGGTAATGGTGGTTGAAGACGAAGAGGCGCTGGCGCTTCTCCTTAAGTACAATTTGGAAAAAGAGGGATATGATGTCGCTTGGGAGTCGCGGGGCAATAAGGCTTTGGGCGAGATTGAAAAGAACAAACCATCGGTCATTATTCTGGACTGGATGCTGCCCGAAATTTCCGGCGTCGAAATCTGCAAGCTGGTGCGCAGCAAACCTGATATCAAAAACATTCCCGTAATTATGCTGACGGCTAAAGGCGAGGAAGAAGACAAAATCAAGGGGCTGTCCGCCGGTGCCGACGACTACGTCACCAAGCCCTTTTCCATTCCGGAGCTGATGGCGCGGGTCAAAACCCAGCTGCGCCGGGCGCCGGAACCGGTTGACGAAGGAGAGCTGGAGTTTGAAGACATCCGTATGGATTTGGTGGGTAAAAAGGTTTACCGCGGTGAAAATTACATCCATCTCGGACCGACGGAATTTCGTCTGCTGCGGATGCTGATGGAAACGCCGGGCAAGGTTTTCTCCCGCGAATATCTGCTCAAAAATGTCTGGGGCGACAACATTTATGTCGAATCCCGCACCGTTGACGTGCATATCCGCCGCCTGCGCAAGTCTCTGAATCAATTTGGGCCGGATTATATCCGCACTGTAAGAGCCACGGGTTATGCGCTGGATAAAAATGCCGGCGGCGATGTTGACGAATAAAATTCCCAAATGCCGGTTTGTTGATTATCCCTCTTGCTAAATCGGATATTCCGGGGCATTATGGAGCGATTATCAAAACTGTCGGATAACAAAGAAAGAGAAAGATGTCGCTGAAATTTGAAATTTTAAAACGCCAGGGAAAATCCCGCCTCGGAAAACTTCATACCAAACACGGCGTAGTCAACACGCCGGCTTTTATGCCGGTGGGAACCTGCGGTACGGTCAAAGCCATGATGCCGGAATCCGTTGCCGCGACGGGTGCCGAAATTTTGCTCGGAAACACCTATCATCTTATGTTGCGTCCCGGCGCCGATCTGGTGGAAAAAATGGGCGGCCTGCACAAATTTATGAATTGGGACAAGCCGATTTTGACCGATTCCGGCGGTTTTCAGGTCATGAGCCTGTCCGGCCTGCGCAAACTTACCGAAGAAGGCGTGGCTTTCAGTTCCCATGTTGACGGCAAAAAGTTTTTCCTCAGCCCGGAGGAATCCATTAAAATACAGCACAAGCTGGATTCAAACATTACCATGTGCATGGATGAATGCGTAAAGCTTCCCGCGCCGCACAATGTGTTTAAAAAATCGGTTGAAATGTCCATGCGCTGGGCCCGTCGTAGCCGCGATGCCTTTATTGACCGCGACGGTTACGGCATTTTTGGCATTCAGCAGGGCGGAGATTATGAAGATCTGCGCGGTTACTCTGCCGAAAAGCTCAAAGAAATCGGTTTTGACGGTTATGCCATCGGCGGTCTGGCCGTCGGCGAAGGGCAGGAGACCATGTTTAAGGTTTTGGACTATGCTCCGGGAA
>ERZ779866.4547-NODE-4547-length-10178-cov-2.602885_pt1 | contig 10178 bp, 6 predicted proteins | sample MGYA00511248_ERZ779866 | MGnify/ENA primary metagenome ERZ779866 (study PRJEB29588, sample SAMEA2155758) | human gut metagenome | biome: human gut; feature: human-associated habitat; material: faeces | place: Denmark | collected 2008/2010 ... | reverse complement strand
CGCACGCCCAATTTCAAATACAATGTGGTGGCCGTCGACTGCGGCATAAAGCACAATATCATAAGGAGCCTTAACGCATGGGGCTGCAATGTAATAATCGTGCCCTATAATACGCCTTTTGAAAAGGTCATGGCCTTAAGGCCCGACGGCGTATTTTTGTCAAACGGCCCCGGCGACCCTCAGGACAACACGGTATCCATAAATACGCTGAAGGAGCTTATCCCTCACAAGATACCTACGTTTGGCATCTGCCTTGGTCATCAGCTCTTAGCACTTGCAAACGGTGCGACAACTGTCAAGCTGAAATACGGTCACAGAGGCGGAAACCAGCCTGTAACCGATGTTACTGTTGACAGAACATTTATCACATCGCAGAACCACGGTTATGCGGTTGTAAGCGACAGCCTTCCCGAAAGTGCATGCAAGGTAAGCCATATCAACGGAAACGATAAGACCTGTGAGGGCGTTATGTACACGAATGCACCTGCGTTCACTGTGCAGTTCCACCCTGAAGCGTGCGGAGGTCCGCATGACACTGCGTATCTGTTCGATAAATTTATCAGTCTGATGGAGGAGAATAAGAAATGCCGTTAAGAAGTGATATAAAGAAAGTTCTCGTTATAGGCTCGGGTCCTATCGTAATCGGACAGGCTGCTGAATTTGACTATGCGGGAACGCAGGCGTGCCGTGCGCTTAAAGCGGAGGGTCTTGAGGTCGTACTTATAAACTCAAACCCCGCTACCATCATGACGGACAAGCACATGGCGGACAAGATATACATTGAACCGCTGACGCTTGATGTAGTAAAGAAGATAATCAAGATAGAAAAGCCGGACAGCATTCTGTCAACGCTCGGCGGTCAGACGGGTCTTACCCTTTCAATGCAGCTTGCTGAGGAGGGCTTCCTTGCCGAGAACGGTGTAAAGCTGCTCGGTGCAAATCCCGAAACTATCCACAAGGCAGAGGACAGACAGGCGTTCAAGGATACTATGGAGGCTATAGGCGAGCCGTGTATTCCCTCAAAGGTAGTTGAAACCGTTGAGGACGCTTTGGATTTTGCCGAGGTTATACACTATCCCGTAATTGTACGTCCTGCGTTCACGCTCGGCGGCACAGGCGGAGGTATTGCATATAGCAAGGACGAATTACACGAGATTGCAACAAACGGTCTGCGTCTTTCGCCTATCACACAGATACTCGTTGAAAAGTGTATTTCCGGTTGGAAGGAAATCGAGTTCGAGGTTATCCGTGACGCAAAGGGCAACGTTATCACCGTCTGCTCGATGGAAAACTTCGACCCTGTCGGCGTTCACACAGGCGACAGTATCGTTATCGCTCCTGCGGTTACGCTTGCAGACAAGGAATATCAGATGCTGAGAACAGCGGCACTGAACATTATCCAGGCGCTGAAGGTCGAGGGCGGCTGTAACTGTCAGTTTGCGCTTAAGCCCGACAGCTTTGAATACTCGGTAATCGAGGTAAACCCCAGAGTTTCACGTTCATCGGCGCTTGCGTCAAAGGCTACAGGCTATCCTATAGCAAAGGTTGCAACAAAGATAGCGATAGGATATTCTCTTGACGAGATCGTAAACCAGGTAACAGGCAAGACCTACGCTTGCTTTGAGCCTGCGCTTGACTACGTTGTAGTAAAGTTCCCGAAGTGGCCGTTTGACAAGTTCGTATACGCAAAGAAAACGCTCGGCACTCAAATGAAGGCTACAGGCGAGATAATGGCTATCGGAACGAGCTTTGAAGAAGCTATGATGAAGGCTGTACGTTCAATAGAGCTTGGTATGGACACGATGCGTAAAAAGGCTTTCAAGAAGCTGACAGACGAAGAAGTAAGAGCAAAGCTCCACGATGTCGATGTTGACCGTTCGTTCTGCGTATTCGAGGCACTGAGAAGAGGTTTCAGCGTTCAGGAGATACATGATATAACCACTATCGACAAGTGGTTTATAACCAAGCTTAAAAACCTTGCAGAGCTTGAGCTGTGGCTTGAGGACGGCGAGCTTACACAGGAGAAATACGACCTTGCGAAGAAGTACAGCTACCTTGACAGGACTATCGAGAAGCTGTCGGGTCAGAAGCTGGCTGACAAGGGCATAAAGACACGTCACGCAGTATACAAGATGGTTGATACCTGTGCCGCTGAGTTCTCGGCTGAAACGCCCTACTTCTACAGCACTTATGACGATGAAAACGAGGCCGCAGAATTTATCGAACAGCACCCGACAGATAAAAAGAAGATAATAGTTTTCGGCTCGGGTCCTATCAGAATAGGTCAGGGTATCGAGTTCGACTACTGCTCGGTACACTGCGTATGGGCGCTCAAGGAAATGGGCTATGAAGCAATTATCTGCAACAATAACCCCGAAACAGTTTCGACCGACTTTGATACGGGCGACAGACTGTATTTCGATCCGCTGACATTTGAAGATGTCGACTCGCTGATAGCTACCGAAAAGCCTTACGGCGTTGTAGTACAGTTCGGCGGTCAGACGGCTATAAAGCTGACAAAGCACTTACAGGAGAGCGGTGTCAGAATACTCGGTACTTCGGCTGAAAGCATTGATGACGCAGAGGACAGAGAGAAGTTTGACGAGCTGCTCGAAAAGTGTAAAATTCCTCGTCCTAAGGGACATACGGTATTCACGACCGAGGAAGCACTCAAAGCCGCAAACGAGCTTGGCTATCCTGTTCTGCTCCGTCCGTCATACGTTCTGGGCGGTCAGAATATGATAATTGCTCACTGCGACAGCGATGTTACCGAATATATGACTATCATCACGGCTACAGAACTTGAAAACCCTGTGCTGATAGATAAGTATCTTATGGGTACTGAGGTCGAGGTTGACGCTATCTGCGACGGCACTGACTTCCTTATCCCCGGTATTATGGAGCATATCGAGCGTGCCGGAGTTCACTCGGGCGACAGTATCTCGGTATATCCTGCTCAGACATTATCCGACAAGATAAAGAGCACAATAGTGACATATACGGAGCGTCTTGCAAAGGCACTGAACGTAATCGGTCTTGTAAATATCCAGTATGTTGTATATAACAACGAGGTTTACGTTATCGAGGTAAACCCGAGATCATCAAGAACCGTTCCTTATATCAGCAAGGTTACGGGCGTTCAGATGGTTGATATTGCAACAAAGATAATGCTCGGTGAAAATCTCAAGGAGCAGGGTTATCACAGCGGACTTTATCCCGTTGGCAACTATGTTGCGGTTAAGGTTCCCGTATTCAGCTTTGAAAAGCTCCACGATGTTGATACACAGCTCGGTCCTGAGATGAAGTCAACGGGCGAGGCACTCGGTATAGCAAAGACATTTGAGGAAGCTCTCTACAAGGGACTTATAGCGGCAGGCTTCAAGATATTCAAGAAGGGCGGAGTAATGTTCACCGTCAAGAATTCGGACAAGCCCGAGATAGTACCGCTGGCGGAGAAGTTTGAAAAGCTCGGCTTTGAACTGTATGCCACAAGCGGTACGGCATCCATGCTGAACAGAAATATGATAGCTACAAACTTTACCTATCGTATACACGAGGACAAGGAGCCTAACGTAATAAGCCTGCTTGAAAGCGGCAAGATAAATTACGTTATCTCGACGTCCGAAACAGGCAGAAAGCCTGCACTCGACAGCGTTAAGATAAGACGTAAGTCGGTTGAGCGTTCTATCGCTTGTCTTACATCTGTCGATACGGCAAATGCTCTTGTAAAGTGTATCGCTATGGACAAGACTGTAGACGATCTTGAAATGGTAGATATAACAAAGATATAATGAGGTGCGATTTTGAGAACAGGCGAATATAAAGTAAAATTCAATTACACGATATTGAGGGGATTTATAGACGCTTTCGGTCTTATAATGGCGGTACTTTTGTATCAGACAACATACGCATACTATTATCAGATGGCGCATCCGACAATGGTGTTGAATAATGTTTATCCTGACGGCTTACCTGCATATATGTGGATATGCGGAGGCATAGTACCTTTTATCGCACTTGCGGCATTCGTGTTCTCGATAGTGTATATGTTTATACCTCATAGGTCAAGGACGCTTGTAATCACGGCTGACAATGCACAGAAGTATTACGACAATCTGATGATAACAAACAGCTTGCTGAGAATACTTGTGCTTATGGCACTGTGGGATTACACTTATATAACACAGAGCAACCTTATGGGAGCTATGGAATCGTGGTTCAGCCTTCAGACAGTGCTTGACGTTATAGTGGGGTCGCTCGTTGTATACTTTATGTACGGCAGGCTGAAGGCGATAGCGAAGCCTGCAGACAGGAAGAAGGGCAACGTGATAAAGCCGAAGCAAAGCGAAAGCGATGATGAAGCGCTTACAGCGAAGGTGAAAATTGTCAAGGATGACAATACAATAATGCGCAGTTGATTATGCAACAAGGAAGCAAGGCAACATGATAAAATAACGTGTTGCCTTGATTTTTACACAGCGGCAAAACCGCAGGAAAGGAAAATATATGAGCTTTTTTTGTGATTCATATCCGATAGTTGATAAAAAAGCGCTTGGTGAGGGGATATATTCATATACGCTGAAATGTCCCGAGGTTGCCGAAAACGCACATATCGGACAGTTCGTTCAGATAAAGGCGGAGGGATATATGCTCCGCAGACCTATCTCTATATGCTCGGTCAATAAGGAAAACGGCACTATGAGACTCGTTTTTGAAGTAAGGGGCAAGGGTACGGATAAGATCTCTGAGCTTAACAAGGGGGATCTTATGGACGTTATCGCTCCGCTCGGCAACGGCTTTACCGTTCCTGCAAAGAAGGACGGCAGGGTAATAGTTGTAGGCGGCGGAATAGGCACGCCTCCCTTGCTTGACATTGCAAAGATGTATGGCAACAGATGTACGGCTATACTTGGCTTCAGGAGCTTTGACAAGGTTATACTTGACAAGGATTATTCGCTTGCAGGGGCAAACGTTATAGTATGTACCGATGACGGAAGCACGGGAGTACACGGTACGATAGCACAGCCGCTTGCAGATGAGCTTGCAAAGGGTGATGTTGCGGCGGTATATGCCTGCGGCCCTACTCCTATGCTGAAAGCAGTTGTTGCGGCGGCAAAGCAGGCGGGGGTATACTCGGAGGTTTCACTTGAGCAGCGTATGGGCTGCGGCGTAGGTGCGTGCGTTGTATGTGCCTGCACGGTTATCCGTGACGGAGAAGAAAAGGTGCTTAGAGTATGCAAGGACGGCCCTGTTTTCAGCGGTGAGGAGGTAGTATTATGAGTTTCAAGCCTGATATTTCGGTAGATGTATGCGGTAAGCATTTCAAGAATCCTGTAATAGCCGCATCCGGCGCATACGGCTTCGGCGAGGATTATACCGACCTTTATCCGCTGTCGGCACTCGGCGGTATTTCCTGCAAGGGCACGACCTTAAACAAGAAGGACGGCAACATCCCTCCGAGAATAGCGGAAACTCCGAGCGGAATATTAAACTCCGTCGGACTTCAGAATCCCGGTGTTGACAAGTTTATAAATTACTATCTGCCCAGACTCAGAACGCAGGATACTGTGGTTATCGCAAATATCGCAGGTGCGGTAATTGACGATTATATAGCTGTTGCAGAAAAGCTGGACGCTACCGATGTTGATATGATAGAGCTGAACATTTCCTGCCCTAACGTAAAGCAGGGCGGCGCTACATGGGGCGTTACCTGCGAGGGTGCGGCAAGCGTTACAAGAGCGGTAAGAAATGCTACAAAGAAGCCCGTTATCGTAAAGCTGACTCCGAATGTAACGAATATCACAGAAATCGCAAAGGCTGTTGAGGCTGAGGGCGCAGACAGCGTTTCGCTGATAAACACTCTGCTCGGTATGAGAATTGATATAAGAACAAGACGGCCTATCCTGCACAACAATGTCGGCGGACTTTCGGGTCCTGCTGTGTTCCCTGTTGCAGTAAGAATGGTATGGCAGGTGGCGAATGCGGTCAAGATACCCGTTATAGGTATGGGAGGCATCGCAACGGCTGAGGACGCTATCGAGATGATGATGGCAGGTGCATCTGCTGTACAGATGGGTACGGCTATCTTCAACGATCCTTATGCGCCGATAAAGGTATGCGAGGGTATGGAAAAGTTCCTCGCCGAACAGAAAATAGAGAAGATAAGCGATATTGTAGGCACGGTAAAGCCGTGGTGAGTTTAAGCGTTCAATAATTTCAGAATAAAGTACCCTCCCTACCGGATAAACGGCAAAGAGGGTACTTTTATTATGTTCGGCTAAATTATAAGATCGGTATCTTCAAGGCGTTTATTGAAGAACTTCATTATTCTTATACACGGTTTTCTCAGCACTATGCCGATAAAGAGGGCTATCGCAACATAAATCAGCAGGTAGAGCAGGTCTTCTATATAGCTTTGCGCATATACGCCTGCGACTGCTTCACGCATTGCGTTGATGCTGTATCTGAAGGGCAGATAGGGAAGAATGCTGCGGAAAAATTCGGGGAGAACTTCGGGAGGGAATGTACCGCCCGAGCCGGCAACCTGAAGTACAAGGATAATTACCGCAAGAGCCTTTCCTATTACGCTGAATGTGATTGTCAGCGAGTAGATGAGCAGTGAGAATACAATAGAAGATACAACGGCGGCGATTATGAACAACAGCGGGTCTTCACACTGTATTTTCAGGAACAAAAGGTCGCCGAGTGCGATTATTATCGCCTGAATTATTGATACCATAAGGTAAATCATATATCTGCCGAAATAAGCCTGTATCGGTCTTACATTACTGCCGAGCTTTTCGATGTCACGGCGGCTGATTTCTGCTTTCAGTACGGCGACAAGTACGATCGAGCCTACCCAGATAGCGAGTATTGTGTAGAACGGCGTCATGGCTGAGCCGTAATTTTCTACAGGATAAACCTTGACGGTGTTAATTTCAACGGGTGAGCTCATAAATTCGCCGAGAGATGATGGGTCACTTGAAACCTCTTCGATAAAAGCTATAAGCGCCTGATCGTTGCTTATATCATCGACCTTTTTCTGCATATCGGTGAGCTTATCCTTTGCGTTGCCGATTATTTTATCGAGGTCGGTAAGGCAGGATTTAAGGCTTGCAAGCGAGTTCTGAGCATCGGTGAGAGCCGTTTCGATATTCGGAACAGATGTTCCTGCGTCAGAAAGCAGTGCGGAAATTCCGTCAAGCGTCTTGAACACTTCATTTACGGCGGTATCCATAGCAGTTTTGACAGAAGTGTTCCAAGTGGTTTTTATGCCGTCAAAATCTTTCTTTGAATCGGTTATCAGCTTGTTTACATCACTTTCAAAATTATCGGGGGCGTGACCTGTTGCGTTGACAGTGTCTGCACCGTTATTTAATATGTCGATGATTGCGTTCTGCTTTTCGATATTCCTGTCGATTGCCTCGGTCATAATGCTGACATCAATTCCGAGTTTTTCACCGACTGTTACAACATGGGTGCGGATATTATTCAGTGCATCAATTGTTTTTCTGCTTATCTCCGCTGTTGCTCTTATCTTTTCGGCGGCTTTGTCGGCATCGGCGGCGATCTCACCCGTGATGCCCGAAATACTGCTTTCCGTATTGCTGTAAAGCGTGTCGATTGAATTAAGGACGGTATCTGTAGCGGCGGTTATCTGTGTTGATACCGCCTGTACTGCCGTAATGCTGTCCTTTGCCGATGTGGTAAGCGTTCCTGACTGAGCAAGAAGCTGTTCAAGATCCGGGATAGACTTTTTGGTATTTGCAATCATTGTATCTGCACTGTCAAGTGTTGTGCTTATCAGCGAAATTGAACTTTGGAAAGCGGAAAGATTGTCGATAACGTCGCCAATGGCTGATTTTATATTGTCTGTTATCTCGGTGAATTTCTTGTTGCCCTGCTCGGAGGTGTAGTTCAATATTCCTGCAAGCTCGGTGGTAATCGTGTCAATAAAGCTCTCGTTTACCTGGTTTTTTATCGCCTCTGCGCCTTTGTCAGTGATTTTCGGAGCGATAGCGTTTTTCTTTTCGTTGAGCGTGTAGGTTATCTGCGGACGTGTCAGCTTGCCCGAAAGTATGCTTGTGAAGCTCTCGCTGAAATTTTCGGGGATAACAACGCTGGCATAATATTCGCCTGTTACTACTCCGTTTTCCGCCTGCTCCTTATCTACGAACGTCCAGCACATCTGCGTGTTCTTTTTAAGATTATCCACTATCTGATTGCCGATGTTGATTTCCTTTGAAGCAAGCTTAGTGCCTTTATCGCAGTTTGCGACCGCAATCTTGATATTGCCTGTATTTGAGTACGGATCCCAGTTTGCCGCAATGTTGAACCACGCATACAGCGCCGGCAGTATACAAATACCTATCATTACCGCAAATGCCATAAGATTTGTGCGTATCTTTTTTATATCGCTTAAAAATATCCTGAATATTGTCTTCATTTGTTTTCCTGCTCCCTCGTTTTCATTCCGGAAAGACGGCTGATGTCCTTTTTAGCCGATTCTATTGTGGTTTCTATGTTAGCCTTTGCGTTTTCAAGCTCAGTTTTTTGCGTTGCTTATCGTCTTGTCGATATCGTTCTTCATCTTTTCAAGGTCGTCTTCCTTGTCGGTGTTTTTAATGCCGAGTATCTTTTCGTACTTGTAGCAACGGTAATCTATCCGTGTCATTACCGCAATACCCGAAATAATGAAGATTATCCACAGCGTCAAGAAGAATGTTTTGCTGTCAAGGCTGAACATCAGGGCGAGAAATACAACTGCACTGATGATAATGAGCAGTATCCCGACCTTGATACATTTTTCACGTTTTGTGTATTCTGCCTTGTATTCGTGCATAAGGCGCAGATATGCGTTATGCTCCTTGTCCTGCGTTGTGGCAGGATCTTTTATAAGGCCGTCTATAAGATCAAGCTCGTCTGGTTCTTCCTCATGTCCCTCTTCAAAAAGGTCTATATCGGAAAACTTCGTTTTCTTTATCTGCTCTTTTTCCTTTTTATCTTTATTCTTCAAACCGACACCCCACTTTTTAAGTGCATTTTTTCTTGCCATAATAACCTCGGACATAAAATCCGCCAATAGCGGATTTTGCCGTGCAAAAGCACGGCTTGCGGCTCACCGCTTGTCCGAGAACATTTTAACATAAAAACTTTTGCCAACAGGCAAAAGACGGCGTACCGCCGTGTCGGTTGACACCGACTTGTTTTATGTTATAATATGATTATACTATTAAAAAAGCGGTTTGTCTATTGGCATTCTGACAAAAGCGGTAAACTTAAATATGCGGAAATTGGGAGAAATAAGAGATTTCAGAGCAGAAAAGAAAAATTCTGAAATGAGAATTTATTTTGAGAAATTTGAGAAAAGTGCTGAAATGAGAATTTTTCTTGACTTTCTGAGGATTTTGTGCTAATATGAGCATATAATATAATAGTACAGAACGATAAGAGGGTGATTTTTTGGTTGAAAGAAAAGAATATCTTGAAAAGCTGAAGCTCTGGAAAGGCGAACAGGTCATAAAGGTAGTGACGGGAATACGCAGGTGCGGAAAATCAACATTGCTTATGCAGTATCAGGACTATCTTAAACAAAGCGGAGTTGACGCTGACAGAATAATTGCGATAAACTTTGAAGAACTGGAATACGAAGAACTGTGCGACTATAAAAAGCTGTATGAGTATATAAAGGCTCGGCTAAGCAGTGATAAAACGACTTACATTTTTCTTGACGAGATACAGAAAGTGCCGTATTTTGAAAAGGTGGTAGACAGTCTTTATGTAAAACAAGGAACTGATATTTATATCACCGGCTCAAACGCATATATGCTGTCGGGCGACCTTGCTACACTTCTCAGCGGTCGTTATGTGGAAATATCAATGCTTCCCCTTTCTTTCCGTGAGTATGTCACTGTGACGGGGAGACCGCAAGAAGATGCTTTTTCAGAATATATGCAAACGGGAGGACTTCCGTATGTTGCGGTGATGAACCGTACGGATGAAAAAGTAAATCAATATCTGGAGGGAATCTACAACACCGTTATTGTTAAAGATATTGAGGAACGCCAGGCGAGAAAAGAAAAAGATGCAGGTAAACGTAAAATCACAGATATTGCACTACTGAAGACCATTGCACGCTATTTGGCAAGTGTAATCGGCAGTGCGATTTCTATGAAAAG
>ERZ779866.4546-NODE-4546-length-10178-cov-2.877013_pt1 | contig 10178 bp, 11 predicted proteins | sample MGYA00511248_ERZ779866 | MGnify/ENA primary metagenome ERZ779866 (study PRJEB29588, sample SAMEA2155758) | human gut metagenome | biome: human gut; feature: human-associated habitat; material: faeces | place: Denmark | collected 2008/2010 ... | reverse complement strand
TGGATATCAACAATAGCACTCATTTTTTTCTCCTAATAAATTATAAAATGCACTGCGTATAACTTGGGGTATTTAAAGCCGAATGTCAAGAAAAACTCTTGGTTTTGCGAATGTTTTTTCACCCTCGGCGGCAAAAGGGGCGGCTGCGGTGTTTATATAAATAAAAATCCTTGTATATTAGCGAAAATGCGCCTAAAATTTAACAAATTTCACTTTGCGGAGGAAAGCTCATGTTTTCGGAAAAATGGCATTATCGTTTCATGGATATGGCGCGTCTGGTTGCCAGCTGGTCCAAAGATCCGTCTACCAAAACCGGAGCGATTGTCGTGGGGCCGGATCGCGAAATCCGCGCGACCGGATACAACGGTTTGGTTCGCGGCGTGGACGATAACAAGCCCGAGCGCATGGAACGTCCGACCAAATACGATTTTTTTGAGCATGCCGAACGCAATGCGATTTACAACGCCTGCCTGACCGGCACGTCGCTGAAAGGCTGCGTTTTATATGCCACGCACACCCCCTGCACTGATTGCGCGCGCGCCATCATTCAGGCCGGCATCAGAATGGTGGTGACCAATCCTCTGGAAGTCCGCAACGACATCAAGGATCCGACCTGGCGCGACAAGCTCGACTATTCCCGCCAGATGTTTGAAGAGGCCGGTGTCGAATATTTGGTTCTGCCGCCTTTAAAATAAAAAATTACATCTTATATCCATATTAATTGAGAGACAAAGAAGCTGCCCGGCGGCTTTTTTGACGAGTTGTTGTTTGCAAAATAATAAAAGGTGTGCAGATGCAGGAGATTGCAATGAAAGTTTTAATTGCCGATGATCATGCTTTATTCCGTGACGGTTTAAGTATGCATCTTGAACAAATAGATCCCGACGCGGTTGTGTTTCAGGCCGGAAGTTTTTCTCAGGCGTTAAAAATCATTGATGACGAGAAAAAGCTCGATTTGGTGATTGTCGATCTGGATATGCCGGACATGTCATGGGAAGAGGGCATTCAGGAACTGAAGAAAAAATCCAACGGAGCCCGTTTTGTGGTGATTTCGGCGGCCGAAGACGGAAAAAGCATCCGCAAAACCATGGAAAACGGTATCAGCGGGTATATCCCCAAACGTTCCGATCCCAAAATTATGACCGGCGCCCTGAAACTTGTGCTTGACGGCGGAACCTATCTGCCGCCTTCCATTCTGGAGACGCAGAGTTCGTCTTCTCAGACCCCGCGCGAAAAACGGGAGAAGGGAAAGACCCTGACCAACCGTCAGTCTCAGGTCTTGGGACTGGTCGCGCAGGGATTGTCCAATAAGCAGATTGCCTATGAAATGGGTGTCAGCGAGGCGACGGTCAAGCTGCATATTAATGCGCTGCTGCGTTCCATTGGCGCAACCAACCGTACGCAGGCCGTAATTATTGCGCAGAAAATGGGCTTGATTTGATTCCGAAATGTTTACGAAATAAACAAAAGGCCGCGTTTGACGCGGGGGTTACTTTTTTATTAGTTGTAGCTGCGGATGATTCCGGCCAGGATTCCCTGAACCTTAACCCGCCCGGGTTCAAAATGCCGGGTTTCATATTCTGCGTTTCTGGGAATAAGCAGGACTTCGTTCTTTTCTTTTTTCAAAACTTTCAGCGTAGCCTCGCAGTCGTCGACCAAAGCCACCACAATATCGCCGTTGTTGGCGTTTTCCGCTTTGCGGATGATGGCGGTGTCTCCGTTCAGAATACCGGCCTCAATCATGGAATCTCCCTCAATCGTCAGCGCATAAAACTGTCCTCTGGCGACCATGTCCAGCGGTACCGAGACGCTTTCGTTGGGGTTGGCAATGGCCTCAATCGGCGTGCCGGCGGCAATTTTGCCGTACAGCGGAATCTCGACCGCGCTGTTCAGTAAGGCTTGTTCCCTTTTCTTTTCTTCTTCAATAATGGCGCTGGGCTTAAGCTTGGGCAGACGCAGAACCTCAAGCGCCCGGGCTTTGTGCGGCAGTTTTTTTATAAAGTTTCTTTCGCACAGAGCCTCAATCAGGGCATGAATGCCGGATTTTGATTTCAGGCCGACGGCTTCTTTCATCTCGTCAAAAGAAGGAGAGCAGCCGGTTTCCTTCAAAACTTTGTTGATAAACATCAGAAGCTTGTATTGTTTTTCAGTCAGCATTGGTTTGGCCCCGTAAAAAATAAAGTAGAACAAAATCATCTGTTTTTGTTCTACTTTAGTTCTTTTTTCCTGTCAAGTGTTATTAAACGCGGTTGATTTTTCTGTCCTGCATTTTTTTCAACACCTGTGCAGCCAGCGGGTTTTTCGGAGCGTTCTGCCGGCTCTGTTTGTGACGGACGCTGCCGGCCGCCAGAAGATTATTGTCCTTTTTGTGCAGACGCATGATTTTTTCTCGGTCTTGGGAAGCCCGCAGCCGGAATGCGTCATTTTTTTCGGAACCGTCATTTGCGGCAATCGTTTCCTGCATAACTGGGTTTTGATAGCGCCGGAAATCGTTGGCCTTTTTATAGAGTTCCGGCATCTGCAGAAAAATGCTCATCTCAAAATAAGTTTCCAGCGTCGGCACTTTTTTCAGCATCGGTGCGGCTTGGTTATAAACTTTTTTGAATTGTTGACCGCAATATTTTTTCAGCCAGGCGTCGGAATTGAGCGTAGGAATGATTTTGTTCTTTGGTCCCTGTTCCAAAGCGGTCAGGGCCCGGTTGAATTTTCCGCCGTTGCCTTGTTTGATGGCAATGGCGATAACGGCGCCCCAGGTGGCCGGATGAATTTCGTCAAAGGCGATGTCGGGATGCTTTTTCATAATCTGTTTAAGGCTGGTCGGCATCAGGTTCAGATAAACCGTATACACAAACATCTTCTGCCGTTCGGCGCCTTCCTCGGCAAAGTTTTTGTGTGCGGCCTTAAAGTTGGTCGGATTGACGTTCATAATGTTAAACAGTTTTTTATACGCAGGATTGCTGGGCAGGAAAGCGTTTTCAAACTTGCCTTCGTCCTCGTATTTTCCGGCCGATACCATAAATTCGTCAATCAGTCGGTTTTTCTTTTCCGCGCTGCCGATAAGCAGGTGGTCAGACAATGATTTGCGGAACTCGTCCGTGCCGTAGGCCAGAGCATAGGCAATATATTTTCTGACCATATAACCCGAGGCTGAAGACACGCCGAACTGGTGCTGTCCGTAATATCCGTTGCCGGTAGCCACTGCCGCCGGATTGGAATAGTTGCCTGCTTCGGTGTTGATGCTGATCTGCGCGATTGTCTCGTTATAGGCGTCGCTGCGGCCTTTTTCGGCCATGGCCAGACGCATGGGCGGCGTATCGTCGCTGATGTCGGTCCGAGCAAGGTTTTCAATGGGGTTTTTCCGCATATCGTCTTTGGGAGCGGAAGGACGTGCCGATTCTAACGGCAGCCACGACGCCAGCGTAAGCAGCGCTGCCGGCGCATATTTTTTGAGCTTGTCCAAAAAACTGCGCGAACGCGGCATATATTTTTTTTCTTCTTTTGATGCCATCTTTACCTCTTTTGATATTTTCAATTTTATTCCGTTGTTTTTCAAAGACTAATATACTACGGTTTTGTCATTTATTCCAGATAAAATTAAATAATTTATTGAAAAAAAATCGCAAGCTGGTTATAGTGTAACGCAAAAATAATAATCATAGAAAAATTAGGAACCAAGAATGACAATTGAAACCAATGTTCACAGAGACTCCCGCCTGGCCAAACTGGCGCAGATGCAGGAGCAGGGCTACAACCCGTATCCGTATCGTTTTCGTCCCGACGCCTATGCTCGCGACCTGCAGGAAAAATATAAGGACCTGCCGGCCGGAACCGATACAGAGGACCGGGTGACCGTTGCCGGCCGCGCCATGGCCGTCCGCAACAGCGGGATGTTTATCGACCTGAAGGACAAGAGCGGAAAAATTCAGATTTTCTGCCACAAAAGCCATCTCGATGAAAAAAATCTCGCCCTGCTGAAGTGTCTTGACGTTGGCGACATTGTCGGTGTCAGCGGTTTTGTCCGCCGCACGCCGCGCGGAGAGCTTTCCATTGCCGCCGAAAAGTTCGACATCATCTCCAAGGCGCTGCAAACTCTGCCGGAGAAGTTTCACGGCCTGACCGACGTTGAGGCGCGTTACCGCCAGCGTTATGTTGACTTTATCATGAACGATGAAGCGCGCGCCGTTTTTGAAACCCGCTGCAAAATCACTTCTGCCGTGCGCCGCTATTTTGAAGAACACGGTTTTCTGGAGGTTGAAACGCCGATGCTGCACCCGATTATGGGTGGTGCAAATGCCAAACCTTTTATCACTCACCACAATAAGCTTGATATGGATCTCTACCTGCGTATTGCGCCGGAGCTTTATTTGAAAAAACTGGTGGTCGGCGGTTTTGACCGGGTGTTTGAAATCGGCCGCAACTTCCGCAACGAGGGCATCGACAAGACCCACAACCCCGAATTTACCGCGCTGGAAGCCTATCAGGCCTATGCCGACTACAACGATATGGCAGACCTCATCCCTGAGCTTTTGGCCTATGTTGCCGAAAAGGTTTTGGGCACGACGGTCATCAATTTCCGCGGCCATGAGATTGATTTGTCAAAACCCTTTGTCCGCAAGTCGATGATTGATTTGGTCAAAGAATATACCGGTCTTGATTTCATGCAGGCCGAAACGCTGGAACAGGCGCAGGCCATGGCCAAATCCGTCGGCATTGATGCGTCTGACTGCATTTCCTGGGGCAAGGTCATTTCCGAGGTGTTTGACGAGAAGGTTGAAGCCAACCTGATTCAGCCGACTTTGGTTATGGATATGCCGCGCGACATTTCGCCGCTGGCCAAAACCCATCGTTCCAACCCGCGTCTGGTTGAACATTTTGACGCTTATGTCGCCGGTATGGAAATGGGCTGCGCATATTCGGAGCTTTCCAATCCGCTGGAACAGTTGGAGCGTTTTGAAGCGCAGGGCGCCGACCGGGAAAAGGGCGACGACGAAGCGCAAATGCTTGATGAAGATTTTATCCTTGCGTTGGAAAACGGCTTCCCTCCGACGGGCGGCATGGGTATGGGCATAGACCGTCTGGCCATTTTGCTGACCAATGCCGACACTATCCGCGACGTTATCGCTTTCCCGACTTTGCGTAAGAAAGACTAATCGTTGTTTGCTCGCAAAAAGAAAAACGCCTTGGCGGCCAAAGGTTTGAGTGTGTTGTCCGCAGGACTGCGTACGTTAGCTTTTGCCGCGCTGGTGTTTTTCTTTTTTTATTTTCTGTTTTCGGGTATTATCGAACGTTTTTCGGAACCGGAACGCCGGCCCGGGCTGCTTTCGGACATTTCTGTCGGCGAAAACTGGTGGATCGGAGAGGAAAATCAGGATGTCTGCCGGATTGCTTCGGTGCGTCAGTGTTTTAACCTGAAAAATGACGCCGATTTTTTGTATCAAAACGAGAGTGAAGTCTCGGTGATTATTGAAGAAATTCCTGCGGATTATGCCGCGGCGGAACCGCGGCAGCCGTCTCCCGAGCAGGAGCTGGCGGCCAGAGTGTTTTATCAGAAACTGGCGGAACTGGAAAACGCGCCGCAGCCGGAAGCCGAGGCCGAAGAAGACCTGACGGAAAATCTGGCGCCCGAAACGCTGGATAAAATTTATGAAGAAGAACTGCCGACCGACGTAATAGTGGAGGAACAGGACGACGATTATGTTTCTCCCGAGCTTTTGGCCGAAGGGTATCATGTCTACCGCAATCATAAGGATGTAAAATCGCTCAACATCATTCCCAAATACAAGCCGGCCTATTTCGGAGACAAACCGGTAATTGTCGTCGTTATTGACGATATGGGCATTTCTCAAAAACGCACGCATGACATCATTTCGTTGACTGCGCCGTTGACGGCCTCGTTTCTGACTTACGGCCGCGCGTTGGACCGCCAGGTTGCGGAAGCTTCCGCCGCCGGTATGGAGATTATGCTTCATGCGCCGATGGAACCGCATTCAAACGCGGATCTCGCGCCGGATACCCTGACCACGGCCATGAGCGCCGAAGAGGTAAAACAGGGGCTGGAAGTTATGCTTTCCAAGTTTCGCAACATTCGCGGCATCAACAATCACATGGGTTCCAAACTGACGGAAGATATGGAACGGATGAACGCAATCATGGAGGTTTTGAAAGAAAAAGACCTGTTTTTCCTCGATTCTAAAACCTCAGCCTTTTCCGTCGGCAAAAAGGCTGCCCGTCAAAACGGCGTTGCCTATGCCACCCGCCACGTTTTTTTGGACAATGAAAACAACGTGCCTTATATTTTGAAACAGCTTGCCATTGCCGAGCGCATTGCCCGCCGCAACGGTTATGCCGTTGCCATCGGCCACCCCAAAACCGGAACTTATCAGGCGCTGAAAGAATGGCTGCCGACGCTGGAGAAAAAAAACATCCGCCTGACGCATTTAAGCGAAGTTGTCGAAGTTTTGCGCAAAAGCCGTCTCTAATGAAAAAAGCGCGTTTTCCGGGGAAGAAAGACGCACTTTTTTGTCAGCGAGAGGCCGTGAGCTCGGTTTCGATTGTCTCCGGCTCCAGTTTGTACATTGCGCCGGTTGCCGGGTCGATGATAAACCAGCCGATGAGGCCGCCAAACGCCAGATTGCCGAACAGATACCAGCCGCTGGGCGTGCTGTCGATAATCATGTCCTTGGCGGAATATCCGTCTTTTCTGATGCTGACGGCATAGGTTTCGCCGCCGAAATAACCGTCGGCTTTTCTGAGCGTCACGTTGGTTGGCGACTTTGCGCGGTGCACGATTTTGCCTTTGCGGTTTTTGATGATAACCCAGGCGTTGTCAGGTTCGGTGGAAATGCTGACCGTCTGGTCGCTCTGCGATACGATGCTGGCACAGGAACACAGACTTGCAGCCATAGCTCCGGCAGCCAGAAGAGAAAATATTTGTTTCATGAATTTCAAACTCCTTGCTTTACGGTAAAACAAAACCACCTTTGAAAAAAAGGTGGTCGGAGAGTTCGTAAATCATATACCAAGAAATGACTCTTTTAGCCTTTAAGCCGAAGCTTTGGACATACGCTAAAAGCTCCCCGGCCGAAGTCGGGGATATATTCATTGCCGTTTATGCAAGGCAATTTACGACGCTATATCCTAACGCCGCTTGGTATAAGAGCTTACGACAGCTCCGAACCGTTTAAGGTTCTGACCGGAGAAAACGAAGGTTCCGCCGGCTGAGTTAAGATTATGAGAAATCGGAAGATTAATCAAGCAATATTTTGCCGTGGATAAAAATACCCGCCGGCATAAAAATCGGCGGGTATCTTAAAGAAAAAGGACGGGGTTAATAGTTTGCTTCCTTGACTGCTTTGTCCGTCGCAAAATCGGCCGTCCGCTGCGTGGTGTTTTGAACGCTTTCCATAAAGCTGTCCAGATAATGGTTGTCGTAGAGCCATTTGCCGCCAAAGGCCAAACCGGCCAGAATAACCAAAATAACAACTGCTTTCATTTTTTCTCTCCTTATGATGTTATGCTTTAAGCATAATCCCTCAGTGTTTACAAATCGTTACTTTGCATCGATACTTCAAATCCGGTGTCAGTATTGGCAAAACGGAGACGGCATTGATAATATTCGGCAATGCAGCGCACGATGGACAGGCCGAGGCCGCTGCCTTTTTCGTTTTGTCCGGCCGGACGGTAGAAACGCTGTCCGAGTTTGTCAAGATGTCTGCTCTCGACCGTCACGCCCGAATTGGTCACGACCAGAGCTTCGTCTTTAATCCGAATATCTATGGCAGCGCCTTCGGGACTGTATTTGATGGCGTTATCCAGCAGATTGCGCACCACCAGCGAGCACAGAACCGGATTGCCGTTCCGGATAGGGCCGCAGCCCTCGATTTTATAACTGACGGCAATATTTTTGCCGGCGGCTTCATGGCGGTATTCATCAATCAATAACCGTCTGCCGCCAGTCTATTTCTTCCTGATTAATCTGCGGCGCCGAAAGCGAAGATTCGACTTTTGACAGAGCCAGCAGCTGTTCCACCAGGCGTGAGGAACGTTCAATGCCGAGCTGCAGCTTTTGCAGCGCCTGATTGCGGGTTTTTTCGTCATCGGCGGACATTTGCGCCACTTCCAGCTGAATTTTCAGCGCGGTCAGCGGCGTCCGCAGTTCATGCGCTGAATCGGCGATAAAGCTGCGTTCGCGTTCCAGCATATTTTCAATCTGCACCAAAAGCTGGTTCATGGCGCTGATCAGCGGCAGAATCTCGCTGGGAATGTTGTCCGCGGGCAGGGGAGACAAGTCGCCGCTGCGGCGGTTTTTAATGTCTTCCGCCAGTTTGTTGAGCGGCGCCAGTTCCCGGCTGATAATCAATATGGTTGCCAGCAGCAGAATCAGCAACCCTGCACCCCACGGCGCGCAAAACTCTTCCAGCATGTCCCAGGCCATGTCTTCGCGGTATTCCAGTTCCTGTCCGACCGCAATCAGAAACTTGCCGTCGGCGGATTTCAGCCATACGACGCGCCATTCTTCGTCGTCAACGATTTGGTTGACAAACGAGCCGCTGCGGTTTTGAAAAGAAAAGTCTTTGCCGTTTTCGTCGTCGTGGAAAACCATGCGCCCGTCGGCGTCAAAAACCGCAAAACCGATGGCTTCGTCGTCATCGTCGGCATTGCGGATCTTGTCAATCAGCCGGTCGGTTTTTTTCTGGTGTTCCTTGGTGACGCCGTTCCAGTCCGTTGCGGCCAGCTGCCGGGCCAGAGCCATTTGATAGGTGTCAAAAAATTCGTCGGTTTTTTCCTTGGTTTCCAGCCACGAGAAAACCCCCGCGGCGGCCCAGACCGCGCAGGCGATGAGCGTAAAAAATATAATCAGCCGGCTGCGTAAACTGAGCTTTTTCATGCGTCCTCCAGAATATAACCGATTTTGTTGATGGTCTTAATGATGTTTTTGCCCAGTTTCCGCCGCAAATGGTGCACGTGAACTTCCACGGCGTTGCTGGCCACTTCATCGTCCCAGGAATAGATTTTGCTTTCAATGGTTTCTTTGGAAAGCACCCGGTTTTTGTTGAGCAGCAACAGTTCCAGCAGAGCGGTTTCCTTGGGCGACAAAGCCGCTTCCTGCCCGTCGAGCAGGGTTTTGCGGGTCTGCGGGTTGAAAGTGATGTTTTTATAAGATATGACTGCGGCGCTGACGCCGTTGTTGCGGCGGATCAGCGCGTTGAGCCGGGCTTGGACTTCTCCGAGGGCAAAAGGCTTGGGCAGATAGTCGTCTGCCCCCAGGTTAAGCCCTTTGATGCGCTCGTCAACGTCGCCTCTTGCCGTCAAAATCAGAACCGGTTCCACGCGCCCCTGGCCGCGCCAGTGCTGCAAAATGGACAGTCCGTCGACTTCCGGCAGGCCCAGATCGAGGATGACCGCGGCATAAGGCGCCTGAAACAGGGCTTCTTCGCCGTCGGCGCCGTTGGCAAACCAGTCAACCGTAAAACCGGATTTCTCCAGGCCGACTTTCAGTCCATCGCCGATTAAGGGGTCATCTTCGATCAGTAAAACGCGCATCTTTGCAGTCCTTTGCCTTATTTTTTCAGCTCAATGCTGTCAACGTCAATTTCAGTGTCGCGCAGCATTTCCTTGTCCACTTCGCCGCGGATGATGACGGTGTCTTTCGGGGTGACGTTCAAACCTCTCCAGTCGTCATCGTCAATTTCGACAATAACAGTTCCGGTGGCGTCTTTAAACATATATTTTTCATGTCCGAGACTTTTTTCAATCTGTCCGCTCAAAACGACCGCCGTATCGTCTCTCATCTCCAGAGCCTGCGCAACGGTGGAAGTGTCCAGCCCCGGACCCTGGAAACCGCCGCGGGCCTGCGGGCCTTGAAAGCCGGAAGCCATGGCGCCGGAAGAAAGGGTAACGGCCAGAGCGAAAACGGAAGCGGTAAGTAATTTGTTCATGTGGTTTCTCCTTATAAAGTTAAACTTGTTTGCTTGGTACATTCTCACTTCAACATTCTGAACTTAAGGAACGCTTAAGGAATGAAAAAAAATTAAATTTTTTTGTTTGATAAGGTTTTCAATCCGTTTTACAATTTCCGAAAATAAGAAGGAGAACCGCATGACAGAAAAGGAACTTATGCTTTCCGGGCAGTTGTACATCGCCAAAGACAAAGAACTGGCCGAAGATAATATCCACCA
>ERZ779866.4544-NODE-4544-length-10180-cov-2.209086_pt1 | contig 10180 bp, 10 predicted proteins | sample MGYA00511248_ERZ779866 | MGnify/ENA primary metagenome ERZ779866 (study PRJEB29588, sample SAMEA2155758) | human gut metagenome | biome: human gut; feature: human-associated habitat; material: faeces | place: Denmark | collected 2008/2010 ... | reverse complement strand
AATCTGTATCCCGTCCTTGACACGGCGGATCTCACGGAAGCGCTGGAAGGCGCGTTCCTTGCCGCCAACCTTGCGGGAAGAGAACATGCCAAAGGAAGCTGAGTTCAGGGGCACGCCGTTTCAGGAGGCCATAGAGTTCTTTCAGGGCAAGGTGCGTGTTCCCACGCGCACGTACACCGACCTCATGAACAGGGCGCACAGCAAGGCGTTCATGGTGGCCGGGGCCATGCGTGACGATCTTCTGTGCGATCTTCAGGAGGCAATCGGCAGGGCGTTCACCGCCGGGGATACGCTGGAGGATTTTCGGAAGGATTTTGACAACATCGTTGCGAAATACGGCTGGAAGTACAGAGGAGGCCGGAACTGGCGCACCCGCGTCATTTACGACACCAACGTCCGCACGGCGTACAGCGCGGGGCACTGGCAGCAGATGCAGGCGGCGAAGAGGATGCGCCCCTACGGCCGTTACCTGCACGGGCCGAGCATCGTCCCGCGCGTGGAGCACCTTGCCTGGGACGGGAAGGTTGTGCCGCTTGACGATCCCTGGTGGGATTACCGCTGGCCGCCCAACGGCTGGGGCTGCAAGTGTTCCGTTGTCAGCGTGAGCCAGCGTGAGCTTGAGCGCAACGGCTGGACGGTTGAGCATCCGGAAGCGGACAAAACGATAAAGGTCACGGTCAACACGCCCGACGGCCCGATGGAGGTGGAGACCGTGGAAGGGGTCGATCCTTCCTTCGCGTACAATCCCGGCAAGTCGGCGTACGGTTTCGGTTTTCCCGTACAGCCCGTGCGGGAACTGAACCTTGCAAAGGGGTGGCGTATGGTTCCGTGGGGTTCCAGGACCATGGAGACATGGGAAAGTCTGGGCAGGCCGAAAAGTGTACCTGTGGACAAATCAGGGACGAAACTGGCTGAACAGGCGCATACGGAAGAAGACATGATTGCCGTTTTCGAGAAAATGCTGGACGGCAGGGAGTTTTTGCCGACGGCTGATGGAGATCTTGTCAGAATAGGCGTGGAAATGGCAAAGCACGTCAAGCCTGACAGGGCCGCCTTTGTGCCGCTTCTTCCGGAAATTCTGGCCGATCCTTACGAAGTATGGATGTTTTTTGAAGAGGGGGAAAAGGGCTTTGTCACGCTGCGGAAGATTTATGCCAAAGTCATACAGACAGAGGGTGGCGAAAGAGCCTATTTTGTCGTCGTTGAAGCGCGGAAAGGTCAGATGAGCGGCTGGACATTTGTGCCCGTAAGCAGAACGCACCGTATCAACAATCTGCGCAAGGGCAAGCTCGTCTGGAAGAGGGATTAAAAAGAAAGGGGGAGGCATTTCTCAACTCCCCCGGTTGCGAGTCCTACGCGATGCGGCCGCGCGAACGCCCGGCACAGGTTAGCGGGGCCATATCCCAACCTGTGCCATCGCTGGGAAAAGGATAAAGGATACTTCGGAGCAGTCAAGTCGCTACTTATTAGGATTGCTTTTTTGCAAGGATTCAGGGAACATGATAGGTTGGCAAAAAAAACAGCGCAGGAGAAGGGAATGAAAAAACTTTTTGTGTTACTTTTCATTATGTTTTCGGTAACCTTGCCTTCCATAGCCAATGCTGTGGAATTTAAACCTCTCCTTGGCCTCACGGTGGAGAAGGCGTTCAAGGTCTTGGAGATAGCAGGAGAAGGAACGGGTTTCCTTATTGATTACGACTCCGCAAAAATTGAATGCAATGTTCTTTGCGTCGCTACGGAGAAAATAGACAAGGACACGCATCTGACTGTTTCCTTTGATAAGAAAACAAAAGCTGTAAGGGAAATAACCTTGTATGTTCAGATTGCCTATGAAGGACGCGAGGCTGTTTTGGATGCGATAATCCGCGCTGGTTTCGCTGCGAAAATGCTGTTTATGATTGGCAATCCTGACATTACGGAAGACCAACTTAAAAACCTGCAAAATCGGGCAGGAATTTTAAGTGAAGACGTTCAGCGCGGCAAAAAATGCGATGTCATTATCAAAAAGACAAAAATCAGCGGCATACTTATCCAAGGAGTCTATATAGTAAACATGATTTCGGCAGAATAATGGTATCCTGTTTTTTTATTCTGAGCGTCGCTCGGGCATTTGCCCCGGTTCGCCGGGGCTTTTTCGCCCGTGACGCACGGCTTTGGATTTTTATCTTGACGTTTTGACTGCAAAATGTCATTTTGTCAAAAAAGGAGGTTGAATGCGCGAAGCTGAACCCGAAAAATATGCGGTTACTGTGACCGTGCGGGTGTCAGAGGACGAGCGCCACAAGTTAAAACTGTTGGCGGTCAGGGAAAAGAAGACGCTCAAGGCTATCTTGTTTGAGGCTTTGGACAACACCTTTCCCAACTGGAGAAAAGACCAATAAAAACAGCCCGACAAGATGCGGTAACATTCTGTCGGGCCTAACCCTAACCCCTAGACAGGAGGGGATCATGGCTGAAAAGACAGTATCTCAAGTCACGCCCATAATCAACGAAAACGGATTGAAGTATGTTGAACACGAAGGGCAGATTTTCTTTTCTTCCGAAGAAATAGGCCGCCAGCTAGGCTATGCCAAACCGTCCAAGTCCATCAATATCCTTTTTAATAGAAATCAAATAGAATTAAAGGGTTACGCAGTTGGCATCAAAATGATGTCAACTGATGGAAAGTTCTACGAAGCCCGTTGTTTCACGGAAGAAGGTGTCTATATCCTTTCCATGCTGGCGAATACGCCCCGCGCAAGGGAGTTCAGGGCAAAGCTGGCCCGACTTCTGCGGGAAATCCGGGAACGACGCATGGAGCTGGCTCGCGAGTCTGGCTACCGGCAGGGGCTGGATGAGGGCCGGGCCGCCGCCCGCCTGATCTGGACGCTCGGCCCGAAGGACAAGCGGCGGCTGCGCGCCGCCGTGCGCTATCGCAAAATGGGCCTTGGCACGGGTTCCATTGCCAGACTGCTGGACATCGGCAAGCGCGAAGCCTTTCACCTGCTCAGGGCGGCGGAGGCTCTGGGCGAGCTTCCGGAACAGCCCGCCCGCCCCGTGCAGGGCAGTCTGCTGGAGGTGAGAGTATGAGAAACGAGAACGAACGCCCCAGCGAAAGCCTGAGCGAACCGACCCTTGTCATTCGTTTTCTGGAGGAAACGGCGGGCAATTACGGAACCTATGCGTCTGACACGGAATACGGCTACAGTGTGGACGGATGGAATGGATTCAACGCTGTGCTTGCCCACGTCCGGCTGCGAATGGAAGAGATAGCCAGCCAGCTTGAACAACAAGGACACTGATGCAATGGCCCCGCTCCGGCGGGGCTTTCGTTTTTCCGGGGTCCCTTCAAAAATTCCTCCCTGCCCTGCGGATCGCCGGGGACACGTCGCCGGCCTTTAATTAAAGGTTAATGAACGGAGTTTCCCCCTCCGCATATGTTCAAAAACGTTTTTGAACGGGCACAGAGGCGCGATTTTCTCTTTTCCGGCCTTGCGTCCGTCCCGTCTCCGAAACACGCCCCGGAGGGCTTCACGCGCATTTTCGGAATTTCCCGCCTTTTCCTTTCCGGGGCATTTTCCTAAAGCCCTTTCAAAGACTCCTCCCGCCGGGCCGGGTATTGTCCGGTGAAGCAGGAGGAGCTTTTGCATGAATCCCATAGAAATATTCCGTGCCGGAACGCATACCGATTCCCACGGCGCGACGCTCAGCTTCTCGGAAGGCGATCTCGCGGCCACGGCAAGGGCCTACGACCCCGCCGTTTCGGAAGCGCCCATTGTGGTGGGGCATCCGAAGGCGGACGCCCCGGCCTACGGCTGGATCAGCTCCCTGTCGGCCGAAGGCGGCAGGCTTTTCGCCACGCCGGATCAGGTTGATCCGTCCTTTGCGGAAATGGTGCGGGCCGGGCGCTACAAGAAACTTTCCGCCAGCCTGTACAGCCCGTCCAGTCCGGCCAACCCCAGACCCGGCACATGGTATCTGCGGCATGTGGGCTTTCTGGGCGCGCAGCCGCCCGCGATCAAGGGGCTTGCGCCCGTGAACTTTGCCGCCGGGGACGAGGAAGGGACTGTCACCGTGGAATTCAGCGAGGAGATGAGCTTCATCTCCCGCCTTGTGGGGCTTCTGCGCGAAGCACATCACCATGACTGACGCCAGCACCGCTGTGATTATCAGTTTCTTTCTCATGATTCGAATTGTTGAATTTCATTCTTCGTTTTCTCGTCCCGGCATGGCTCGGACGGCGTCCGGCTCTGCGCTCGGCTTGTCGAAAACGCGGTTAAAATCCCCATTGTTCGGGGCTGTTCTGTGCCTTGACCGAGGCGTCGGCGTCGGGGAAGAAGGTAAATCCCGTCTCTTTCTCGATCTCCGCCACGCTGCGGCAAAGTTGCCTGCCGAGCTGCTGCCCGTTTTCGTTGGCGACCCAGAATCCGATGGCTTTCAGTTCCGAGGCCTTGCAGTCGGTGATCCGCTTGCCGGTCTCGCCGTCGCGCGTGCGCAACAGCACCTTGAAGTAGTTCGTGGGAACCGGACAGACGTTTCCGGCCTTGTCTTTCGTCGATTCGTCGAGGTTGGCGAAATAACATCCCGTGACGACGTAGAGCGTATCCGGGCAGACGTAACTGCGGACTTTCGCTTCGAGCGCTGCCCACATGTTCTGGTTGAACTGGCCGCGCTGCGGCGTCATGTTCGATGCGTAGAACGTCTGCTTGTTCATCTCCTCGACGGTCGTGCGGTCTTTCGACGGAATCTGGTGACCGCGGTTGTAGACGTTGCCGTTCTGATAACCGCCCAGCCAGAGTGCAGGCTGGTACTGCTGCGGAATCTTCGGATCGGGCGCCCATGCTTCGCTGCGATCCAGCGATCCGATGTACGAAGCGTGCAGCGGATAGGCCACCCAATGCGCCACGCGCAGTTTCTTGTCGAAGCAGAGCGAGTAGTTGCGCACGGTTTTCAGGTTCATCTTGGCATAGTGGGCCGCATAGATATAGTCTGTCTCCTCCTTGCCGGCAGGCAGCTCGGGCCACTGTTTCGGCGTGTCGTAGGGATTGTCGGTCGCATTGGGCGCCAGCTGCGTCAGCTCGAAGTCGTAGGGTGCCGAACCGTCGTCGAAAGCGATCGTGAAGGTCGCTATGCGGCTTTGCGCCGAGGCGTTGGCCTTGTAGTAGAAGAACAGCAGGTTCTCGCCGCTGTCGACCGTCCCTTGCCGCTGCCGCCCTGCGGCCGAAAAGTCGCGGGCGCTCAGCGAAAGCCAGTCGCCGCTGGTGATCGTAGCCGTGTAGTTCAGCTGTCCGCTGCCGGAGACCTCGACGATCACGCGCAGCGAAGCGGTCTCCTCGCCGCTTGCGATCTGGCCGCCGACGATCGACGACCGTTCCAGTTCGCACGACTCCACACGGGCTGTTGCCGCATCGCCGTCGCTGTCGCCGCAGGCGGCGAAAAATACTGCGACGGCCGCGACCGCGAGTCGGAGCCACTGTCGGAGGAGGTGTGTCTGCATAGTCATTCGAAACGGATAGGAATCGCCGGCGGCGTTACCCGCCGGCGATCGTTGTCAACTCAGTTTTTCTTGAAGAAGCAGAATCCTTTGCCGTAGGATGCTTGTACATAAGGGCGCAGGAACCGGCTCGATGCGCTGTTTGCGCACATCATATAGATGGCGGGGTAGTTGAATGCCTGTCCGTCTACCGTTCCCGATGCGCTCGTCGTGGCGATTACGCCACTGGCATCCTCCGTGAATGTCCAGGGCTGTGCCGGAGCATCGGCCAAAACGAGTCCCTGTTTGGGCTTTCCGTTGTCGATAATGCCCGTACCGATCAGGTATTTGTCGCCCTGCTTGATGTTGAATCCATCGGCTACGGCTTCGAACGTGAATTCGATAGCTGTATAATTACCGCTTGTCAGCGACAGTGTCTTTTTGGTTTCGTCATACGTGTAAGCGGCGGTGAATCCTTGACCGTAATCGGTGAATCCCGTAACCAGTTGAAGACCGTAAGTTCCGCCCGGCTCGCAGCCGATGAAACCCGTCATGCCGTTGACGAGCTCGGCCACTTTCGTGATCTTGTCGTAGGTATCGCCTGCTGGTTCCGAACCGCCGGCGGCAGCCTGCGTGACGGCGACGGTCTTCGCTGCGACTTTGGTCGCGCCGCCGTCGTTGGTCAGATAGACCGTGACCGTGGCGTTGCGTGCGCTGCCGGTGTTCTCGGTCGGGGTGACCGTGACGGTCGTGCCCGCTACCGATGCGGCGAAGGGTCGGAGGACGAGGCGCCTACCGTGTAACCGTCGGCGTTGGCCACGGTGCAAGCGATCGTCTTGGCCTGATCCTTCGCCGCGAACGACAGCGAGGTCGGATTGACGCTCAGCGTGGGCTGCACGGGCGTGCTGCCGCCTCCCTCGCCGTAGAAGAGTTCGATCTTGGCGAACTGGCAATTGTTTTTCGTGACGGTGATGCGGTAGGAGGTGCCTGCTGTCGTACCGTTCAGTTCATAAGTTGCCGTGCCCTGTCCGACTACTTGCGACAGGCCGCCGGCGATGTCGGCGCCCGCCGTATCCGTGATGGAGGCTTCGCTGGAAGACGATGCGCCGCTGGCACCGGTCAGGATGACCTTCGAGAGCGCCTTGCCGCTGATGGCGGGCAGTTCGATGTAGGCACCGGCCTTGCCGATGTAGAAGGATTCGTATTCGGAACCGGCGTTGTAGTTGTTGTAGAACCAGTAGAACTTGCCGTCGGCGCTGGCCTTGATATGATAGGTGTAGCCGTCGATGGTATAGGTGCCCTCCGTTGCGGACGAGGAGTCGTCCTTGTCGTGGTAGGGGAATGCGGGTGTCGCCATGTCCTTTCCGCGCGAGAAATCGAGCACGATGTGCGCCGGATCCGCGGGTTCGGGATCCGTGCCGCCCTCGGCGAAGGCGGCTGCATCGGTCATGTTGCGCGGACAAAGCTGTACGGCGCCTTTATAGAGGGAGACATAACCGGTCAGATCGCCCGTTTTCGAAGCCGCGTATTGCTTGCCTGCGAATCCGGCGGCGTCCTGTGTCACGTAGACGGTCAGATCGGACGAACCGACCTTGAACGTGGTGGTACCCACAGCCCAATTACCGGCCGTTGCGGGCGAAGTGACGTTCTTGACCGTGACGAGCATGCCCTGATAATCGATCAGATTGTCGATCGACGTGAGCGGGACAGGGGTGAGTTGCGCCTTGCCGATTACTTCGGCCGTCAGCCATGTGGCTGCATCGCTCGATTCGCAGGTTACCTCGTAGCAGTTCGAGAAATTAGCCACTTTGGCCAATCCTTTCACAAGCGTGAAACGAACCTTGTCGCCCGACTTGAACGGGAATGCGGGATCTTTGGGATTGGTGTATTGGCCGCTGCTGAACAGCAGGATACCGTTCTTGGCTTGTGTCGCGCCTTCGGTCATTACCATCAGGTTATTGGCCGAAACATTGCCGCCGTCGACGTCGGTTACGACGACCGCTTCGAGCGTGCGATTGTTTTCGGCGTCGATCACGAGCTTGTCCTTGCCCGTAACCGTTTCGGCGAGCCGGTAGAGTTCGTTCACCGTGATCGCTTCGCCCGGCGTGGGTTCGGGTTCTTCGCTGCCTTCGCCCAGATCGACTTCGGTGCCGCCTTCGCCTTCGGCGAGCGTCACGTCGTCGATAGCGAATACCGATGCTTCATCGACTGCATATTTCACGTAGAGATAGGCCGCTTTGTTTTTCAGCTTGAATTTCGAGGTGGCGAATACCCAGAACTCGTCGGCCTGTGCATAGGTGTACTCGACTGTCGTCCAGCTGGTGCCGTCGGCACTCAGAGCGAGGTGGAATTTCTCCGGTTTGAACTCGTTGTCGTAGAGACCGGCATCATAGTCGATCGTTTTCGAATATTGTGCACCGAAGGTGAGTTGCAGATCCTGTTGTGCTCCGTCGAGTTTGATCTTGTTGATGATTAAGGCGGGATTGTTCGTTCCGAAGAACGCTTTGTTCTTGCCCGAAGCACCGTCGTAGCCGGCGCTGAGTTTTCCGCTGGTGCGGATCGACATATTGCCCTCGCCGGTGTAGGAGACTTCGCCTGCACCCGAACCGGTTTTCGCCCAGCCCGTATAGTCGGCGATAAGCGGTTTGTCCGATACGTCGGCCGTACCGAAGGATTCATAGTAGATCGCGTCGCCCGGCGTCGGGTCGGGATCCGTACCCCCCCCCTGATCCGTGCTTAGAGCCGCGATATCGGCCTTTTTGGTCGGGATGAGCTGTGCGTTTTCGCGATAGGTTTCGGCCACGCCGTAGATCGTGCCGGTCTTGTCGGCCACGTACATGTCGGCGAATCCGGTGGCGAACTGCGCCTTGTTCATGTAGACGGTCAGTGTCTTGCCCGAAGCGTCGTTGAGCGTTACCGACTGGCTTTCGGTTGCCGTCCACGGCTTGCCGACGAACGACTGGGCGGGCGTCATGTTGTTCAGTTTCACGTACTGCGCCTGATAGTCGCCCGTATTGAATTTTTCGACCGAAAGCGACGGAACGACCAGCTCGACCTCTTCGTCGCCTACGGTGACGACGACGTCGGTCAGCTGGCGCACGTTGTTGAATGCGTAGTATTTCGCGTTTTCGAGATTGAGCGTGACCTTACGGCCTGCGGGATACTTCGTTACGGGGTCGTTGGCCATGGCGAAATCGGCACCGTAGAGAACGATGGCCGACCGTTCGAGGCCGTTGTTGTCGCCCACGTAGAGTTTGCGGTTGTTGTTGCCCGCCGCGTCGTTGGCCAGGATGACCGCCTCGATCGTCGACTCGCTGGATTGGAGCGGCATGGCCTTGTCCGAGCCGACGGCGCCGCTCAGGTCGCTGTTGCCCAGAATGTACTCGACCAGTTTGCCGACGGCGCCGACCGTCGGGGGAACGTAGTTGCCCTGCGTGACGGTCAGGTATTTCCGGTAGAGTTCGCCGTAGCTGTTGCTCAGCGTGAAAATCAGACGGCCCATGTGGGGCTGCGCCGATTCGCCGACGGTGATCTTGACCGTACCGTCGCCGTTGTAGATGCCCTCGGAGACCTCGTTGCCGGAGACTTTGAAATACATCCACTCCTTTTGGGTCTCTTCGTCCTCGTAGGCGACCGTCCATTGACGGTTGCTCCTCCCCGTAACGGTCGCGTCTTCGGTAGCCGTTCCGGTGAAGGCGACGGCCTCCTCCGATAGTTCCAGCGTGGGAGCCTGTTTGTCGACATCGTCGTCCACACATGCCGTGAACGCCCCGGCGGCGATCGCCAGCATCGTGTAAAACGATGTTTTCCAAATGTTTAATTGCTTCATAATGAATTTGAATTAAGTGTGAATATGATTTTATGGCTTTTCGTATCCGTTTTATAAAGTGGATTTTCAATCAAAGTTATGGTCTTTTATCGGAATAACCAATTAAAAATCGATATATTTTTAGCTGAAAGTATGAAAAAGTGTAATGTTTTTTGGCTCTTTCCGGACGGATTTTTCTTTTCAGGCGGAAACAAAGCGGATGCCGACCCGTCGGGAAAGGGGTCGGCATCGCAGACGGTCGTATATTTTCTTAGCGGATGCGGTCCATCGAACGGATCATCAGTTCGTCCCGGAAAATGGCACGGACGGCCAGATAGGTGAAGATCATGGCGATGAGCGGCAGCACCAGTGGCAGTTTGACGCTCTGGGCGTGGAATTCGAACGAAGAGAAGAGGCGATAGCTGAGAAAATAGTAGATGCCCATTACGATCTGTGCGCCCAGCAGCAGGATCATCTCCACCACGCCGAGCCGGAATTGCAGCATACGGCGCTTGAACAGGAAGATCGTCGTCAGCGGCAGCACCAACGCCAATGCCAGCAGGATGCCCATGTAGAGGGTCGATTGCACGGTTTCGCCGTCCGCCGTCCGCAGTCCGAAGGCGTAAAGGCGGAACTCTTCGCCGCCGCTGGCGAACGAGGCCAGGGGCAGGAACGCGGCGCAGGCTACCAGTCCTGCGGCCAGAAGCAGATAGAGTGTCTGAATACGTTGTATCATAATCGTCTGTTTGTCAGATATTCTTGTCGATCAGGTATTTGTTGCGGTCGGAGGCGTTGCGGTCGATCAGCTCGCCCAGGAAACCGGCCAGGAAAAACTGCACGCCGAGGATGACCAGAAGCATCGAAAGGTAGAAGAGCGGCTGCTCGGTGACGGCCCGCAGCGGCAGGCCGTGCGCCTGCTT
>ERZ779866.4543-NODE-4543-length-10181-cov-2.305451_pt1 | contig 10181 bp, 8 predicted proteins | sample MGYA00511248_ERZ779866 | MGnify/ENA primary metagenome ERZ779866 (study PRJEB29588, sample SAMEA2155758) | human gut metagenome | biome: human gut; feature: human-associated habitat; material: faeces | place: Denmark | collected 2008/2010 ... | reverse complement strand
CCTGGCCGGCGGAGCCACGCTCCAATGGAAAAACCATGTAACACCACCGAGAAACCAATTTTCCTTTTCCCCCGCGGAGTCACGCTCCCGAAAATGTTTTTTACGGAAAGCGAATCTCCTTTTCCTGTGCTTTTTCACAAAGCCTCAGGGAAGACGCAGGGAAAAGGAATATTTTTCATTTCCTGATCCATAGCTCTTGCCAAACGCGCCGCAATCGTTTATGCTCATGTCGCCGGAGCCATGCTCCATCACGCAAGACCGCAACGCATAGGAAAGAGAGGTATCGCCATGTCGCTGATGCACTCGGAATACGCTGCCCGCGTCAATCACTGGATGCGGGTGCTGGCGGAGGATTTCTACCGCCCCCTGGGCGAAATCGCCCTGGAGGGCTATACCACCATGGAACACCTGTCCCCGGAGGAGGCCGCCCGCGGGCCCTTCCGCCCCGTTCCTGAAGGCGCCCCCTGGGGGCACACCTGGGAATACATGTGGGTGCGCGGGGAGGCCGTGCTGCCCGAGGAGGCCCGGGACCAGGCCGTGGTTCTCTCCCTGGACATGGGCGGCGAAGCCACCCTGTTCGTCAATGGGGAGCCCTTCGGCACCCGCCGGGCGGAATGGGTGAGCGTCCCCCATCATTACCTGTCCGACAACGTGCTCACCCAAAAGGGCGTCCCCGGCGAGCGTTTCGACCTGCTCTTTGAGGTGTACGCCGGGCATTATTATCCCGACGTGGGCGGCTGCGCCACCGGCCAGGCAAAGCTCACTGGCGGTTACCGGCTTCCAGCCCGTTTCGTGCTCCATACGCCGGGGCCTGTCTGGAACGGCGGAGGAGACGGAGAGGAAGCTCTGTTAAAAAGCTGTTACGAAAGCTGCCTTAAGCTGGCGGCAGAGAATGGATGCAAAACCGTGGCCTTTCCGTCCATCAGTACGGGGATCTATGGATTTCCCCTGGAGAAGGCCGCTCCCATCGCCGTGGGGACCATTCTCCGGTTTTTGGAGGACCACCAGGATATGGAGGTGCAGATGGTCTGCTTTGACGGCCGGACCAGGAACGCTTATGAGGAGGCGTTTAAGGACTGGGGATAAACGGAGGGAGGAGGAAGGAAAATGGGAATTCTTGGAAATGTTTTATGGTTTATTTTTGGAGGAGCCATCGGGGGCTTGAGCTGGTGCCTGACGGGCTGCCTCTGGTGCATCACTGTCATTGGGATCCCGGTGGGGCTCCAATGCTTTAAGCTGGCGTCCTTAAGCTTTTTCCCTTTTGGGAAGGAGGTTCGGTACGGCGGAGGCGCAGGCTCCTTTCTTCTGAACGTGATCTGGCTTCTGGTATCGGGGCTTCCCCTGGCCCTGGAGCATGTGGCCATGGGCCTGCTCCTCTGTGTGACCATTCTGGGGATCCCCTTCGGTCTCCAGCAGTTTAAGCTGGCAAAGCTGGCTCTCCTGCCCTTTGGGGCAGAGGTGGTCATCCTGTGATCAGACTGGAACGGAAAAAGCCGTCCGGCTTCCGGCCGGAGTACGTTTTCACACGTATTCCGGAGAGGGAAGCCGGACGGCTTTTTATATGGCAGGATCCTGCCATGCAGAAGCTACATGGCTGCGGGCATGAATACATTGATGCCGGGGCCGATGGGAAGGTCTAAAAGCATCCAGGCAACCAGTAAGAGGATCCAGAAGACCTCCAGGATCACGGCTACCATCAGGTTGCAGGAGATGATCTGGCCGATCTTTAAGTTCTTATCGTACTTGGCCTGGGCCACGCTTAAAAGCATCCAGAGATAAGCGGAGGTGGGGCCGAAGAGGTTTCCAGCAGAGTCGCCCAGACGGTAAATGATCTGGGTAAAGCCGGGATGGTAGTCCAGCAGCAGGAACATGGGAACGAAGATCGGAGCGAAGATCGCCCATTTTGCAGAGCCGGAGCTGAAGAATACGTCCACCAGGGTTACGAGGATAATGAAGCCGATGCACATGGGGATCCCCGTAAAGCCGATGCTTTCCAGGAAATCTGCGCCTGCAATGGCGGACATGGCTCCCAGGTTGGTCCAGGAGAACAGGCCCTGGAACTGTCCGCAGAAGAAACAGAAGCCCACGTAGGTACCCATGGCAGCCATCTGCTTCACAATGGCCTTATGGATATCCACCAGTCCCTTAAAGTTTCCGGAGGCATAGCCGTAGGAAACGCCTGCGATGACGAACAGAAGGAAGATAATGGGGATCAGGCCCTTTAAGAACGGAGAACCGATGAGGCCGCCGTCCTCGGCTGCAATGACTCCTGTGAAGAACAGGACCAGCAGACAGGCCACATAGACCAGGGTCGAGATCCCGGAGGCCCGGAGCCCCTTTTTCTCAGACGGAGTCAGGTCTTCCATTTTTTCCAGTTCGCCGTGGTAAACGCCGAATCTGGGCTCCACGATCTTCTGTACAAGGATTCCGATAACGACTACACAGAGAACAGTGGAAGCGATCTTAAAGATCCAGTTGCAGGTCACGTCCACGGTGAAAGCGGAATCGCCCATAAAGGAGGCCAGGGTATCGTTGGTGATCCCCATAAGGAGCGTATCTGTACCGGAGATGACCGGATTGGCGGCGTAGCCCACCTGGGCTCCGATATAGCCGCAGATCATACCGGCCACCGGATGCTTTCCAACGCCCATGAAAGCCATGGCAGCCAGAGGCGGTACCATAACGTCGGAGGCCAGGTTTCCGATGATGCCGATGAGCACGCATACATAGGGGACCAGGGCAGCGGGAACATTTTTCATGGAGCTTCTTAAAAGAGAATTGAGCATCCCGGCTTCCTCACAGATACCGGTGCCGATGGTCATGGTAAGCACAAGACCAAGGGGGGCGAAGCCGGTGAAGTTTTTCACCATATTGTCCAGGAACCAGAGAAGGCCTTCTTTTGAAAAGAAGTTCTTTGACATGACGATCTCTCCGGTGGCCGGATTGGTGAGACTGGTTCCCAGGAAAGTGAAGATCGTTCCCAGGATGGCCACAATAAAGAACAGGAACACGAACAGCATGGTCGGCGGCGGCAGCTTATTGCAGACAGTCTCAACTCCGTCCATGAAACGGGCCAGCAACGGTTTCTTCTCTACGGTCTTTTCTTTCATGGCATTTCCCCCTTTAGTAAATATTTGGAAAAAGTGTGTTGAATACTATACCATGATATCATATATTGTACAAAGAATCCAGGGAAATTTCCGATATTTAGCAGATAATTAGCATATTATATTGAAAACATGGAGGTGTTACACAAAAACCACAAACGATTCGGAATGTTTTGTATCAGGCTGGAAACATGGTCCCGCCAGTCTTGAAAATCCGGCGGGATTGTAGTAAAATTAACATTGTATGCAGCGGCGCGGAACGCGCAGGGACAGACAATGGATTCAATAAGAAAAGGAGAATGAGATCTGTGTATATTACCGACGATATCATTTATGCAGGCGTCAACGACCATCAGGTGGATCTGTTTGAGGGACAGTATCAGGTCCCAAATGGAATGGCCTACAATTCCTATGTGATAAAAGATGAAAAAATTGCCGTTATGGATACGGTGGATGGAAAGTTCACCCATGAATGGCTGGACAATGTGGAGAAGGCCCTGGCAGGAAGAAAGCCGGATTATCTGGTGGTCCAGCATATGGAGCCGGACCACTCGGCCAATATCCAGAATTTTATGAAGGCCTATCCAGAGGCAGTGATCGTGGCCAATGCAAAGACCTTCTGTATGGTTGGGAATTTCTTCCGCTCCATGGATTTAGAGAGCCGGACCCTGGAGGTGAAAAACGGGGACAGCCTTTCCCTGGGAAAACATGTGTTAAATTTTGTGTTTGCTCCCATGGTCCACTGGCCGGAGGTCATGGTGACCTATGACAGCACGGATAAGGTCCTGTTTTCTGCCGACGGCTTCGGAAAATTCGGGGCTCTGGATGTGGAAGAGGACTGGGATGACGAGGCGAGACGGTATTATATCGGGATCGTGGGCAAGTATGGGGCACAGGTGCAGAACCTGTTAAAGGCGGCCTCTGCGCTGGATATCCAGACCATCTGCCCCCTGCACGGACCGGTGTTAAAGGAAAATCTGGGCCACTATCTGGAAAAATACCATACCTGGTCTTCCTACGGGGTGGAGGACGACGGCGTGGTCATCGCTTATACATCCGTATATGGAAATACGAAAAAGGCGGCTGAGACGCTGGCAGCGAAGCTGACGGAAAAGGGCTGCCCCAGAGTGGTCTTATGCGATCTGGCCCGGATGGATATGTCAAAGGCTGTGGAAAACGCCTTCCGTTACGGCAAGCTGGTACTGGCCACCACCACCTATAATGCCGATATTTTCCCCTTCATGCGGGAATTCATCGACCATCTGACGGAGCGGGGCTTTAAAAAGCGCACGGTGGGACTGATGGAAAACGGCTCCTGGGCTCCCATGGCAGCAAAGATCATGAAGGGAATGCTGGAGGGCTCCAAGGACATCACCTGGCTCAATACGACTGTAAAGATCACCTCCTCCTTAAGCGAGGATAATTTAAAGGAGATCGACACCATGGCCGAGGAGCTGTGCCGGGAGTATATCGCCAGATCCGATGAAAAGGCCAATAAGCACGACATGACCGCTTTATTTAAGATCGGCTACGGTCTTTATGTGGTCACCTCCAACGACGGGACCAGGGATAATGGCCTGATCGTCAATACGGTGAGCCAGCTGACGGATAATCCGTTCCGGGTGGCGGTGAACATCAATAAGGCCAATTATTCCCATCATGTGATCAAAAAGACAGGGATCTTAAACGTCAACTGTCTGTCTGTGGAAGCGCCCTTTGAGGTATTCCAGAATTTCGGCTTCCAGAGCGGACGGAACGTGGATAAATTTGAAAGCTGGGAGACATGCCGGTCCGATAACGGTCTGGTGTTCCTTCCCAAGTACATCAACGCCTTCATGTCCTTAAAGGTGGAGCAGTACGTGGATCTGGATACCCACGGCATGTTCATCTGTACCGTTACAGAGGCCCGTGTCATGAGCGATAAGGAGACCATGACCTATACGTATTACCAGAAGAATGTGAAGCCGAAGCCGGAAACAGACGGCAAAAAGGGCTTTGTCTGCAAGATCTGCGGATACATTTATGAGGGAGATACCCTTCCCGACGACTATATTTGTCCCTTATGCAAGCATGGAGCGGCGGATTTTGAGCCCATCGGGTAAATATCAGGTTTTTCTTGCAATCTGGAAAAATCGTGGTATGATAATACCATGCACATCAGATGTGCCGGGGCCGCACAGAAGGGCGGAACTGTAAATTGAATATGGAAAAAGAGGGAGCTTGCCGCGGCAGGCTGAGAGGGAATGAAGGAACGATTCCGACCTGTTGAACCTGATACGGATAATGCCGGCGTAGGAATGAAGCGAGTCATTGGAGGAACTTATCCGTTTGGGATAGGTTCCTTTTTTTCATGTTTCTTTCCTCTTTTTCAAAAATCATGGAAGGAGAGCGGATATGGATTACACAACACAGATGGACGCGGCCAGAAAGGGGATCATTACCCGGGAAATGGAGCTGGTGGCCAGAAAAGAGAAGAGGACGGCGGAGGAGATCCGTCAGTGGGTGGCAGAGGGCCGGGCGGCCATTCCCTGCAACCGGGTCCATAAGGCCCTGGATCCCAACGGCATCGGCTCCATGCTGAAGACGAAGATCAATGTGAACCTTGGGACCTCCAGAGACTGCATGGATCTGGACACGGAGGTGGAGAAGGTGAACCGGGCCGTGGTCATGGGCGCAGAGTCGATCATGGATCTCAGCTCCTTTGGGGATACCCGTGTGTTCCGGAGACGGCTTACAGCGGAATGTCCTGCCATCATTGGTACTGTGCCCATTTACGATGCAGTGGTATATTATCACAAGGCCTTAAAGGAGATCACCACCGAGGAGTGGCTGGATATCGTCCGGATGCACGCGGAGGACGGCGTGGACTTTATGACCATCCACTGCGGCATCAACCGGTCAACGGCAAAGCGCTTTAAAGAAAACCGGCGTCTCACCAATATCGTTTCCCGGGGCGGCTCCATTATCTTTGCGTGGATGGAGATGACGGGGAAGGAAAACCCGTTTTATGAGCATTTTGACGACATTCTGGAGATCTGCCGGGAGTACGACGTGACCTTAAGCCTGGGAGACGCCTGCCGTCCGGGCTGTCTTAAGGATGCCAGCGATATTTCCCAGATCGAGGAATTAGTGACCCTGGGAGAGCTTACGAGGAGGGCCTGGGAAAAGGATGTCCAGGTGATCATCGAGGGGCCGGGCCATATGCCCTTAAACCAGATCGAGGCCAATATGCGGATCCAGAAGGAGATCTGCAAGGGAGCCCCGTTTTATGTTCTGGGACCGCTGGTGACCGACGTGGCCCCAGGATATGACCATATTACGGCGGCCATTGGAGGAGCCCTGGCAGCAGCGGCTGGAGCGTCCTTCCTCTGCTATGTGACTCCGGCGGAGCATTTAAGACTTCCCAATGTGGACGATGTAAAGGAGGGGATCATCGCCTCCCGGATCGCTGCCCATGCGGCGGATATCGCCAAGGGGATCCCGTCGGCCATGGACTGGGACAATGAAATGAGCCTGGCAAGAAAAAATCTGGACTGGGAGAAGATGTTTTCCCTGGCCATTGATCCGGAAAAGGCCAGACGGTACCGGGCAGAGGCAAAGCCGGAGAAGGAAGATACATGCTCCATGTGCGGGAATTTCTGTGCGGTAAAGAATATGAACCGGATCCTGGACGGAGAGATCGTAAATATTTTTGAAGAGTAGGGGGAGAAGATCATGAAGATTTCTTTGAAAAAAACAGTAACAGCGGCCATGCTGGCGGCGCTGACCGTGGCGTTATCGGGCTTTTATATCCCCATCGGGGTATCCAAATGCTATCCCATCCAGCATATGGTGAACGTTTTGTGCGCTGTATTTTTAGGCCCTGGCTACGGAGTCATGGCGGCCTTCTGTACCTCTCTGATCCGGAACCTCATGGGAACCGGAAGCCTTCTGGCCTTTCCGGGGAGCATGGTGGGGGCGCTGCTCTGCGGCATCCTGTATGAGAAAACGGGAAAGCTGCTGCCCACATACCTGGGAGAGGTAATTGGAACAGGAATCCTGGGCGGGATGCTCTGTTACCCGGTGGCAGTGGTCCTCATGGGAAAAGAGGCGGCGCTTTTTACGTATGTGATGCCCTTCCTTATGAGCACTTGCTGCGGAACCATCATGGCTGCGGCCTTTGTGGGAGTTCTGGAAAAGAGCCATGTGATCTCTTATATCCGGGGAGTTATGGGGGACGCATAAAGCAGGGGAAAACGATCTGGAAAATGTGCGGAAATCCTGGAAAACTTTACGGCATCCATTGACACCCGGGGGGGTATGATAAGATGAGAACGTATACATCAGAACCTGGGAACTGCATGTAATGTGTACATTCTGCGGGGAACGGACCGGGTGTATGCAGGGAATGATCTCTGAGACTGGCAGATCCGGTAATACAGGAAAATGCCGGAATATGCTGGGAAGGGAGTGAAAAAAGTAAAGAAAGGCAGGAATGTAAAATGCACATGAAAACAAAATGGCTGAAGCGCCTGACCGCCGCAGCCCTCAGCATCGGCATGGCATTCGCACCGGCAGTTGCCGGGTCCGGACTGACCTATGCAGATGTGAAGGCTCCGGAGCGGGACGGCAGGATTATGGCAGCCTCCGGTTCGGAAGCGACTCCGGGTGATGCGACACCCAGTAATGTAAGCGTTAACTTTACCGAAGAATCAAAGACCGTAACATTTGGAGACGAATTTACCGTGCGGGTCGTAACAAGCCCTGCGAATGCTGAGGTAAAGTGGGGGTATGAAAATGAGGACGTTATTGCCTTTGCAGACCCGGCAGAAAATTATGATCCGCAGGTAAGCCATGGGGAGATGACGTATAAGGCGGTTGGAGCAGGATCCAGTGAGATCTATGTTAAGATCTATGACCCCGCCTATGAGGACCTTGAATCCGCAGAGGACGTTCTGAAGGTAACTGTAAATAAACTCAAGCTTGAATTAGAAACCAGCAGCTTATCATTAGAAGTATCTAAGCAGCAGAAACTTCCATTAACAACAAAGGTTCCGGCAGGAACGATTCTCAACTGGTCTTCTGATAAGGAGTCTGTGGCAAAGGTTGACCAGTCTGGTAATGTGACTGCTGTGGCAGAGGGAACTGCAACGATCACTGTTTCAGCAGATCACTGTGAGCCGGCTTCCTGTACAGTAACCGTAGGAAAAACTCCGGAACCGGCCATAACAGAGCTTAAGCTTGAACCCTCTGAGCTTCTTCTTACGAAGGGCAGCAAGGGGACGCTGAAGGTGACCAACAAACCGGAGAATACAGAACTCAAATGGGATTCTGCAGATCCGAAGGTCGCTGCAGTGGAGAATGGTGTTGTAACAGCCCTGGCAGCAGGAGAGACTACGATCACTGTAAGCGGAGAGAACTGCAAAGAGGCATCAGCTGTTGTTACTGTAACGGAAGAAACAGGAGCTGTCCTGGAAGGCGACAGTGAGGTAACTGTTTCTGTAAACAAGGCTGCAGTTGAAGTCTCCAGGGAGAATCTTCCGGATTCTGTAACTGCCCAGCAGCTGGCAGACGCTAAGAATGCGGCAGTAGACGCGGCTCTGAACAGCGTGAAGAATAATACAGCAGTTCTGGAGCCTGCCGAAGGCTTAAAGGAGGCTGTGAATGTTAAGCTTCCGGAAGGCTATAAGGGCGTAAGCCGTGTGGATTCTGAGCTGAAGGATATGGAAATGATCGCGGAAATGGCAGACGGCAAGCTTGTGGTACGTCCCAGCAGGCTGGTTTACGATGCATCCGTGGCCATGGACGTGTTTGACGAGAATGGAAACTTGAAGACTCCCGACCGAAAGGTTGTCAACAGCGAGCTGGATGGATATATCACCTTCCGTCTTGCTATCCCGAAGACTGTGACGGAAACATATGCCCAGGTCGTTCATAAGAGCGCTGGTTATTATGATTCCAACATCAGAAACCTCGTGATCCAGAACAAGGGTACGGATAATGCGTATATCTCTGTTGAAGTCAGCCACTTCAGCGAGTTTGATATCACATTTACAAACTCCAAAGTAAGCTCCGGTTCCTCTGGCGGCTCCGGCGGCAACGGCGGAAGCAGATCCTATAAGGCTCCCACAGAAGGAACATGGGTGAAGGATGCCGCAGGCTGGTGGTATAAATTCCCGAACCACACCTGGCCGGCAAACTGCTGGACCCAGCTTACCTGGAACGGCGTGAGCCAGTGGTACCGCTTCAATGAGGCTGGTTACATGGTAGCTGGCTGGTATCTGGATACGGATGGAAACTGGTATTTCTTACATAACGTATCCGATGGTACCCAGGGTCATATGTACACTGGATGGCATCAGATCGAAGGCAAGTGGTACTATTTCCGCGAGAAAGCAGGCGGCCCCGTAGGCTCCCTGGTCGTGAATGGGACCACACCGGACGGCTACACTGTAGACGCCAGCGGCGCATGGATCCAGTAGCCTGAACTGAATAAGATGGAAAGAAAGTGCTCCGGTCATATGGCCGGAGCATTTTTTATTTGATAGGAAATTCCTATCAAATAAAAAATGCGGCCGCACCGAAGTGCGGCCGCATCATCGATGACTTTATTCCTCGCCTGTGTACATAGCGTAAGGAATATTCACACGCCATGTTCCTACTACGTTGGCTGCATCGACACCCTCAAATGTTTCTGCGCTTGTCAGATAGTTTGCTGTGATCTGGGCAATAGTGTTTGCCATACCATCCGCATCCTGCTTGATGGTTCCTGTCATTGTACCGGCTGCGATTGCTTCCTTTGCAGCGTCGGTAGCATCTACGCCGAATACCGGGATCACAGTAGCGCCTTCTTTGTTGTAGCCGGCGTTCTGGAGAGCGGTAACGGATCCGATCGCCATCTCGTCGTTGTTGGCGATAACAAGCTCAACCATGTTGTTGTTTGCTTCGCTGTACTGAGACAGGATCGTCTGCATATACTCAGTAGCTGCTGCTGCAGACCACAGACCGCCCTGGTCAACCAGGTATTTGTTTGTGTTGGCTGCGTCATAGAAGGCTAACGGCTTCTTGCCAGCTGCCTCCAGAGCCTTGTCCGCA
>ERZ779866.4542-NODE-4542-length-10181-cov-3.171835_pt1 | contig 10181 bp, 7 predicted proteins | sample MGYA00511248_ERZ779866 | MGnify/ENA primary metagenome ERZ779866 (study PRJEB29588, sample SAMEA2155758) | human gut metagenome | biome: human gut; feature: human-associated habitat; material: faeces | place: Denmark | collected 2008/2010 ... | reverse complement strand
ACGGCCATGTATTCGTGCGCTCTGCGAGGCGGAACGGCGGATTGCCAGACAGAGCAACCCGCCGTTTTTGCGTCGCTACGCTCCGTCCAAGGGGGTGCCCCCCTTGCGCGGCTTACGCCGCTTACCCCGCCCGCCCCCGGAAGGGGGACACCCGCTTGCGCGTCTGTCCCCCTTCCGAGGGCCTGATAACCGAACACCGACACCCTGACCGCTCACCGGAAACACCCCGGAGGACGGTCATTTTTTACGCCCATTTTTAGAAAAGGAGGTCAACGACCATGAGCAAAGAGTTGGAACAGCTCCGGCAGGAGTACGCCGAGAACGAGGCCAAGCTGCAACAGTACCAGCACCGGGTACAGCGGTTGGAGCAGCGGAAGAAATACTATGAGAAGGGGGAGCGGCAGAAACGCGCCCACCGCCTGATTACCAGAGGGGCCGCCGTGGAGAGCGTGGCCCCGGAGGTCATGCCCCTGTCCGAGCAGGGCTTCTATTCCCTTGCCGAGCAAATCTTCTCCATGCCGGAGGTGCGGGCCGCTGTCCATGCCGCCGCCCAGCGGGAGGGCGAGTAAATGGCCCTGTTTCATTTGACGGTCACGCAGGTGCAGCGCAGCGCCGGACAGTCTGCCATCGCGTCCGCCGCCTACCGCGCCGGGGAGCGGCTTTACAGTGAACGCTACGGCGAGTACAGCGACTACACCCGCAAGGGCGGCGTGATCTGTTCTGACATTCTCCTGCCCCCGCAGGCCCCGCCGGAATACCAAGACCGGCAGACCCTGTGGAACGCCGTAGAGGAAGTGGAGCGCCACAAGGACGCCCAGCTTGCGTACAGCTTTGATATTGCCTTGCAGAACGAGTTTTCTTTGGAGGAAAACATCGCCCTTGCAAGGCAGTTTTTATTGGAGCAGTTTGTCAGCCGGGGCATGGTGGTGGACTTTGCCGTACACCAGCCTGACAAGGAGGACGGGGGCATCCCCAACCCACACTTCCATGTCCTCTGCCCCATCCGGCCCATTCTGGAAAGCGGCAAATGGGGCTACAAGCAGCGGCGCGTCTACCGGCTGGACGAGGACGGGAACCGCATTTTGGACGAGAAGGGCAAGCCCCTCTTTGACGCGGTTCCCACCACCGACTGGGGCCGCCCGGAAACGCTGGAAGCGTGGCGGGAGGTGTGGGCCGAGATGTGCAACGCCAAGTTTGCCGAGAAGGGCCTGCCCTGCCGGATCGACCACCGCTCCTATCTGCGGCAAGGTTTAGACCTATTACCCACCGTCCATGAGGGGCCAGCGGTGCGCCAGATGGAGGCGCGGGGGATTGCCACCGACAAGGGGGAACTCAACCGCTGGATCAAGGCCACCAACGCCCTCTTGAAAGAGCTGCGGCAGAAAATCAAGGCCCTGTTTGGATGGCTGAACGAGGTGCGGGAGGAACTGTCCAAGCCCCAGGCCCCCACCCTCGCCGACCTGTTATCCGCCTACTACGGGGCGCGGAACGCAGGCGCGTGGAGCAGCAAGGGCAAGGTGGGCAATCTCCAAAAGTTTGCCAACGCCGTGAACTACCTGACCGAGCAGAAGCTCTACACCGTGGACGATCTGGAGGCCCGCGTCACTTCCCACAATGAACGGATCGAGGAACTAAGGGCCAGCATGGGCAGCAAGCAGACCCGCATGAAGGAGCTGGACGGCCTGCTGGAACAGGCGGAACGCTACCGGGAGCTGAAACCCATCCACACCCAGCTCAACGCCATCCACCGCAAGGGCCAGCGGGAGAAATTCAAGGCCGCCCATGAGGGGGAGCTGCGGCAGTTTTATATGGCCCGCCGCAAGCTGGAACCCCACTTCACCCCGGAGGGCAGGCTACCCCTCTCCAAGTGGAGGAAGGAGCGAGACGAACTGAAACAGGCGTACCAGAAGGAATACGCCAAGTACAAGCCTATCCGGGAGGACTTGATGAAGCTGTACCAAGTGAAATCCACCGTGGACACCGCCCGGCGGCGGCAGGAGCAGGCCCACACCCAGCGCCGGGACAGGGACATGGAGCGGTGAGGGACTTCCCATTTCCCGCCGGGGATGGTACAATGGAATCAGCTTTGACGGGCCGCCCCTGCTGGGACATTTTGTCCCAAAGCTGGGGGCATAACCCCCCGCCCCAACCTCTGGACACTTTGTCCAGCCAGTGAGAGATGAACAGAGAGGGAAATTTTTATGGGATTTTTTGATAAGTTAAGAGATGGCAGGCAGGATAAGGTATTTGAAGAAAAATTATTGTATCTAAAAAAATACCATAGGGATGCAGAGTTGATCTCGTACAAAGTTGAAAATATCGTTGAAATCCCAGAGTCATGGAAGAAAATTTTCTGTATGAACAAAAAAGAGGAAAGGAGTGCTGCAACAATCAAGTGCTGGAAAGCCTTGTTTGCAAATGAGTTAAGAAATACTATTCTGTATTTAGAAGAAAATTTGCTTGACGTAAATCTAATTAAATATCAGGGAAAATACTCTATTTTGTATAGTATACTCTCTTCTAATAAAAAAGTGTTATATTATGAGGGGGGAAATTGCAATACCACACACTTCCCTGGTAAACTACAATCTAAATTGGACAACCTTCCAAACAGCATCGTCAGGTTCTATCAAGAACTTCATAACGGCTTCTTTTACTATGCAAGCGGAGGAATGGGATTGTTAGAATCCAATGATATTGTTGTATTTGATGATGAAGAATGGGGTATTCTTGATGATTTAAAACATCCATTGAAAATTTATCTGCCAACTACTTTTGGAATATTTGGTTCTGGAATGGGCGGATATGTTGCAGTGGATTTGTCTGATTGTGATAGTTGTAAGGCAACATTGTGGTTTAGCAATCGACAGCCCAAGTATGATATAAACTTTTGGGATATTGTCGATGAATGGATTGTACTTGGAATGCAAGGGTAAATTAGGCGCGGCAGAGAGGCCGCGCCTTTCCCATGCAAAAAATGAAAGGAGCGCAAGACTATGAGCGACAAGGAACACAAGGAATTTACCCCGGAGGAATTAGAGGAAATCCGGGCCTATGCCGAACAGGAGGCCGCTGCCCCGGACGAATACCGCTTTTCCAACCCCGACCCCTACGCCAAGCCGGAGCCTGCCCCGGAGGGCCAGCCCCGCCGCTTCTGGTTTGACGCGGAGGGCCATATCCGCGTCAAAAACCTTTCCGCCTTCTGGCTGCCGGAGCTTACCTTGCAGCGGGAGATCGGCGGCACTGTCTACTCCGTCACAGGCAGCTATGAGGGGACGGAAACGCTGGACAGAAAACTAAAGCGCATTATGGAGCAAAACGCCGGAGAAATGGAGGGACAGGCATGACAAACGCCCCAAAAGCTGATATAATAAAGGCACCCGATCCTGTACGGACAGTTGCCCCCATAAAGGAGGAAACAGAAATGTTGCGGGCAGCTGATAAAATCACAGCACTTTACTGCCGCTTGTCACAGGAGGACGCCAACGAGGGCGAGAGTAATTCCATATCGAATCAAAAGCGCATTTTGGAGCAGTACGCAAGGGAGCGCCGCTTCCCCAACCCCGTGTTTTTCGTGGATGACGGGTACAGCGGGACGAGCTTCCAGCGGCCCGGCTTTCAGAAAATGCTGGACGAGATCGAGGCCGGCCATGTGGCCGTGTGTATCGTCAAAGACCTGTCCCGGTTTGGCCGCAATTCCGCCCTGACGGGGATGTACACCAACATCACCTTTGCCAAGTATGGCGTGCGGTTTATCGCCATCAACGACAACTACGACACCATCGACCCCAACAGCGTGGACAACGACTTTGCCGGAATCAAAAACTGGTTCAACGAGTTTTACGCACGGGACACCAGCCGGAAGATCCGGGCGGTGAACAAGGCCAAGGGGGAGCGCGGGGAGCCGCTGACAACGAACATCCCCTACGGCTACCAGAAAGACCCGGACACCCCGAAGGGCTGGCTGGTGGACGAGGAAGCGGCACAGGTGGTAAAGCGTATCTTCACCCTCTGCATGGAGGGGCGCGGGCCGATGCAGATCGCCAGGGCGCTGACGGAAGCGAGGGTACTCACCCCCACGGCCTACAAGCACCGGCAGGGCCGCAAGACCCCCAACAAGGAGGGGGCCGACCCGTACCACTGGAATACAAACACCGTTGTCCACATTTTGGAGCGGCGGGAGTACACGGGCTGCACCGTCAATTTCAAGACCTACACCAACTCTATCTGGGACAAGAAGCAGCGGGACACGCCTCTGGAAAAGCAGGCAGTTTTCTATGGCACCCACCCGGCGATCATCGAGCAGGAAGTCTTTGACAAGGTTCAGGAAATCCGCCAGCAGCGGCACCGCAGGACGAAAACCGGCAAAAGCAGCTTGTTTTCCGGCATGGTCTACTGTGCCGACTGCGGCGCAAAGATGCGGTACTGCACCACCAATTACTTTGAGAAACGGCAAGATCACTTTGTCTGCGCCAACTACCGCAGCAATACGGGAAGCTGTTCGGCGCACTTCATCCGGGCGGTTGTGCTGGAAGAGCTGGTCTGGATGCACATGAAAGCGGTCATCTTCTATGTGACCCGGTATGAGAAGCATTTCCGGGCTGCGATGGAATACCGACTCCGGCTGTCCAGCGAGGAAAAAATCTGCGCCAGCATCAAGCGTCTGGAACAAGCGCAGCGGCGCATGGGCGAGCTTGACCGGCTGTTCATCCGCATCTATGAGGACAATGTGGCCGGGAAGATCACAGACGAGCGGTTTTCCATGATGAGCCAGTCTTACGAGGACGAGCAGACGCAGCTCAAGGCGGAAATCCAGACCTTGCAGCAGGACATTGAAGTACAGGAACGACAGATTGAAAACTTGGAGCAGTTCATCCAGCGGGTACACAAGTATGAGGATCTGCAGGAGCTGACCCCTTACGCTCTGCGGGAGCTTGTGAAGGCGATCTACATTGAAGCGCCGGACAAGAGCAGCGGCAAACGGCGGCAGAATATCCGCATTTCCTATGACCTTGTGGGATTTATCCCCGTGGACGAGCTGATGAAACAGGAAACGGCATGACCGAAGCCATGCCATTCCTGAGAAAACCAATATTGCTTTCTTATGCCCCCCGACCATCAGCCCGGGGGTGCTCCTTTTCATATGCGCATGCGATGGGAAGAGAGGGATATCAGGCCAGAGGCTGACCCAAGGTGATAGTGACAGAAGACGATAGGGCCTCACCGTCCTCGGCCGTAACGCTGGTAGTCACCGCAACAGTATCGTTTTCCGCAAAGTCATTTGTGTCCTTAGGGGTAATTGTGACTGTAAGGCCATCCTCGCTGACACTGACCTCGTAGCCAGAAATACTGTTGACGCTGGTAATGTTAATGTCTGCATTGGAGGAAGCAGCAGTAGGTGTAGACACAGCCTTGTTAAAGGTGATAGTTACCGCCCCACTGTCCCAGGTGTAGGACTCCACAGCCAGATTTTCAACCGCAGTCACGGTGATGTCATCGGCGGTGAGCGCAATGTTCTCGCGCAGCCGGATGCTGGCGTTCTCCGCGGTGTCATTAGTCAGGACCTCATCGAAGTCCAGCGCCTCGCAGACCACACGGTAGCCGTAGATACCGTTAGCGGCGGGGGCAGCGGACAGCTTGAAGGTGACAGTGGCGGTGCTGCCCGGGGTGATGCCAGTGGCGCCACTTACATCCACAGTCAGGGTCTTGTCGGCGTCAGTGCCGGTGATGCCCCAGTTGAACAGAGCCAGGTCAGTGGTCAGCTCGTCGGTGGCAGTCACGTCATAGACGGTGGCGGCCTCTGTCAGACCGGTCACGGTAATGGTGACATAGCCATCGCCGCTGGCGGTAAAGACATTGGAGCTGGTGTCCACCTCTGTGCCCGGAGTGGCAGTGCTAGTGAGGTTGCTGGTCTCCTCCACACCGGAGATGGTGTAGTTGCCAGCTTTCCCGTCGTCGTAGGCCCGGTCGCTGAGGGTAAACTGGATAGCGGTCGCCTCATCGGTGCTCAGTTCCTCGGTGTTGGTCGCGCTGCTGTCGAGGGTCAGAGCATTGCCGCTGCCGTCCACATACTGGACCTTGACCGCGCTCAGAGTTTCGTCAGCCACGGAGAAGGTCAGGGTGCCAGTGCCGGTGTAAGAAGTGGTTCCCGTCAGGGTCCCATCGGCACTGCCGGACACGGTCATGGTGTCATACTGGGCGCCGTCCTCCAGGACGTTCAGCGTCATCTCCACAGTGGCATTATCGGCGGCATACTCGGGAGCCGTGTAGTCCACGGTCATGCTCAGTTTGCCGTTGGAAGCCAGAGTGTAGGAGTAGGAGGCGGTGCTGCCGGACAGGATGGTGTCCAGGTCGCCGGTATTATCTCCGGTGCTGGAGCCGCCCTCCTTGGTGACATTGGAGATGATGATCTCCACGTCGTCGCCCTCGTCATAGGCCAGGTCGGCCACAGTGCCGTCCACCTCACCGTCGATGACCTCGCCGGTCTGGGTGCCACGCTCCACGCGGGAGTCGTCGATGTAGACAGCGTAGCTGTAGGAGACCGTGTCGCCGTCAGCGGCCAGGCTGGTGGGCACGCCGAAGGTGTAGGAGAGGTTGCCATTGCTGGCGATGCGTACGTCCTCGGCAGTGAGGTCGTCGCCCTCGACAGTGAGGGTGGCGTCGCCTCTGGTGGTGCTGTCGCTGTCAGAGGAGCTGCCGGAACCACCGGAGCTGCTGGAGTTGCTGATGACCACCAGAATGGCCTCGTTGTCGGAGTTGTAGGTCACCCAAGTGACATAGTCATTCTCGTAGGGGCCGGCGCCCAGCTCAGCGGTGGGATCGTCCAGGTAGTCGCTGTCATCCACCAGGAGGGTCTCGCTGGTGATAACATACTCGTCGCCGTTCTCGCTGACGAAGGTACTGCTGCTGGCGGTCTCGACCCCAAAGTCGCCGTCCACGCCGTCTTCACCAACTGTCAGGGCATCCAGCTCATAGTAGCCGTCAGAGTTGATGGTGTAGGTGTAAGCCACGCGGCGGGTCAGGGGGCTGGTGATGTCCACCTTGATGGTAGACTCCTGATCGCTGACCTTGTTGCCGGCGATGAAGGCATCCGCGTTGGTGTAATCGGTGGTGCTGGTGCCCTTGTCGCTGATGTAGAGCACGTCGTCCACGTTGCCGGTGGCCAGGGAGGCGTCGCCGTAGAAGACCACAGCGCCGGCGCGGTTGGAGTTCTCATTGCCCTCACGGGGATAGACCACTGCAGTGATGGTCTTGCCCTTGTCCAGGTCAGGGGCGTTCTGATAGCCAGCGTAGACGCTCACATCGCTGCTGTCAATATTGGAGCCGCCGAGTGTGGTGACGCCCACATAGAAGAAGGCAGTGCTGCCGCTGGCGTAGAGGGTATCACTACCGGCCTTGACAGCGGTCAGGCCCTTCTCGAAGGAAGCAGTTCCGGTCTTCGTGGTAGCGGTAATGGCAGTCAGGCGGATATCGCCGGCGCTGTTGATGGTGTAGCGGTAGACAGTGCCCACCTGAGGATTCTTCACAGCGTTTCCGCTGGTGACATAGTCATAGGTGGCGGTGGTGCCGTCGGACAGAGCCACACGGACGCGGTCCTCCAGACCAGTGGTGCCGGTAGCCAGGACCAGGGCATACTTGTAGGCGTTCTCGTCCACCTCGCCGGCAGCGGCGATGTAACCGCCCTTGGTGAGATAGAAGGTGGCCTCGTTGTCCAGGTACTCCTCGCCGTAGGTCTTGGCAGCACGGATGTCATCCACGCCGCCGGTGTAGCCGTCCACATGGGAGACGCTGTAGTCCTCGCCGTCCACGGTCAGCTTGGTCACCAGGTTCTTGTCGTTCTCCTTGTAGCCTTCCAGGTTGCCGGTAACGGTGTCGGCCAGGGCCACATGGAGGTCGCCGCCGATCCAGGCCGCGATGACATAGTCGTCCTTGGCCACATCGTCAAAGCCCACCACGTCGTCCTTGTCGTCAGCGGTGAAGGCGGGGTGGCCGTCGTTGTTGTCAGTGACAGTGATGGAGCCGTCGCCGGAGGTGACGTAGGAAGTAACCTTGCCGAAGTAATAGGTATTCAGCAGGACATAGTCCACCCGGCCGTCATCGTCATTGTCAATGAGGATCTTCTCCTGGCCAGCGGTGTTGCTGGCAGAAGCCTTGGAAGAGGTCAGCTCAGTCAGGCCCTTGTAGTTCTCAGCGATAAGGGCATTGTCCTCCAGGTCCAGGTTGTTGTCGTCCACCACGTCCTCGATGGGATCAGCAGAGTAGTCAGTGACCACCTTGTTGTCCTCGGAGACAATGACGGAGCCCAGCACCTGGGCGTTGGTGGAGTTGTTCTCCCGCTTGACATAGACGGACACATAGCGGCCCAGGTCGTCAATGGTGGAGGGGACCTTGAAGGTCTGGGTGCCGGTGTACCACTCCTGGTCGGCGTCCTCATCGATGTCGATGCGGGTGCGGTTGGCGTCCAGAGCAGCGCCCTTGTCGGCGCCAGACTCCAGGTTGGCCACCTCATTGGCCACCACGACACCCTCCACCTTCACAGCGTCGAACTTCTCTTCCAGCAGAGTGCCCTTGTCAGTGTCATTGATCTGGGGCTTAGTGGTGAGAGCGTTCTCGGCAGTGCCGGTGATGATGTAATCATAGGTGACCATATGCACGTCCAGGGCGTTGTAAAGCATCTGGGCGGCATTGTCACGGGTGAGCTCAGCGCTGGTGGTGGTGTAGGAGAGATCGTCATAGAGGCCCAGGGGGTTGGCGCGGCCATCCACGTTGATCTGCCAGTTGGCGCCTACATAGTTCTCCACCCCGGCGTTGTAGCCCAGGGCCACCAGGACCATCTTGGCCGCCTCGGCTACGGTGACGTTGCCGTTGGGGTCAAAGGTGCCGTCGCCGCGGCCGTTGACGACCTTCTGCTCTGCGGCCCATGCGATGGCATCACGGTACCATGCATCCACCAGATCGGTGAAGGGGGCCTTGGCGGTGGGAGCGGGCTGACCGGCGATGCGCCACAGAACCATGGCAGTTTGCGCGCGGGTCAGATTCGACTCCGGTTCGAATGTCGTTGTCGTGGTGCCGTTCATCAGTCCGTTGTCATAAACGTACTGAACGTTCGAAGCAAACCAGTCGGTGTCCTTCACATCCGTGAACGGGCCGACGTTTGCCGCAAACGCAAACGGCAGCACACCTGCGATCATGGCAATGACCAGCAGCATCGCCACGAACTTCGTGCAAATGTGTTTCATGATTAGAGATCCTCCTTCTAATTTCCAAATAGGGAGCTTTTTGTCCCCATGGTATGAATATTTTAACAAGTTTCCGGGAGCAATGCAAGGGCGCCGGGACGCTTTCTCCACTTTTGCAGGCCAAAAGCAAAATATCTCGCTTTCCATAATTTTTTTGTGCAGAAAGCACAGGATTACCTCGATTTTTCTACGGTTTCTGTACATAATAGTGCACAATCATCGCAAAAGTTTTTGCGTTTCGCGCGGCTGCTGGCGGCATTCCGGCGGGCGGCGGCCGCGCGTGAGGCGGCCGTAAATGTCTTTTTAGATGCGCCGTCCTGTATACGGACGGCCGCGGCGGGACGAATGTGCAAATTGGTGTTGCAATCCGGGTAAAAACTTGGTAAAATAGATATCAGGGAAGGTGTACCGGAAGGTGCCGGAGCCTTCTCATAACCGGCGCGGCCGGAAGAACAAAGGAGGATCATCCGATGGTCAAACTGATCATGGGGCTGAAGGGTTCCGGCAAGACCAAGCAGCTCGTCACCGACATCAACGAGGCCGTAAAGAACGAAACCGGCAGCATGGTCTGCATCGAAAAGGGCACCAAGCTCCGTTACGATATTGATATCCGCGTTCGCCTGATCGACTATCAGGAGTATTCCATGGGTACGCTGACGTTCCTGAAGGGCTTCATCAGCGGCCTGCATGCGGGCAATTTCGACATCAGCCACATCTTCATCGACAGCTTCTACAAGCTCGTCGAGGATGCGGGCGTCGCCGAGGTCGAGGACTTCGTCCTGTGGTGCGATAAGTTCGGCGCCGCGAACAACATGTCCTTCACCGTCGTCGTCTCCGAGGACCCCGAGAAGGCCACCGAGGCCATGAAGGCCTACCTCTGATCGCTGCAGGGCCTGCCGCAGGGGCCGCTCCCCTGCGGCGGGTTACCGCGCCCCAAAAAAA
>ERZ779866.4536-NODE-4536-length-10202-cov-8.444269_pt1 | contig 10202 bp, 8 predicted proteins | sample MGYA00511248_ERZ779866 | MGnify/ENA primary metagenome ERZ779866 (study PRJEB29588, sample SAMEA2155758) | human gut metagenome | biome: human gut; feature: human-associated habitat; material: faeces | place: Denmark | collected 2008/2010 ... | reverse complement strand
AGAAAACTGTTTGCCATGCTGCTGTCCCTGGCCATGGTGGCCGGCCTGCTGGCCGGCTGCGGCGGGGGCACCACCACCTCTGAACCCCCCGCCAGTGAGCCCGGCACCACGTCTGAGGCCCCCTCTGAGGAACCCAGTGAGACCGTAGAGCCCGTCACTCTGAACGTGGCCTATATGCCCAACTACGGAAGCCTTTGGGCTGTCATCGCCGCCCAGGAGCTGGGCTACTTCGAGGAAGAGGGCATTACCCTGAACCTCATGTCCTTTGACTCCGGCCCCGTGATTATCTCCGCTATGGAGAGCGGCTCCGTGGACTTCGGCTACATCGGTGACGGCGCCCACAAGCTGTGCGTCCAGGGCCAGGCAGAGATCATCGGCCTGTCCCACATCTCTAACGGCGACGCCGTCATCGGCGGCCCCAACGTCACCAGCCTGGAGGACCTGAAAGGCAAGACCGTGGCCTACTCCTCCGGCACTTCCAGTGAAACCATCCTGACCAACGCCCTGAACAGCGTGGGCCTGACCATGGCTGACATCACCCCCATGGACATGGATGCCGCTAACGTGGTGACCGCCATGCTGTCCGGCGGCGTGGACGCCTGCGCCATCTGGTCCCCCCAGAGCCTGACCATCCTGGACGAGATGGAGAACGCCACTAAGCTGGCCCAGAACACCGACTTCTCCGACATCAGCATCTCCCTGGCCAGCTGGATCGTCATGCCCGAGTACCTGGAGGAGAACCATGACGTGGCCGTGCGCTTTATGCGCGCCCTGCTCAAGGCTATGGACTACGCCGCTCTGGAGGAGAACTATGAAGAGGTCTCCGGCTGGGTGGCCGACTTCCTGGCTCTGGATGTGGAGGACGTGCTGATGCAGGCCCGCGGCGACGCCGACTGGCTCACCGGCAAGGAAGTGCTTGCCGGCATCGAGGACGGCACTGTAGACGGCTACTATGAGCTCCAGCAGGAAATGATGGTGACTTCCGGCGCTATCACCGAGGAGGAGAAGTGCCCTGTCAGCGACTACGTCAACTACGACATCATCACCGAGGCCGGCAACTACTGAGTTGAGGCTGTATACCGGACGGATTTCTGCCTTGCAAGGGGCGGCGGCACGCCGCCGCCCCTTACTTCTTGGGCGCTGTCCCACCGGGACAACAGCATCCGCTATTTCTGATTTACAAACTCCTCCATTCCGGCTAAAATAGACTTAAGACCGATTGCCGGAAAGGGGTGTACCCCATGCTCATCGTATTGGTGGCGGGGCTGCTGGTGGGCTGTCTTGCCGTGCTCATTGTGAAGAAAAACCGGGAGTCCCTGCTCCTGGCCGCCACCTGCTTTTCCTTGATGCTGTTTCTCATGGGCATCATGATCGTCATCGCCAAGCGGGGCGGTGTCACTGCGGAAATGGAACGGTTCCTCTTCTTCTCTCCGGGTGTGCGCGTCTGGCTGCAGTACAAGCTCATCACCCTGAATCAGACGGGATATCTGCTGGCCCTGGGGCGGCACCTGTTTCCCCTGTGTCTGCTGGAGCTGGCTATGTCCTACTCCATGGCCGCTCCCGTGCGCAAACACCCCTGGGTACGGCGTCTGGTGCTGGTCTGCCCCATCGTCACGCTGGTGCTCTACTTTCCCACTCTGTACCGTTGGCTGGTGGATATCGCGCCCTGGACTCAGGCAGCTCTGTACTGCTTCTCTTGGGTGTGGGTCATCGGATATGTGGTGCTGGCCCTGGTTCTGCTGATCCACGAGTTTCGCTCCATCACCATCTACTTCTGCCGCCGGCAGTTTTTTGCCGTCGCTCTGTGCCCCGTCGCCCTGTCTGCGCTGTATCTGCTCTACTCTGGACAGGATCCCGGGCAGATCTACCGCTTCTACAGCTATGACTATCTGTGGATCAAGGGGCTGGGTTATCTGCAGTACAGCCTCACTGTGCCGGGCCATGTGTTTCTGGTCGCGGTAAACGTGATCTGCGGGGTGGTGGGTCTGGTCAGTCTGGCCCGCTTCACGCAGGACAGCTTTTCCAGCGATCGGGAGGACGTGGCGCTGGAGCGGAAATTTGATGTGGCCCGTACCGGGGCCAGCGTCTTTGTCCACAGCATCAAGAACCAGCTGTTGGCCAACCGCGTGCTCTACAAACGCGTCCGGACAGAGCTGTCCAAGCCCTGCCCGGATCTGGAGAGGCTGCGGGAGTATACCGACAGCCTCTCCAGCGGCAACGATCAGCTCATTGTCCGCTCAGAGGAGCTTTACCGAACAGTAAAGGCCAAATCTGTCCGCCTGGTCCCCGTGGGACTGGACCGTCTGGAGGAAATCACCCGGGAGCGGTTTCAGAAAAAGTATCCGGATGGAAACCTGCTCATCCAAATGGACGGGGGCATTCAGGTACTGGCCGATGAAAACTATCTCAGTGAGGCGCTGTACAACCTGCTCACCAACGCCTGGGAGGCCACATTGGAGGCCGGCCGGGACGACCCGGTGGAGCTTTTGAGCCACCAGGAGCGGCTGTACACCGTGCTGGAGGTGCGGGACCGTGGTACCGGCATCCCTCCTTCCATCTTCAAACACATTTTTGAACCCTTTTACTCGGAGAAGAATACCAATTCCAACTGGGGCATGGGCCTGTATCATGTGCGCACCATTGTGCGCAGTCATCTGGGCACCATCCGGGTGGAGAACCGCCCCGGAGGAGGCGCAACGTTCCTGATCCTGTTGCCCCGATATACTGTAAAGTCGAACTTGCGGGGAGGCGCTTCATCATGATCCGTATTCTTGTGGCAGAAGATTTCGATCTGCTCCGGGAAGATCTGTGTGACACCATCAACCAGCAGACGGATATGAACGTGGTGGGCTGCGCCAGCACAGGCCGGGAGATGGAGACCCTAGCCAGGCAGATTCCCGCTGATCTCATCCTTATGGATATTGAGATGGAGACCACCACCGCGGGCATCCGCGCCACCGAACACATCCTGGAGTGCAATCCAGAGTTGAAGGTAATCTTTCTCACCGCCCATGAGACGGACAATATGATCCTCACCTCCATGGGCGCCGGAGCGGTGGACTACATTGTGAAGGGCCTCCCGGACGAGGAGCTGCTCCTCCACATCCGCAGCGCCATTGCTGGGCGCCCCATGCTGGAGGCCAAAATTCAGAACCTCCTTTTGAAGGAATACTCCCGCCTGCGCAGCTCAGAGCGCAGCCTGCTGTTCTTCATCAGCACCGTCTCCCAACTCACCGGTGCGGAGCGTGAGCTGGTCCGGCTGCTGCTGGATGGAAAAAAGGTCAAAGAAATTGCCGACATCCGCTGTGTGGAGGTGGTCACCGTCAAGACGCAGGTCAAGAGCCTGCTACGAAAGTTCGGCTGCACCCGCACCAAGGAGATCGTAGAAATCATCCGTGAACTTAATGTGGCCCACCTCTTTTGACGGGGCCAGGAAAGGAAGTCAAGCTATGGATTACTTTCAGATCCCAGCCCAGGACCTGGGCAAGAACGCCAAAATCCCCGTCCTGCCCCTGGGGGACTCCGGCGAGATCTTTTATGAACTGGCCCTGGAGATGGTGAACACCATCCAGGACCACAACGCCAGAGGGGAGAAGACCGTCTTTATCTGCCCCGTTGGCCCGGTGGGCCAGTACCCCATCTTCGTCCGGCTGGTCAACCGGGACCGGGTGAGCCTGAAGCACTGCTGGTTCATCAACATGGACGAATATCTCAACGACGACGGCACCTACATCGACAAGTCCAGCCCCCTGTCCTTCCGCGGCTTCATGGAGCGCACCGTCTACACCAAGGTGGATGCCGACCTGCTCATGCCCCCGGAGCAGCGGGTCTTCCCCGACCCTGCCGACCCCGGGAAGGTAGACCGGCTCATCGAGGAGCTGGGGGGCGTGGACATCGCCTTCGGCGGCATCGGCATCAACGGCCACCTGGCCTTCAACGAGGCCCAGCCCGAGCTGACGCCGGAACAGTTCGCCGCCCTGGGCACCCGGGTGCTCACCCTCACCCCGGAGACCAAGACCGCCAACGCCATCGGGGACCGGGGAGGCGCCATCGCCGCCATGCCCAACAAGGCCGTCACCATCGGCATCAGGCAGATCCTGGGCGCCCGAAAGGTACGCCTGGGTGTGTTCCGGGACTGGCACCGGGGCGTGGTGCGCCAGGCGGCCTACGGCGAGGTGTCCGCCGCCTTCCCTGTCACCCTGCTCCAAAACCATCCGGACGCCCGCATCTACGCCAACGCCGTGGCCTCCGCCCTGCCCTTCTGAGGCTGCGTCATGGGAACCAGAACACTGTTCACCGGCGGCCGGGTGTATACCGCCGGCGAAATTCTAGAAACTGAGGTCCTGATCCGGGATGGCCGCATTGCCGCCATAGGGGACCATCTGGACCGGGCAGGGGTGGATATCGTGGACCTTCACGGGGCCCTTCTCTCCCCCGGCTTCATCGATGTACACACCCACGGCGGCGCCGGTGTGGATATCAACGCCGCCAGCTATGAGGACCTGTCCAAACTCTCCGCCTTCTTTGCAAGCCAAGGCGTCACCGGCTTTCTGGCCTCTATCCTCACCGACACCGTGGAAGCCACGGAGCGGGCCATCGACACTGTTTGTCACTTCATAGACAGCCCCACCCACGGCGCGAAATGCCTGGGTATTCACCTGGAGGGGCCCTTTCTCTGCCTGAAATATAAGGGGGCCATGCCCCCGGAGCTGCTGCGGGAAGGGGATGCCGCCCTCTTCCGGCGCTACCAGGAAAGGGCCGGCGGCCGGGTCCGGTACATGACCGTGGCTCCGGAGGTAAAGGGCGTGCCGGAGATGATCAGCAAGCTCCAGGGTCAGTGCGTGCTGGCCATGGGCCACACGGATGCGGACTACGAGACCGCCAACGACGCCATCGACCGGGGCGTGTCCGCCTGCACCCACACCTTCAACGTGATGAGCCTGTTCCATCAGCACCGTCCCGCCGTCATGGGCGCAGTGCTGGAACGTCCCGTCTACTGTGAAGCCATCTGCGACGGGCGCCATCTCCACCCGGGCACGGTGCGCATGCTTCTGGCCTGCAAGGGCTGGGACAAAGTGGTGGCCATTACCGACTCCATGCAGGCCGCCGGCTTGCCCGACGGGGAGTATATGTTGGGGGTCAACCCCGTCACCGTCACCGACGGGGACGCCAAGATCACCGGCACCGACATCCGGGCAGGTTCCACCCTCACCCTGGCCCAGGCCGTAAAGAAGATTGCCCGCTTCACCGGCGCCCCGCCGGAGAAGGTGCTGGGCCTGCTCACCGCAAACCCCGCAAGGCTCATCGGCGAGGACCACCGCCGCGGCGATATCGCCGTGGGCAAGGACGCGGACTTCGTGGTTCTCTCGGAGGAGCTGGACATTCTGGAAACTTGGTCGGCAGGTGAGAAAGTCTACGACAACCGCCGCCCTGCAAATTCATAAAGGAGGAAAATCACTATGCCACTCGTTCCCCTTCGCCCCGTTCTGGAGGCTGCTGAAACGCACAACTATGCCCAAGGGGCATTCAACGTCAACGCCGTGGCCCAGGCCAAGGCCGTCATCGAGATGCACGAGACCTTCCGCTCCCCTGCCATCCTCCAGGGGGCGGACCTGGCCAACGCCTTTATGGGCGGCCGGGTAGATTTCGCCAACGGCACCCTGGAGGACAAAAAGAAGGGCGCCCGGAACATCGCCAATGCGGTGAAGAAATACGGGGAGAACTCCCCCATCCCCATCGTGCTCCATCTGGACCACGGCAAGGACTTCGACTCCTGCGTGGCCGCCATTGAGGGCGGCTACACCTCCGTGATGATCGACGGCTCCTCTCTGCCCCTGGAGCAGAACATTGAGCTGACCCGGGAAGTGGTCAAGTACGCCCACGCCCGGGGCGTGTCCGTGGAGGGTGAGCTGGGAGTTCTGGGCGGCCAGGAGGACCACGTGTTCGCCGCCACCTCCACCTACACCAACCCCCTGGATGCGGTGAAGTTCATCCAGGAGACGGAGGTAGACGCCCTGGCCATCTCCTACGGCACCCAGCACGGGGCCAACAAGGGCAAGGACGCCAAGCTCCGCCGGGAGATCCCCATCGCCATCAAGGAGTGCATCAACCGGCTGGGCATCTTCTGCGCCCTGGTCAGCCACGGCTCCTCCACCGTTCCCCAGTACATCGTCAGGGAGATCAACGACCTGGGCGGCGACATCCAGAACGCCTACGGCATCAACGTGGACGAGCTCATCGCCGCCATCCCCTGCGGCATCCGCAAGATCAACGTGGACACCGACATCCGCCTGGCGGTCACCCGGAACATGAAGGAGCTGTTCGCCCAGCGGCCTGAGCTGCAGAAGAGCCTCTCCATCGGCGGGGTGTACGCCCTGCTGGAGGAGAAGAAGTCCGCCTTCGATCCCCGGGTGTTCTTCCCGCCCATCATGGACACCGTCCTCACCGGCAACGTGCCCGATGACGACGTGGCCCTGCTCATGAGCCGGGTGGAGGCCGGCGTGAAGGAGGCCGTAGGCTCCCTGATCGTCAACTTCGGCTCCTACGGCAAGGCCCCCCTGGTGGAGCAGAAGTCCCTGGAGGACATGATCGCCTTCTACAAAAAGTAAGGAGGGGGCGCGGTTATGAAGCATCTGTATCTGAACCTGAAGCGGTTTGACGTCCCTGTGGAGTACGGCGGCGTCAACCGCATCGCCCCGCTGAAGGACTGGGGTAGCTACATCGTCACCCACACCCAGGAGGGTCTGAAGCACTATGACCCCAGCCAAGTGGAGTTCGTCCAGTACTTCCCTGAGGCCCACATCCTGGGGGCTGTGGGCGCCCTGTGTGAGGGCAGCCCCGTCCAGGTGGGCTGCCAGGGCGTCTACCGGATGAACACCGCGGTGGGCGGCAACTTCGGCGCCTTCACCACCAACCGCCCCGCCTCCATTGCCAAGGCCATGGGGTGCGCCTCCACCATCATCGGCCACTGCGAGGAGCGGGGTGACAAAGCGGGCATCCTGGCCGAGGCCGGGGTGACCGACACCGCCGCCGTCAACCGCCTGCTGAACCAGGAGATCCGCCTGGCGGTGGAGCAGGGGCTCACCGTACTGTACTGCATCGGTGAGAAGAGCGAGGAGCAAGAGCGCTGGCAGGACGTGCTGGGCGAGCAGCTCAGCGTGGGCCTGGACGGGGTGGACACCTCCAAGGTGGTCATCGGCTACGAGCCGGTGTGGTCCATCGGCCCGGGCAAGACCCCCGCCGGCAAGGACTACATCACCATGATCGCCCGCTTCGTCAAGGAGCGCACCGACGGTCTGGACGTGGTGTACGGCGGCGGCCTGAAGGTGGACAACGCCGAGATGCTCGCCTCCATTGACGAGATCGACGGCGGCCTCATTGCCCTGACCCGCTTCCAGGGGGAGATCGGTTTCTACCCCGACGAGTATCTGGAGATCATCAAAACTTACCTGGGAAAATAAGGAGTGACAGCCTGTGAAGCTTGATTTTGAATACGGCAACGGCCTGATGAGCGCCGAGCTGCCCGACAGTACCAAGGTCTTTATCCCCGGCGAGACCGTGCCCGATCCCCCTTGTCTGCCCCAGGACTGGGACAGCCTGTACGCCGCCACCCTGGAGTCCATCCGCCACCCCCTGGGCATGAAGCCCCTGCGGGAGCTGGCCGGCCCGGGCAAGAGCGTGGTGTTCGTCATCCCCGACATCGTCAAGGGCGGCACCCAGCCCACCGCCCACCGCCGGGTGTCCATCCGGGCCTGCCTGGACGAGCTGTACGAGGCCGGCGTGGACAAGAAGGACATCCTGCTGCTGTTCTCCAACGGCCTGCATCCCCGGGCCACCGTGCCGGAGATGAAGAAAATCCTGGGTGAGGAGCTGTTCAACGAGTTCTACTGGACGGGCCAGATCACCAGCCACGACAGCGAGGATTACGACCACATGGTGGACCTGGGCACCACCCAGCGGGGCGACCCGGTGCTGATGAACAAATACGTCTTTGACTGCGACATCCCCATCCTCATCGGCCACACCCAGGGCAACCCCTACGGCGGCTACTCCGGCGGCTACAAGCACTGCTCCACCGGCATCACCCACTGGCGGAGCATCGCCAGCCACCACGTGCCCAAGGTGATGCACCGCGCCGACTTCACCCCCGTGTCCGGCCACTCCCTCATGCGCACCAAGTTCGACGAGATCGGCATGCACATGGAGGAGAAGATGGGCCACCCCTTCTTCTGCTGCGACGCGGTGCTGGACACCTACTCCCGGCAGATCGCTATTTTCTCCGGGTACGCCAAAGAGATGCAGCCGGTCTCCTGGCAGGTGGCCAACAAGCGGACCTATGTGCCCTACGCCAAGGAGAAATACGACGTGATGGTCTTTGGGATGCCCCAGGACTTCCACTACGGCAACGGCATGGGGACAAACCCCATCCAGATGATGCAGGCGCTGTCCGCCCAGGTCATCCGGCACAAGCGGGTGATGAAGGAGAACTGCGTGATCATCTGCTCCTCCATCTGCAACGGGTACTTCCACGACGAGCGGTGGCCCTACCTGCGGGAGCTCTATGAGATGTTCCAGCACGACTACATGAATATCCTGCCGGACATGGACCGGTACGGGGAGTACTTCGCCACAAATCAGGAGTATATCCGGAAGTACCGCTACTGCAACGCATTCCACCCGTTCCACGGGTTCAGCATGATGAGCTGCGGGCACATCGCGGAGATGAACACGGCGGCCATCTACATCGTGGGGGCCCAGGAGCCGGGCATCGCCCGGGGGATGGGGCTCAAGACCCGCGCCACCTTCGAGGAGGCCCTGGAGGACGCCAAGCGGAAGTTCGTGGGGCCTGACCCCCACATCTTGGCCCTCCCCAAGACCTTCAAGCTGGGCGCCGTCCACCTCTGCATGGCCGACGATGACCTCAGCGGCGTGTGACCGGCTTCTGAAAAAAGAAAAGGGCCCGTGCAAAATGGGAGCGAAAAGATAGACTGTGCAACCTGAAAAGGGGCTTGGTCTATCTTTTACTATAGGCTTTTTTATAGAACATAGTTACATAGCGCCTTTATGCTTCAAAAGGCAATCCTTAAATTTATATTATATCATGTAATTTATAAAAGTACAAAATCTGAATGCCTCATACGTTTTGCAAGCATCATCTTTCGGCTAAATAAACCTCAACTTGAGGTTTATTTTCTTATTTGTCCAATTATTTTGCCAATATCACTGTCAATGCAGATTGCCCGTTTCTGAATTTCCCTCGGGCAGTATGCGTCTGACAGATTTATGCAAGCGTAAACCGCCCTGGGGTTATGATAGGTCATTCTCCAAAACGGATATTTGATGATAACCGGCGTGTTGCTACCTACACCCAATTCCAGAAAGAGCATGTGCTGCCCCTCATGCCGGCGAAGAAAATTCCCATAGAGCCGGGAGGCTGCGTGCCAGCCTTCATCTTCCACAAAGGTATCATCCGTCCGCAGGTTCATAGACATAGGCGCGCCACAAACCGGGCAACGTGGCACCAATTCGCTGGGCACCCTCATATTTTTCTGCTCAACAACCATCTGTTTGACAACAGACTTGTTATCATAGGTCTTTTGGCAGCATGGTCTGGAACACTGCCACAGACCGTAGTCGCCTTGTGTGTAGAACAGTCGGTGGTTCTCAAATCCGGCTTTCTGAAAACAGTGGTCTACATTGGTTGTCAGCACAAAATAATCCTTGTCCCGCACCAGCTTCAGAAGTTCACTGTAGACCGGCTTCGGTGCGTCCAGATAACGATTGATGTAGATATACCGGCTCCAATACGCCCAATGCTCCTCCAGTGTTTCAAATGGATAGAAACCGCCGGAATACATATCATGAAAGCCATACTTCGCAATAAAATCCCCAAAATATTTCTCAAAGCGTTCACCGGTATAGGTTAATCCAGCGGAGGTGGAAAGCCCGGAGCCGGCTCCAATCACCACTGCGTCCGCTGCATCCATTTCCTGCTTGAGCCGCTTGATATTATCGCAGCAGGCGTTGGTAGATATCGTGGTCACTGTCCTTGAATACATTGAAAATCACCTTGATTTTGTCCGGATTATGCTGTTGCCATTCTTTGACCGTACGGATGGCGATCTCTGCGGCCATCTCATTAGGGAAATGAAACTCGCCGGTGGAGATACAGCAGAAGGCCACGCTGCACAGGCTGGTGTCCG
>ERZ779866.4529-NODE-4529-length-10224-cov-4.694955_pt1 | contig 10224 bp, 10 predicted proteins | sample MGYA00511248_ERZ779866 | MGnify/ENA primary metagenome ERZ779866 (study PRJEB29588, sample SAMEA2155758) | human gut metagenome | biome: human gut; feature: human-associated habitat; material: faeces | place: Denmark | collected 2008/2010 ... | reverse complement strand
GCGCCAGCGTCAGCCGCCCCGCGAGCGACCGCATGTCCAGCCCGTAGCGGGGCGTCTCGACGATCGCCAGCGAGTTGGCGGCGGTTTTGAGCAGCGACAGCCGCTCCATGTCGCGCGGGGCGACGGTCTCGACCTCCGGCCCTGCGAACACGCCCTCCAGCGCGAAGATCTTGCGGACCTTCAGGTGCGAGCCGCGCAGTTCGCCGATGAGTTTCTCCCCTTCGGCCACGAACAGTCCGTGTTCCGTGCGTCCGCGTTTGTCGGCCAGCGCGCGGACGAGTTGTATTTCGGCTTTCGTCATCGTTGTTTCTCTATGGTGAAGGTGACGCCTTCGGTGGCCGGATAGGTCTCCGGGAAGATCGCGCGGGCCTCTTCGACCAATATGTTTTCGTTCTTGTAGCGGGACGAATAGTGCCCGATTATCAGCCGCTTGGCTCCGGCCTTTAGGGCGGCTTTGGCCGCGTCGGCGCTTGTCGAGTGGCCCCGCTCCTTGGCCGTTTTCTGCTCGGCGGCGGCGTAGGTCGCTTCGTGGTACATCAGGTCCGCGCCCTTGGCCAGCGTCGCGGCCTTCGCCGAGAAGTTGGTGTCCGAGAGGTAGGCGTACGACCGGGGCGCATAGGGGCGGTAGGTCAGCTCCGCGTTGGGTATGACCTCGCCCGTCGGGAGCGCGATCTCCTCGCCCCGCTTGGCGGCGGTGATCTGCGCGACCGTAAGGCCGTATTTCGCGATCTTGAACTTCTCGACGTTCAGCGGCGGCTCCTTCTCGCGGAACAGAAACCCGGCGCACGGCACGCGGTGGCGCAGCGGGACGCTCCACACCTCGAGGGTACGGTTTTCCAGCAGCAGGGCGTGCTTGGTCGTGTCGACCTCGGTCCACGCGACGGTGTAGGGCAGCTCCGTGTCGAAGTACCGGAGGTGGCAGGCCAGGATCTCGCCGAAGGGCGCCGGGGCGAAGACCCGGAGCGGGGTTTTGCGTCCGTACAACGCCAGCGTCGAGATGAGCGGGAACAGCCCGAAAACATGGTCTCCGTGGAGGTGCGAGATGAATACGGCTCGGATTTTCAGCGGATTGACGCCGTAGCGGACCAGCTGTTGCTGCACGCCTTCGCCCGCATCCACGAGGTAATACTGTTCGTGGACGTTGACCGCCTGCGCCGAAGGGTGGCGGGCGACGGTCGGCTTCGCGGAGGACGAGCCCAGTATGGTGACCGAGAAACTCAATTCGTCTGTGTTTTATACTTTATGAATGTCGCCAGAAGCCGGTTGGTCGTGAAAACGCTCTGGGATGTGGTGGCGGTTCGGGTTTTGCTGCCGTCGTCGTTTTTCTCGATCTTTTCGGTCGTCGTGTAGGTCGGGGCGGAGGTTTCGCTCACGACGCCTTCGAAGACGATGGCGTCGGCTCCTTTCTCCCGGCCAATCTGTTCGATGAGGGCCTGCGCCTCCTCCAGCGTCTTGCCGAAGGGTGTCGCCTTGATGCTGCCCATCGTTTCGTAGTCCGAGGGAACGTCCTTCCAGTCGAAATAAAGTTCCGGCGCGGTTCCGGTTGTCGGATAGGCTTTGCCGATATAAGTGGTGCGGATTTCGGCGCACGAGGCGATGCAGCATGCCGCCGCCAGCAGTAAAAGGAGCTTCTTCATGGTCTGTCTTTTGCCTTATTGCAGCAGAAACCGTTCGCAGTCCAGGGCGGCGACACATCCCGACGCAGCCGCCGTGATGGCCTGGCGGTAGTGGGGGTCCTTCACGTCGCCGGCGGCGAAGACGCCTTCGACCGAGGTCTTCGACGTTCCCGGCTCGACCTTGATGTAGCCTTCGGCGTCGAGCGCCAGCTGTTCGGCGAAAAGTTCCGTGTTGGGGTGATGGCCGATCGCCAGGAAGAATCCCGCTATGTCGATCTTCCGCTCCGAGCCGTCGTTCCTGCGCAGCAGCGCGCCCGTTACGCCCGAGTCGTCGCCCAGCACCTCGGCGGTGTTGTGCTCGAACAGCACTTCGATGTTCGGCGTGTTGAACACCCGCTGCTGCATCGCCTTCGAGGCGCGCAGGTGGGGCTTGCGCACGATCAGGTAGACCTTGCGGCAGAGCGATGCGAGGTAGGTGGCCTCCTCGCAGGCCGTGTCGCCGCCGCCCACCACGGCCACGTCCTTTTTGCGGTAGAAAAATCCGTCGCACGTGGCGCAGGCGCTGACGCCCTGCCCGCGGAATTTGGTCTCGGACGGGAGACCGAGGTATTTGGCCGTGGCTCCCGTGGCGATGATCAGCGTTTCGGCCTTGATCTCCTTCTCGCCGTCGATCACGACGTGGAACGGGCGCGACGAGAGGTCGGCGTGCGTGACGTTGCCCGTGCGGATGTCGGCGCCGAACCGCTCGGCCTGCCTGCGCATCAGCCCCATCAGGTCGGGACCGCTCACGCTGTCGGGATGTCCCGGGAAATTCTCGACGTCGGTGGTCGTCGTCAGCTGTCCGCCCGGTTCGATGCCTTCGTAAAGCACCGGCTTGAGGTTGGCGCGCGAGGCGTAGATGGCGGCGGTGTACCCTGCGGGGCCGCTGCCGATGATCAGGACTCTTACTTGTTCTTCCATGGTATCGGTTGTTGTTTGCATGTTTCAATCATTATTCGTTCCAAATTCCGTCAGGCGTCGTCCCAGGTAGTCGAATTCCGCCCATCGGCCGTCTTTCCGCACCCGGACGATGCTTTCGGCCGGCGCGTAGTCGACGATCTCGTATTCGGGCGGGATGACGTAGCGTCCCTGGCGGTCGATCAGCCCCATCCCCGATGGGGTCTCGACCTCGGCGCGTCCTTCGCGGAAATCCCCGGCCCAGGTGTACTGCGGCCGGATTACGGGGTTGTTCTCCGTGTCCACGAACCCGAATCCCTCGTCGTCCTCGACGCAGACCAGTCCTTCGAAGACGTGGCTCGTCCAGCGGTGGCCCGTCAGGCGGCGGTGCGGGGTGTAGACGGCCTCCGTGTCGCCGACGCACATCGGATCGGCCGTCCGGCGGACCTGTTCGCGCAGGCTTTCGAAGGCCGCGCCGTCTCCCGAAGGGCCGAAATGCGCGTCGTGGTAGCGCAGCGGCACGAACCGCCCGCCCGACCAGCGCAGGTTTCCGGCCCGGAGGTTGTTGTGCGAGAAGTTCAGCTCCCGCAGGGCCGTTTCGAGGGTGTCGAGCGCCGCGAGCAGCCGCCGCTGCGCGGGCGTCCCGGCCAGCAGCTCCTCCAGAAGCTGTTCCTTCAGTTTTTGATAGACCTGAGCCGCCTTTGAGTATTTATGCGCCCCCTGAAACCGCCGCATCAGAAAGGCGGCCATCTCCTCGTCAAAGGGCTCGTCCTGGAGATATTCCACCGCCACGCGGATGGCTTCCTCCTCATCCCCGGCCTCATGGGCCTCCCTGGCCTGCTGGGCCAGATGGCTTAAGTACCGCCCATGGAGCTTCTCCCGGGTGCGGCCCACCCACTCGTCAAAGGAGAAGGCGTGTTTGACGGCAAACCCCTGGAGGAAAGGCCCCTGATAGGCGGAGAAATCTCCCTGCTGGGTAAAGCGGTCGTAGTCGCAGTCCACGTCCCAATCCCGGTTGATCAGGATCAGCGACTTCTGAGGCGAGAGCAGAAAATCCCCGCCCAGCGCCTTTTTCAGGGCATACAGGGTGTTGCGGAGATTTTTCAGTCCCGTCGCCTCATCCCGGTTTTCCCACAGCAGCGCAATCAGCTCCTGTCGAGTGGCGCTGCGCTGCACCAGCATATAGTAGAGCAGCGCGTCCGCCCGTTTGAACGGGAGCGAGACTGGAACACCGTCCAGAGTAATGCTCGGCGTCTGGAGCATTGTTACCTTCAGCAAGGGAATCCCCCCTCCTCTGTATTTCTTTCGATTTTAGTATACCCGCGAAAGCTTCCCGCCGCAACCGCTGATTTTCTCCCCTCACCCGATTACTTGTCATGCAGTCAAAAGTCTACTATAATAAGCAAAAAGCGGCGCAGCCCGCCGGAGGCGGCATGCCGGAAAGGGGAACAGCCACATGGAGAAAGAAATATGGATCGAGTCCGTCCCAAATTTCAGTGAGGGGCGGGACCTGAAAAAGATCGAGCAGATTGTGGACGCGTTTCGGGCCAGGGCCGGGATCAAGCTGCTGGACTACTCCATCGACCCGGACCACAACCGCTGCGTTGTCACGGTCCTGGGTCAGCCGGAGCCCCTGAAGCAGGCCATGGTGGAGGCGGGGGGCCGCGCGGTGGAGCTGATCGACATGAACCGCCATGAGGGGCAGCACCCCCGCATCGGCTGTGTGGATGTGATCCCGTTTATTCCGGTCCGGAACTGCACCATTCAGGATGCGGACCGGCTGGCCCGGGAGGTGGCCCAGCTGGCGGCGGAGCGCTATGGACAGCCCTTCTACTTGTATGAAAAATCGGCCACCGCTCCCCACCGGGTGGATCTGGCCAACATTCGAAAGGGGCAGTTCGAGGGGCTGCGGGAGAAAATGAAGGACCCCATGTGGAAGCCGGACTTCGGCCCGGATACCATCCACCCCACCGGAGGAGCCACCGCCATCGGCGCCCGGATGCCCCTGATCTGTTTCAACGTCAATCTGGACACGCCAAACCCGGAGATCGCCCGGCAGATCGCCCTGCGGGTCCGCCACATCGGCGGCGGCCTGCACTTCGTGAAGGCGCTGGGCATTGCCCTGGAGGATCGGAATCAGTCCCAGGTCTCCATGAACCTGACCGATTACACCAGAACGTCGGTCTACACCGCCTTTGAGATGGTAAAAATGGAGGCACGGCGCTATGGCGTGCGGGTGGTCGGCAGTGAGGTGGTGGGCATCGTCCCCATGCAGTCCCTGCTGGACTGTGCGGAGTACTACCTCCAGATCGAAGATTTCTCCATGGACCAGGTGCTGGAGTCCCACCTTTAAGCTGAGGGGCAGGTTTCGGACCGAGCTTCTCTGGTCGCCTGGGGGCGCAGGGCGGCCGGCGGCCTGTATGCGGGGAATGCCGTCCCCATGTTGAAAGCTGAAGTTCTGTTTGGATCAGACAGCCCTTCTCCCGGACCGGGAGAAGGGCTGTTTCCTGCTGCTGCGGCCGTCGGTGAAGTCTGCGCGCAGGCGCCGGCATGTCAGCGCCTCCGTCCGCATAGTATTTAAGCACAGCGTGGAAGAAAAGGGGGGGACAATCCCATGGCGACAGAGGGGGCCAGTCCTGTTTCGGCCCCGGTCCGGCGGGTCACTCGGCACTTTGACGGCAGCAAGGACCCGGAGGCGCTGCTGAGGGCGCTGATCCAGGCCCACAAACCGCACGTTACATAAAATGTTAAGCCTGCGCGATAGGAGATGGGGCCGTTATGGAGACTTGGAACACAGCGGGCTATCTGCGCCTCTCCCGGGAGGACGGCGACAAGTCGGAGAGCGACAGCATCGCCAACCAGCGCAAGCTGCTGGAGCAGTATCTGGCAGCCCGCCCGGAGCTGCATCTGGTGGAGTTTTATCAGGACGACGGCTACACCGGCACCAGCTTTGACCGCCCCGCCTTCCGGCGGATGGAGGTGGACATTGAGGAGGGAAGGATAAACTGCGTGCTGGTCAAGGATTTGTCCCGGTTTGGGCGGGATTACATTGAGATGGGCCGATATCTGGAGCGGGTCTTTCCGGCCAGGGGGGTGCGGTTCATCGCCGTCAATGACCATGTGGACAGCCGGCAGGGGCGCTACGACATGCTCCTGCCCATGAAAAACATCTTCAATACCCAGTACGCCCGGGATATTTCGGACAAAGTCCGATCGGCCATCCACACCAAGCAGCAGCGGGGGGAGTTTGTGGGGGCCTTCCCCAGTTACGGCTACCAGAAAGACCCCGCCAACCACAGCCGTCTGGTGATTGATCCCGCCGCGGCCCAGGTGGTGCGGCGGATTTTTGACCTCTTTGAGCAGGGGTGGGGCAAGATCAAGATCGCCAGGCAGCTCAATGCCGAGGGAATTCCCAGCCCCAGCGAATACAAGCGGATTCTGGGGGAGCGCTATCACAACGGGCGGAAGATCGGTCAGACCACCTACTGGACCTATGCCACCATTCACCGCATTCTGCAAAATCAGATGTACGCGGGAAACATGGAGCAGGGCCGAAACTGCCGTCCCACCATGCACGGCAGGGCCGTTCAGCTGGAGCGGTCAAAATGGGCGGTGGTTCCGGGCACGCACGAGGCCATCATCGGGGCGGAGCAGTGGGAGCGGGTCCAGGCCCTGCTCCGCAGACGCACCCGCCAGCTCAGCTTTGAACAGAACCAGAGCCCCTTTGCCGGGTTTCTCCGCTGCGGGGACTGCGGACGGGCTATGGTGAAGACCAGAACCGCGGGGGAGATCTATTACAGCTGCGGCTCCTACAAGCGGTATGGCCCCACCGTGTGCACCAGACACAGCATCTCCCATGCCGTTCTGGAGGACATCGTATTGAGCGACCTGAACCGGGTCGTCTCGGCGGTGCAGGACCTCCGGGCGCTGGCCGGGGAGGCGGAAAAACAGTCTCCCAGCGGCGGGACAGGCCAGCGGAAGCGGCTGGAGGGGGGATTAGAGCGGCTCTGCCGGCTGAAAAAGTCGGCCTATGAGGACTACCGGGACGGGCTGATCCGCCGGGAGGACTTTCTGTGTTATCGGACGGACTATGAGCGGCAGGAGCGGGAGTTGTCCGCACAGCTTCGGCAGCTGGAGAAGGCCCAAGAGGAAGGCCTGCTTTTCGATCCCTGGGTCCAGTCTCTGCTCCAGCACGGAAGGCTGACCAGCCTGGACCGCATTACAGTGGCGGAGACCGTCAAGCAGATCCAGATTTTTGAGGACGGAAATATTGAGATTACGTATGCCTTCTCCAACAAGTGCGGGCTTCTGCCCGAATAGGGGCGTCCTGTACAGTGCGGTAGGGCGCCCCTGTCAGCGTCAGACAAAGGAAGGTTCAACTCTCTTTTGCGCTGAAATGGGCTGTCGTCTGCCTGGACGCTTGTCTGGAAAACGGGTGAACTTGGTCCCCGTCTGCGCCTGCTTCCGCGTTTGGACAGGCAGCGGCTGCGGAGCCCTTGAGTCCCAAGAGCCGCTGTTTATCATCACCCTGGGGCAACGAGGACACCCAGCAGCTCATCGACATCCTGGACCGCTACCAGGTAAAAGCCACCTTCTTCGTGGTGGGGGACTGGGTCGATAAATACCCGGAGTCTGTGAAGGCCCTCCACGACGCGGGGCATGAGGTGATGAACCACTCCAACACCCACGTCCACTACCCCCAGCTGTCGGTGGAGGAGATCGTGGCCGACCTGAACGCCTGCAACGACAAGATCGAGGCCATCACCGGCGTGCGGCCCACCCTGGTCCGCCTCCCCTACGGGGACTACGACGACAACGCCGTTCGGGCGGTGCGGTCCATCGGCATGGAGCCCATCCAGTGGGACGTGGACAGCCTGGACTGGAAGGAGATCCCGGCGGAGGAGATTGTCCAGCGGGTGACGGGCAAGGTGCAGCCCGGGTCTATTGTGCTCTTCCACAACGCGGCCCTTCACACGCCGGAGGCCCTGCCCTCCATTCTGGAGACGCTGATCCAGGAGGGCTATACCTTTGTGCCCATCTCCCAGCTCATCCTCCCCGGCACCTGCGGCACCGATTACACCATTGACCACACCGGGCGGCAGTGTCCCGCCTGTCCGTGATGGGAGCATATCCAAGCAAAAGCCGGTATCGGACGATAAAAAATGGCCGGTGACAATGTCACCGGCCATTGGGGTGCTATTCTGTTTTCTGTCCGAAGATGCCCCGCCTTACTGAGCAGGACGGACCAGGACCTCCTCGGTGGTGCCCAGCATGATGGACTTCTCGCTGGGACGCAGCTGGCCGCTGTTCTCGTCACGGCCCTGGAGCACAAAGCGGGCATCGGGATCGCCGATGGTCTGAGCGGCCTCGTTGGAGCCCTCCCAGATGGGATCGCTGCTGGGCTTGCGGTAGCGGTTGAAGATGACGCCCAGCTCGGTGTCGCCCTTCTCCATCCAGTCGGTCATCATGTTCCAGTCGCCGGCGCTGTCGCCGAAGACCATCAGAGGACCGACGTTGTTGTACTTGGGCGCGATGAAGTTGGTGATAATGGTGCTCTTGCCCTCGCCCTGGGTCTGAGCATACTTGCCCTCGCCGCCCCAGTCGTAGTTGTACTCGTTGATGTAACGGCCGTTCTCATCCAGCTTGTTGCGCATGGCAAAGACCTGATCCTCAGGCACACCGTAGCCCATGACCTTGTTGGCGGCCAGGACGGTGTCGATGGGGGAGGCGGAGACGATGTACACGTCGATGCCGTTGGCCATCAGGGTGGCATACAGGTCCTTCAGCTCGTCGGTAAAGGTCAGGCCGGTGGTGAAGCTGGCGGAGACGATGCCACTCTTGCCGGGCATCTCAATGGGAGAGGTCCAGGTCACCTCAGCATAGCGGCCGTAATCGGCCCAGTACTGATGGGACGCGCTGGCCAGCTCCTGCACCTCGGCGGGAGTCATGCCAGTGAAGAGATAGGTGACCCAGGGATAGGAGACGGCGTGATCAAAGTAGTCGCCCAGGTTGTTGTACATGAAGCGCACCTTGGCCGCGAAATCCTGGTACTGGTTGGAGGCATGGATATACTCCAGGCTCTTGTCGCCGCCCAGGCCCTCGTAGTTCTTGTAGAGCCAGGTGTAGTCGCTGGAGATGTCGGCCACCAGGGTGGCGGGGGTGATATTCTTGCCGTCCAGGCTGGTGCCCATGTTCTTGTTGAGATCGGGGATGCCGGTCTCCAGCACGCCCTTCATCTCTTCCGGCTTAATCTTGAAGATCAGATTCTCGATCTGATAGACAAGCAGGGCCTCCTGGATGTCAAAAATGACGGAGGTGTTATCAAAGTCAAAGACCACATATCTGCCCTTGTTGGCGTTCTCGTCGATGACAGCCTGAATCCGGGCCCGGGTGGCAGGCGCCCAGTTTCCGGTGATGAGCTGGGTGGGGTCAGGCTTATAGTGGGCGTTGGTGTCGATGTTGGCGGTATCGGTCGCCGCATCCCAGGTCACGCCGAAGTCCAGCTCTTCCGCCAGATCACGGAGCTTGAAGAAGTTGTTGCCGTTATCGATATTATACGCTTCCACCTGCGCAGCCTTGCCGTCCACGTTGAGCTTCGTGGTGGCGGGCGCCACGGACAGTGCCGCAAATGCGGTGGTTACACCCAGGGCCCCAACCAGGCCCAGCGCGATAATCTTCTTGCTGATATGGCGTTTCTTCATATTTTGTTCTCTCCTTTTACACGGTCTCAGTTTATTTTGCGTGGTGCAGCTGTTCCGCGGAGATATTTTTTCGGCTGTCTCCCTCCTTCCGGTAAAGGCAGGGGTATCATAACACAAGCACGTTTTCATTTGCAACGAAGCACCGTTATTTCTCTGTATGAAACAATTCTCCATTTTCTTTTTGTGCATATCGTCTATTTTTTAACCTTATATTTTCCATATTTTTATCAAGCATGCTTATACATACCCTGAGCATATGACAATTTTGAATCTTTTCCTTCCGTTTTTCGCTGACGCATGCGCCGTGTGCCGGAATTGTTTCAGGCGTGTTCTCCGGCCGGTATGAAGAACAGGGCTACCCTCTGCCGGGATTTCGCATCTCTGCTGTTCATCCCCTCTTTTTCCCCATGGTTCGGCATGGTGCGGCCGGACGCGCATCCTTTCATAATTGGGGATTGACAAAAGACTGTCAATTTTATATAATATACACAAATTTGAGGGTGGACTATGCCGGGTGTAGCAAGTCTGCCGTATTCCGCTGATCATGCGGGTTTATTCAGATGCGTAGAAAGCATTTTGAAGTGCCATTGGGCACTCCAAAATGCTTTTTTTGCTTCTTAAGCGCGGATCATGCAGGACGGCAGTCTTTTCGTCCTGCTCTGAAGCGCAATTTTATACACAGGAGGTATCTTGATATCATGGAACTGAATGAATCTATGCTCCGTCAAATCATCGAGCGTACCCTGCAGGAAATGCGCGGGGACGGCATGGTAAAGCATGTGGACCCCAGCGGCGTGATGAGCATCCGCACCAGCACCGTCCGCTGTGAGCCTTTTGCCGGCGCCAAGGGCGTGGGTCTGAAGGACGCCACCACGCTGGAGGAGGCCCGCCTGGGCCTGGGCCTTGTGAAACGCCTGATAAAGCGAGGTTAAGCTATGGAACAAGCAAAGCGAATTCTGGACGGCAGCCTG
>ERZ779866.4527-NODE-4527-length-10228-cov-2.991153_pt1 | contig 10228 bp, 9 predicted proteins | sample MGYA00511248_ERZ779866 | MGnify/ENA primary metagenome ERZ779866 (study PRJEB29588, sample SAMEA2155758) | human gut metagenome | biome: human gut; feature: human-associated habitat; material: faeces | place: Denmark | collected 2008/2010 ... | reverse complement strand
CTGCCATTATTATTTCCGTTTCTAAAACAGCATGAATTTTACAACTTTAAAAAATTTTTAAAACCGCTAACTCAATAAACTAAAAGCAAAAATTATTGATAATAATTTTCCTTAAGCACCATTTTTCACATTTGTTGATTGTTTTTCTTAAAACCTTCGGTATATTGTTAAAAAATTTAATATATGTAAGGCTTAAAACATGCAATCAGAAAAACTCTATATCGGTATCGATGCCGGAACTCAAAGCGTTAAAGTTGCCGTATTTGACGAACACACCAATTGTCTTTGCTCTTATACAAAGCCTACTACATTGACCTATCCCAATCCCGGCTGGGTTGATATGGATATTGACGAGTTTTTAAACATCACAATTGATTGCATAAAATTATGCGTTGGTGATGTTAAAGGTCAAGGCTACAGCGCAAACGCAATTAAATCCGTTCTTTGCGACGGTGTTATCTGCGGCATCTGTGGTGTAGACAAAGAAGGCAATGCGATTACTCCTTACATTAACTACCTTGATTCAAGAACCCAGGACGATGTTAATTATATAAACAGCCTTAACCTTGAAATCTTTGCTAAAGAAACCGGTAATCCTGAAGCTAAATGCTTGTTCCCTGCCATGTTCGCCCGCTGGTTTATAAAAAACTCTCAAGCATTTAATGAAAGAGGTGTCAAATTCGTGCATAACGCTCCCTATATCGGAATGCATCTTGCAGGCCTTAAGGGCGATGATGCTTATATCGATTGGGGAACTATGTCAGGTTGGGGCCTTGGCTATAAAGTTGAGAAAAAAGAATGGAGCGATGAACAGCTTCAAATTTTAGGCATAGATAAAAAATTCATGCCCCGTATTCTAAAGCCATGGGATGTTGTAGGCACAGTATGCAATGAAATGGCAAAAAGAACCGGGCTTAGTACTGATACCAAGATTTGCGCCGGAGCCGGTGATACCATGCAGTCAATGCTTGGCGCCGGAATTTTCAAAGCCAATCAAGGCGTGGATGTAGCCGGAACCTGTGCAATGTTTTGCGTATCGACAAAAGGTATTATTCCTAAATTATCGCAAAAAGGTACCGGACTTATTTTTAACAGCGGGACTTTGCCTGACACATACTTTTATTGGGGATTTATTCGTACCGGAGGTCTTGCCTTAAGATGGTTTAAAGACTCCGTTTGCCAAAAAGGCGATGACCCGGCTTATTATCAAAATTTATCTAAGGAAGCAGCAAAGATCGGTATAGGATCAAACGGTGTTATCTTCCTTCCTTATTTAACCGGCGGTACCGATTTTGCCAAAAACGCCTGCGGGGCTTTTTTAAATCTGGAGCTTGATACAGATCAATTTGTTATGTGGAGAGCTGTCCTTGAGGCTATCGGCTTTGACTATATGGAAATTGCGGATGTATATAAAGATGCGGGAGTCGATCTTACTAGGATAACGGTAGCAGAAGGCGGCAGCCGCGATCATTTATGGAATCAAATTAAGGCTGATATGCTTGACGCTGTTGTTACCCGATATAAAGTCTCAGGCGGCGCTGTCAGAACCAATAGTGTCTTTGCTGCCTATGCTGCAGGCGACGTTGACGATCTCTTAAGTAAACTTGAGTCTTTGCTTGAAAAAGATGCTGAATATGAACCGAATAAGGAAAACAGCGCACAATATCGCAAATTGTTTACATTAAAGCGAGAGTTAGTACAAAGCGATATGCCGTCTTCATTTACAAAACTTGCCAAGATTAGAGAAGAATGCTCAAAATTTGATAATAATAAAACCTCTGATTAGCCTTAAAAGTTAGAAAAATTTCAACGGCGCTTCCTTTGTTAAGCGCCGTTTCCTTATATAGACAATAATTATTTGCCTATAAACTTGCATATAAGTTAAAAATTTTGAGGAAAAAGGAGTAAAATACGCCAAATTTTAAAGACTGATTAAGTCTTTATCTCATCTTTCGTTCTTTTTCCGGCAGGACCATTATGACCGAACAAACCAAGCAATTTGCACCGCTTGTTAAACGCATTTTAACTGATGGTAAATGCTTAGAAGGCGGCATCTTAAAAGTCGATAATTTCATTAATCATCAAATCGATCCTGAATTATTAAAGCAGATGTCAATCGAATTGGTACGCCGTTTTGCCGCAAAAGATATCAACAAAATTTTAACTATTGAAGCAAGCGGTATTGCTCCTGCAATCATGATGGGATTCTTGCTTGACGTTCCTGTTGTCTTTGCCAAGAAAAAGAAACCTTCGACAATGAGCGATATGCTTGTTACTTCTGTTTTTTCCTTTACCAAGCAGCGTTCATATGATGTCTGTGTAGCCAAAGAGTTTTTACATAAAGGCGATAAAGTTCTTTTTATCGATGACTTTTTGGCAAACGGTAACGCTGCAAAAGGCATTATCGACTTAATAAATCAGGCTGAAGCTGAGCTTGTCGGTATGGGCTTTTTAATTGAAAAAGCATTCCAGCACGGTGGTGATTATTTGCGCGGACTTAATATTCAAGTAGAGTCTTTAGCCATTATTGAAAGCCTTGATAACTGCACTATTACCATTAAAAAATAATTATGGAAAAAACAACTAAAAACGCAGAAGACTTTAAAGCAGATCTTATCTACGGATTAAATGACAGACCTCCTTTAAAGGAAACTTTGTTTGCTGCTTTACAGCACCTTCTTGCCATTTTCGTGGCAATCGTAACACCTCCGCTTATTATTGCCGGAGCATTAAAGCTTGATTACGTAACCACAGGCTTTTTAGTTTCAATGGCATTGTTTGCCTCCGGTATTTCAACTTTTATTCAGTGCAAGAGACTAGGCCCTATTGGCTGCGGTCTTTTATGCATTCAAGGTACGAGCTTTTCCTTTATTTCCCCGATTATCGGCGCAGGATTAACCGGTGGCCTTAGTACTGTTTTCGGTGCAACGATTTTCGGCTCTACCGTTGAAATGTTAATCAGCCGTGTTCTTCGCTACACCAGGAAAATCATCACTCCGTTGGTATCTGGAATTGTCGTAACTTTAATCGGCTTGAGCCTTATTAAAGTCGGAGTTATTTCCTGCGGGGGCGGATTTAGCGCTATGGAAAACGGAACCTTCGGTTCAATGGAGAATTTGGGACTTGCCGCTTTAGTAATAGTATCTATTTTGATTTTCAATAGAAGTTCAAATAAATACCTGCGTATGAGTTCAATCGTTATAGGATTACTTATAGGCTACGTAGTTTCATACTTTATCGGCAGAATTGATTTTTCCGCTATTACAAGCTACGGCGGTTTTAATGTTCCGGTTCCTTTCCGTTACGGTATAGATTTTGATATCGGTGCAATTATTTCGCTTGGCATCGTTTATTTAATTACCGCTATTGAAGCTTATGGTGACGTTACGGCCAACTCTCTAATCTCCGGAGAGCCTGTTGTCGGTGATAAGTTCATCAAACGCGCATCCGGCGGTATTTTAGCCGACGGCTTTAACTCTATGCTTGCCGGAATTTTAAATTCATTCCCCAACTCGATTTTTGCCCAGAATAACGGCATGATTCAGTTGACAGGTGTTGCAAGCCGCTATGTAGGATATTTCATCGCCCTGTTTTTGATTATTCTGGGAGTTTTCCCGGCTGTCGGTTTGGTGTTCTCTTTAATTCCCGATCCCGTTTTAGGCGGAGCTACTTTACTTATGTTCGGTACCGTGGCCGCATCTGGAATCAGAATTATTGCATCTCAGCATTTAAACCGTAAAGCAATGCTCGTCATGGGACTTAGCTTCTCTTTAGGTCTAAGTGTGGAACTGGTGCCGGATATATTAAGTCATATGCCTGATACCATTAAGCATATCTTTTCATCAGGTATTACCACAGGCGGCATCGTCGCTATTCTTTCTAATTTCTTAATCCGGATTAAGGAGTAAACAAATTTCAGATCCTGCTTCGTTGCAGGATCTCCTTTTTCTACCTTTCTTCATCCCTGTCTGATAATATCAAGTCGCTGATTACTCTTAAAGAAATAGCTTCTTGTCTCATAAATCTCACAAAACCGCTTTATAATGCGACAATGATGGATGTTAATAAATATATTAATTTTTTTCCATAAACACCTACAGATAAACACAATTCTTTGAATTTATGGCGCAAATTTTAAAATTTAATTATTCTTTACTACCTGAAGTCTGTGCTCTTTTGCATCGGATTTGGTTTGAATACGGAAATCCTAAAAAACAATTTTTCAACAAACTGCTTGCCGTACACTACTTTTTATATTGTTTAAAAAGGTCAAGCAAAGCCTATTGCATTACCGACAGTAATGCGGTTACAGGATTTATACTGTTAAAACAAAAATCAAAAAAGCCTCGTTTTTTCATGTCAAAAATTGTTTTTAAAGTTTTAGGAGGTTTTTTAAGTTTATTTGCGCAATGCAGAGAAGGTCTTAAAGTACACGCTTTGTATGCTTACAATTACGCAAAATTGCAGCAATATTATCCTACTGACAAATATGACGCTGAAATTGTTCTATTAATCATCGATCCTAAATTACATGGTAAAGGTCTTGGCAGAAAACTTATAGATTTTGCAATTAAGAAAGTACGCAAAGAAGGAGCGCAAAACGTTTTTCTACTTACGGACACTTCATGCAACTATAAGTTTTACGACTTACTTATGTTTAAACAAGTAGCCAAGAGAAAAGGTGGATATCTATATGAAGGACAGGAAAGTCCTGAATATTTTTTCGTGTACGAAAAGAATTTATGATTAGATGGCAGGGAAACAATTTGTTTCCCTGCAAGGGATTTAGATTAATCCGTAGATAAAAATTGCCAGAATAATAAACGGTACTACATATTTTACGTAGTTAAACCACAAATTAGTTACTTTTTGCTTCATCAAACCGTTATTATCAAGCTCAGCTTTAGCTTCATCCTTCATTACCCAGCCGACAAATAAAGTAGCCCCTAAAGCTGTGAGAACGAAACAGATATTGCCGCTAATAAAGTCAAAAGCATCAAAAATATTGCGGTTTATAAATCTTACGTCCCTCCAAGGGCCGTAAGCCATAATGCACGGAATATTACCGAAAACAAACACACCGATTAAAGATATATTAATAGCACCTTTAAGTCTTATCTTAAACTTCTCGAACAATACGCTGATGATTACCTGATAAATAGTAAGAGATGTGGTCAATGCGGCAATTACGAGAAGTAAGAAGAATACAATGGCAAAGAAATTGCCAAAATGCATTTCGGAAAAAGCAATCGGCAAAGATTTAAAAACAAGTGACGGACCTGAATCAGGGGCAAGATTTACACTAAATAATGACGGGAAAATCATAAATCCGGCCATAACTGCAATAACGGTATTAATGACACCGGTAATCGTTGCAGTTTTTACCATATCTTCATTATTGCTTAAATGTGAAGATAAAGTGATCATTACGCCAAAGCCTAAGGATAAGGCAAAGAATACCTGACCTAAAACATCAAGGAAAAGCTGCGGTGTGATCTTGGAAAAATCAGGCATTAAATAGAATTTGATACCCTCTCCTGCATTATCAAGAGTAAGATTTCTTCCTACCATTACGATAAGGCATAAGAATAACAGCGGCATTAAATATTTTACTGAACGCTCAATGCCTTTAATTACGCCTTTTCTTAAAATAACCCAGTTAATCCAAACGAAAATAATTGTGCATAAGGTTATAAATATAGGAGCGTTTTCAATGTTTGCTTCATAAAAGCTTTCGGTAATTTCTTTGGTTATGGGAGCTGATAAATCAAGACCTCCGGAGATGCCAAAAGCGCCCATGCAAATATGAATAATATATGAAATAACCCACGCGCCTATCACCATGTAATATGCAAGAATGCCGAAGGCTCCCAGCAAGCCTAAATATCCGACAATCTTCCATAAAGGATTTGTTCTGGCTTTATTTTTTAAAGATAAGATAAAAGCGTCAACACTGTTGCTTTGGGCTCTGCGTCCAATAACATTTTCAACGAGAATAATAGGAATACCGACAAGCAGCATTACGATAATAAAAGTTAAAACATATGCACCGCCGCCGTTCTCGCCTACTAAATAAGGGAATCGCCAAGTTGCTCCAAAACCGATAGTAGCACCGGCAACAGTCAAAATATAAGTCAGCCGGTTAGTCCAAGTCTGTCGTGCCATAACTATATGCCTTTTTATACGAATATAAACTAGGCATTATAACAAATTGTAAGATATTAGGATAAATATATTAATTTTTACGGTTTAAGGCACGCTGTACTAATGAAATAAGTGCTTGTTTATATTCATTTTCAGGGAAAACGTTAAGCTCTTTAACGGCTTGTTCTCCTGATTGTTCCGCAGCTTTTTTGCACTCTTTTAGTGTGTCGTATTTATTGATATAGCTGATTACAGTTTCAAGATCTGCATTTTCAATTGCTTTAATCAAAATTTCTTTTTCAGCCTCAGAGCATCGCTGCAATGCAAAAATAACCGGCAAAGTTATCCTTTTATCCTGAAGGTCCTCTCCGGCATTTTTACCTAATGTTTTACTGTCAGATGAATAATCAAGGCAATCATCAATTATCTGAAAGGCGTTTCCGATGTATCTGCCGTAGTTTTTTAAAGCGGTAATGTACTTTTCTTCTTCACCCAGATAAACAGCGGGTGCTGATGCTGAAAGCTCAAATAAAGCACCTGTTTTGCAGTAAATTGTAGTGTAGTAATCTTCTACGCTGATATTGACGTCACCCTCGTTTTTGAGCTGATCAAGCTCGCCTGTTACCAGGGTTGCCAATGTATCGCTGATGATATTTAAAACATCAGCTTTTTTAAGATCTTTTATCGTCGCAAAGCATCTGGTGAACATATAGTCACCTGCAAGAACAGCGACGTGATTACCTGAAGTACTGTTTAATGTCGGATGCCCGCGGCGCATTAATGAATTATCAATTACATCATCGTGAATAAGAGTTGCCGTATGCAGAAGTTCAACACCGGCTGCAAGCTTGCAAACCGCAATTTCTTCTTCATCGGTGTATGTCGGCAAAAGGTGAGCTGCGAGCAAAACGAGAGCCGGACGCATGCGCTTACCGCCGGCATTGATAATGGACAAGCATAACGAGTTGACATGTGCTTCAAGATCTGAGTCACTGAAACCTTCAACTAATGTAGCTTCGACCTTTTTCATTTCAGATCCGATCAAAGCTTCAAAAAGCGCCATGCGTTATCCTTAAACAGCCTAAGCCATTACATTATCCAATACTTGCAAAATTTTATCACGATATTGCGGCAAAAGGGATTAACTGGGAAATAAAAGATTAAAGAAAAGAAGATTCCACTGAAATTTAGATCCTTTTTCTTAGTATCACCTTGAAAAAGGATCATGAAAATTAATCTTTGATTTTATCTAAAGTTTCGACCAAGACATGGGAATCAAGAGTTTCGCTGTAGGTTTTAATCGCGCTTAAAATATTTTTTGCAATGTCATCGGTAAGTTTTAAACCGTTTAACAATGCCAAAGTTTCCATAGCGTCGCGTTCACTGATGATTTTATTTACACCTGCTTTAATAAGCTGAACCGCAAGACGGCTTGCACGTGAATGCTGCTGATTTAATGCGTCTTCAGATAACGGATTTGTTTTTCTCTCTTTTAAAGATAAAAGTTTTTCTTTGACTTTGGTGTCAGTGACATCGGAGTCATAACCAAGACGAGCTCTTACGAGTCCTTCTATCGAACCGTACTGATTTAAAATGAAGTTATAAGAAAACTTACTTTTATAACCTAAAAGCTCGGTAAGCTCGGAAATACTGGTAAATTCAATTCCAAATGCCGAAATGCTTTTGCGTTTTCTATTAGCAGCCATAGACGCACACCATAGTAATAAAATGTTTTATATATTTTTATATCGAATATTATACAGAGTAAAATAGTAAATAAAGCATTTAATTTTGCTATATATTATCATCTTTGCCATTTTATTTAATTATCATACCTATATAAGATATTTTTTTAGATATGTTATTTGATAAAAATTAAATATTTAGGCATAAATCCACAGATATCAACCACAAAAGATAGATGCGTATAAAAATTTAGTCTTTTGTCTAAAAAGCACTTGTTTGCACCAAAGAGGTGGAAAATGCGAATCAATAAAACCATTGTTGCCTATATGTCGCCCACAGGCGGAGTTAAAAAAGTCGCAGGAGCTGTTGCTGAAGGTTTTAAAGAGCAAACTGAAAATGTATCAACAATGAATTTTATTACTCCTCGCTTTCGTGCTTTGAAAACAGAGTTGTCTCCCGACACTTTATTTGTTTTTTGCTTCCCTGTTTATTTTGGACGAATGCCCAAATGCATTTATGACTGGAAAAATCTTGAAGGAAACGGAGCTCTAGCCTTTATTGTTAATGTGTACGGTAACCGCCTTTGCGAAGACGCGCCGCGTGAGGCAGCAGACTTTTTAACGGCTCATGGTTTTAAAGTAATAGGATATGCCGAAAGCGTTGCTGAACATTCTCAGGAAAGAAAATTAGCCCACGGTCGACCTGATGTTCAAGATACTGCCGATTTAAAAGCAATGGCAGCAGACGTTTATCGTAAAGCATGCGCTTATGAAGGAGATAGTACTTTTGATTTTCATAACAATGCCCCTTATAAGCCTTACGGTCAGGTTCCTTTTATTCCCCAAAAGTTAACTGATGAGGAGTGCGCCAATTGTAAAGTGTGCATTAAGATTTGTCCGATGGGAATTATCGATCCTAAAACCTGCAGTGTTTTAGAGGAAAATAAAGAAAAATGCATGGGATGCCGTGCCTGCATTGCTGTTTGCAAAAAGAAAATCCGCGGAATTCCGCCGCAGGTTTTAGAAAAAATAGCTCAAAAAATGGCTGTAGTTATGGCAAACAATAGCGAAAGAAAACCAAATCGTTATTTTCTTATCTAAAAAAATGGCCCCTATGCGATTTTCTGCCGTATAAGGGCCTACACTATTTCCTTTCTTAATTCTTATCTACTTTTCTTTTGACTCTACGAATTTAACGCCCAAATCAGGGAAATCAGTAAAGACTCCGTCTGCATCAGCTTTATACAAGACGGCATCATAAAGTTCATCAACATTTACAACATAATCAGGTAAGCGATCTTTTCTAATAGTATACGGATGTACAATCATGCCGTTGTTATGTGCATTTTTTACAAAATCGTTGACTACGATATGCCCTTTGCTGCTTTTTTCAACATCAAAGAGCAGATTATAATCAGGGCCCATACCGTCTGCATATTGCGCAATTTCGGTCATATTCGCAGGGTCAATTAAATATTTATAATCAAATGATTCCCACTTTCCGTTCTTTAATTCATAAGTTTCAGTCGGATTGGTAGTAATTAAGATAACGGTACGCAAATCCATACCCATCTGCGGCATTAATTGGGTTTTTACATATTTAAGATCCGGATAATCAAATGTCTGGAAAATGCAGTTGGAGTCTTTGGTTGTGTACCCGTATTTTTTCAAAACATCCAATGTAGCTTTTGAAATATCCTTTCCTTCCTGCTTGTGGAACCATGGTGCTTTTGTCTCTACATAAATACCTACATTTCTACCCATGGTTTTATTGAGACCTTGAATAAACTCTATTTCTTCTTCAAGTGTATGAATCTTAAAAGTAGACTGCATTAAAGGGAAACGACCCTTATATCCTGCAACCATCTTACCGTCTTTGATTTCAAAACCTTCGGTAAAATTGAGGCTTTTGATTTCATCCAAAGTAAAATCAATTACGTAATAACGTCCGTCCTGTCGAGATCTTCCAGGAAACTTTGTTGCGACGTCACTAACTCTGTCAAGAAAATGATCATGAACCACCACCAAATGATCATCTTTGGTCATGGCAAGATCCTGTTCCAAATAATCAGCTCCCATTGCATAGGCTAAAGCCTTGGCCTCAAGAGTATGCTCAGGCAGATAAGCGCTTGCTCCACGATGGGCAACAATTGTTTTTGCATTTGCAAAACTTGCTGCACAAATACCTAAAAAGATAAATGCAGTAGTCGATTTTAACATAACGAGATCCTCAAAAATTTATGTCAAAATCAGTCTAAAAGAGCTGTGTAAATGGCATATTTTGCTATTGTAAAATTTAAAAATTTTATAAAATTAGCACTCGACACTTGACAGTGCTAATAATGCGTGGTATAAATGGTATTGTGAATCGAAAGAGGGATTTTAAGGAATCCTGTAAT
>ERZ779866.4526-NODE-4526-length-10231-cov-3.139249_pt1 | contig 10231 bp, 7 predicted proteins | sample MGYA00511248_ERZ779866 | MGnify/ENA primary metagenome ERZ779866 (study PRJEB29588, sample SAMEA2155758) | human gut metagenome | biome: human gut; feature: human-associated habitat; material: faeces | place: Denmark | collected 2008/2010 ... | reverse complement strand
GACGGTTATCGGGAATGAACTCGCCATGGCGCCACTTGTCGAGAATATTGCGCAGGTAAACCGCAATTTTGGACGGCTTTTCGTTCAGCATATAATAAGGAACGGCATCCAATCCCAGCGAAGCGTATAAATTGCCGAGCGAATCCTGAAGTTCGATATAGGCGGCATAAGCGCGAACCTCATCTTCAATTGCCTGTGCGGCTTCCAACTGGCTTTTTTCGGCCTTGCTGCCGGAGGCGATGGTCGTGTCCTCGGCAATGTTTTCGGAAACATCGGCAATTTCCTGATTAATCCGATAATCTTCATAAGCGGACTGATAGCGCGCCCAGGCAACATAAACCTGGCTCATGACCAGATTGGTCATCCGCTCGCGGCGCAGAGCCTCAAGATCTTTTTCGTTCGGAGCTTTCAGGTCTTCAAAAATATGAATGGCAATATCCTGTCCTTTTTTGGCCAGACGGCGGTTATAATAAGCCGGATTGTTCTTATATTTCTGCTCGTCGGGCAACTGATAGCTCTTCAGGTAAATTTTGAGTTCGTCAGGCGTGGTAACCAAATCGCGGATACGAAGCTCCGGACGGCTGGTAAGCGCAATCCACTCCATATCGGCCAAATCGGTCTTGATTTCCGGCAGAGCGAAATTGCCGTATTCGGGACCGACCAGCTTATATTCGGTCGAGGGATGCATACCCATTAAAGTTGCCAGACGCACTTCGGCGGTTTCAAACTCGCGCTTCAGGCTGGAAAGACGTTTAACCGCTTCCATATATTTTCTTTTTTTGACCATGTCGTCCATGGAAAGGCTTTGGCCGTTCTGCGCCAGTTCTTTTGAACGGGCGTTAATCTCGTCCACTTCCAGCGTCATATATTCAATCATTTCATTGACCGTCGGCAGCAGCTTTTGCGCCGTCAGCGTCTTCCAGTACAGCAGGCGCGTTTCCTGCAAAACGTTGTGAATGACCTTGCGGCTCTGTTCAAAGGCGATATTGCCGCGGTATTTTTCATCCATGGTCTGATAGTAAACCGTGCTGACGTCCAGAATGTTCCAGGCCAGCTTTAAATCAGGGCTGACGTCCGCGGCTCCGGGATCATTGACATAACCGGCGGCGGCAAAAACTTCCGGCAGCTTGTTAACCGGGGACTTGCCGGCCTTGACCACGTTTTCCTCATAGGCGACGACACGCCGGGTATAGTTATATTTCAGGGCAAGAGCCATTGCCATATACATATCGATCGGCTTTTCGATTTTCCGGGGCGTGGCGGCATACATATTTTGCATATCCACATCGACGCGAATTGCCCGATCCCAATCGGTATAAGATACCGGCGCCGGCACCGACTCTTTTTGACGCACTTCGGTACAGGCAACCAGCATAATCATTCCGACCAATGACAGCAACAGCAACTTTTTCATAGTCTAAAATCCTTTGTATACAAATCTATATTGGCTAAGTTATATCAAAAAAAACGACATTAACAGTATTTATTTGCTTTTATTCAACTTTCATATATAAAATATTAAAGGTTCGCCGGTAAAATGAAATACAACAAAGCGCAACAGACTTAAAATTTACGGTTCGGGTTATGTTTGACATATTTAACACCATATTCAAATACCGCGAGAAAGAAAGCCCCGACAAGCTCGGGCTTTATCCGGAAAGCGTGCATGTCAACGCCATGCCGGAACGACGCTATCTGTGGACGTCCAGAATCCTGGTGGTTCTCTCCTGTCTCAGCATCAGTTTTAACATGATGCTGGCCAGCGTCATTTACGTTTTGTTGCCGCAGCGGACGGTTTATCCGCGAATTTTGCGCATTAACGACTATTTCAGCCAGCTGGAACAGATTCAGCCGATGGAACGTTATGTTTCCGCCGCCGACCTGGTGGCCGAGCAGATGATTTACAAATATATCCAGCTGCGGCACGAAATTCCCAGAGACTATGACGAAATAACCAAACGCTGGGGGCACTACGAAACGCTTTACTGGATGTCTTCTCAGGAAGTGTATACCAAATTCGAAAACACCGAAGCCAAATACAACATTCAGCAATTTCAGATGAAAGGACTGCGGCGCGAAGTGGAAATCGAATGGGTAAAAATTCTGGCGCCCGGATTATGGCAGGCTCAATTTTTGTTCCACGACTATGTCAGCGGCAGCACCAAGCCCCATACAACCATCTGGCGTTCAATTATGAGAATCGGTTATCGGAAAATTCCTTTCCGCAACCGCAGCGATCTGGCTAAAAATCCTTTCGGCTTTTTAATGATCAACTATTCCCTCGGTTATCTCGGCACACCCGAAACCTCGGCTCACTATCTGGAAACGGCCAAAGAAGCCTCTCAAAAAATATTCTGAAAAAAGCCCCGGAAAATTCCGGGGCGTTCTTTTTTATAATCCGAGTTTCTTATCCAGACGCTCCAACTCGTCAATATAGCCGGAAATAAGGCTCAGCCCCTTATTCCAAAACGCCGTGTCCGACGGATTCAATCCAAACGGAGCCAGCAGTTCGTCATATTCGGTAATTGCCGTTTTGGAAAGCATATCCAGATACTGAGCCGGAAAGTTTTCCACCCGGTTTTCCTGCGAAACCTGATACAGAGAATTGACCAGACAATCGGCAAAAGAATAAGCGTAGACATAAAACGGCAGAAAGAAGAAATGTCCGACCTGAGACCAAATATAGGCCGAGTTTTCGTCCACGACGACCGCGGGGCCCAGAACGTCTTTCTGAACTTCGACCCAAATCTCGGCCAGACGCTGCTCTGAAAGCTCGCCCTGTTTGCGTTCGTCATGCGCTTTGCTCTCGAAAAAGTGAAAAGCAATCTGGCGAAACGCGGTATTGATCATATCGTTCACCTTGGAAGCAATCAGACAAAGCCGGTCCTTGTCATCGTTCAGCGAGCGCAGCATCGACTGGAAGGTAATCATTTCGCCGAACACGGAAGCGACTTCTTCCGAGGTCATGCGCGAAGTCTCGTTCAAATCGCCGTTTTTCTGACGCAGACGCATATGGCAGCCGTGCCCAAGCTCGTGCGCAAGGGTCAGAACGTCATTCTGCTTGCCGACAAAGTTCAGAAACAGATACGGGTGTCTGGTTGAGGTGGTGCCGGCGGCAAAAGCGCCGCTGCGTTTTCCGTCCCGCGGCGGAACGTCAATCCAGTTGTTTTCAAAAAACGGCAGGGCTGTTTTATACAAGTCTTCGGAAAACTCCCTGTAAGCATTCAGCACCAGCTTAACGGCCTCGTCCCAGTCATAGTGCACATCCGAAGAGAACGGCAGCGGAGCATTGCGATCCCAATACTGCATTTTATCGACGCCGAGCCATTTTGCTTTCAACTTATAAAAGCGGTGGCTGATATGCTGATAATTGCGTTTAACGGTTTCGGCCAGCGCATCGACGACCCCGTCTTTGACGTTTTCGTGCATATTTCGTTCGGAAACCGGGCGTTCATAACCGCGTTTTTCGTCTTCTATGGCCTTATCTTTGATAATCATATTATAGATGAAAGAAAACAAGGGCGCATTTTCTTTGCCGACGCGGTTCAGCTCTTTGCCCGCCTTCTCGCGGATTTTTGGATCTTGATCCTGCAAAAGCTTAGAGATTTCGGCATCGTTATATTCTTTTCCGTCAATGACATACTTCAAACGGGAAGAATGTTCTTCATACAAACGAACCCAGGCGGAAGACGAGGTTACGGACTTTTCCAGCAAAACTTCCTCGACCGCTTCGCTCAACTCGTGTTTTTTAAAGCGGCGGACACGTTCCAACCAGTGTTTATAAAAGGCTACCTTTTCGTTTTTAAGCCAGTTTTGCAACGTTGTTTCCGGCAGCTGGTTGATTTCCAGCGTGAAGAAAACCGTCGGTTTGGCATATTCGGTCAGTTTTTCGCTGATGTTCTGATAAAAGGCCATTGCCTCGCCGTTTTTCATTTGGGTACACATATTTAAATAGGCAAATTCGCCCAGAATATCACCGACAACCGATATCTCTTCATATGTTTTCAACGCGGCGGCGAAATCTTCCGCATTCAGAGAGGCCAGTTTTCCCTTATAGTCGTGGGCAAAGCTTTCTGCCATATTCTTACAGCGGCTGAGATCGGCTTCAATCTTCGGATCGTTTATACCTTTGTACAAATCTGACAAGTCCCAGGCGGGAAGATTATTTTCCGTCATTTTTACTTTCCTCTTTCTTCAGTTTTTCATCAAGCTCACGGCTTAAATTGTTTAACTTGTGCAAATCAAACTCCATATCCGGATTATTGTCGTAGAATTCCTGAAGAATTTCGTCATCGGGATATTCATCAACCTGCAATTCCGGTTCAAAAATATAATTGGCCCACGGCGTTTTCTGTTTTCCGTCAAACCAGAGGCTGACACCGCGCCCGATGACTTTGGCGTCGCACCAGCTGTTTTGCAGGATATGACCGAACAAGCACGTGTAATATCCGTCTTTCGGGCAGGACAAAATTCCTTCGGCCATGGCTTCCGTGCAGGGGATAAAGCCCCGTTTCCGAATATCCTGGCGCGGAGAAAGCAGCACCAGCACAAACAGAAAAAAACCGCACGCCAAAATCAGCGAGCTCAGAAAACCAAACCAATATTGTCTGACAAAGGCCATTAATTTTTTCCGTTTCTTTCTTTCAGCAGTTCTTCCAGCATTGCCAATTCTTCTCTGGTATTGGCGGCGCCAGCCTCATTCACGGGGCATTCGACGGCGCTGCATTTCAGACCGCGGCTCAGAGCAATGGCTACCGCATCGGTAAGATAATATTCGCCGGCGGCATTTTCATCGGAAAGTTCATCCAAAATGTCAAACATTTTTCCGCCGTCGAAACACATCATGCCGGAATTGCAGAATTTGACCGCGCGTTCTTCTTCGTTTGCGTCTTTATATTCGACAATGCGCTGCAGTTCTCCGTCTTTCATAATCAGGCGGCCGTAGCGGGCCGCATCTTCCGGAACAAAACCGAGACAGACGATGCTGTATCCTTCGCGGCGCTTGTTTAATATCTTTTCAATGGTGTCTTTGGTATAAAGCGGCTGATCGCCGAAAATGACCAGAACGTCGCCGTCAAAGCCCTTGAGCGCTTCGCGTGCGCATTTGACGGCGTGTCCGGTACCCAACTGTTTGTCCTGTACGCAGGTTTTGTACGGCGCCACTTCCTTTTTGACAATATCTCCGTCCGGCGCAATGACGGTTACGATTTCATCAACCTTAATCTGTTCCAGCGTATCTATGATATGGCGGATCATCGGCTTGCCGCAGACCGGCATCATCACCTTGGGCAGGTCTGACTTCATGCGGGTTCCCTTGCCGGCTCCCAAAATGACGGCGGCTACTTTATTATTCATGAACATATCTCCTTTTCATAATCTTTTCTTAATGAATCTGAGTTTATATTAACAGATATATAATTTTTGTTAACAGTGATGAGTCTTTTCATGGGAAAACTTTTTTTTGCCGTTTGTTTCTTTTTTTCCGGATACCTTTCCTTTGAGGCGGCCGCGGCCGTCCGTTCGGTTGCCGATGCCAACGCCGCGCTTGAAAGCAGCCGGAATCCCATTGCCGAAAGCGCTGAAATCAACCAAGCCCGGCAACAGCTTCAGAGCATGGGTTCCGAGGAGATGGAAACATATCTCAAAGAAAGACTGAAAAAAGTGGTTAAAACCACCTTGGACAAAGGCGACGGTCTCGGCGGCGACGGCGCCATCAACGCGCAGAAAAGCCTTGAACAAATCGAGAAAGAAAACGAAGCGAAAAAATCCACCTTCGAGCGGATTTACGACAATGCCATGAACAAGCTCATCAGCCCCAAAGATCCGCAGCCGACGGCCAAGCTTTATACGCCCGAAGACGCCGCCCGAAGACAGGCCAACCTTGAAGAACAAAAGCGGCGGATGCTGGCAGCCCAGCACGAGGCTTGGAAAAAAGCCAATATTGACGTTATTGAAGCTGCTCTGCCCCCGGCCGGAGCCAAAACCCTGATTCCGGCGCAGGAACATATTCCTTACCTGTTTTCGCGAATCGAGCTTACACCCGACGGACTGACCAACATCAGCGACACCATCGTGATTGTCGCCAACGGCGAGAATCTGAAAAAGGGCGTGACCAGAGCTTTTCCCAAACATGTTCTGACCCGCGAAGGCAAGCGTCAGAAAATTGACTTTCAACTGTTGGGTGTCAACGTTAACGGTCAGGAGATTCCTTATAAAACCGTTGAAAGAGGAAATTATATTTTCCTTGAGCCCCGAAACGACGACGACCTGCGCCCCGGCGTTTATACCTATCAATTCAACTATCTGATTGACAATCAGATTTTCAGATATAACGAATTTGACGAATTTTACTGGGACATTACCGGCAGTGTCTGGAATCTGGTCATTGCCCGGGCCGGCGCAGCACTGATTATGCCGCCCAACACCAAGCCGCTGGGGCAGACCGCCGTGTCCGGATATTCGGGCTTATGGGATGAAAACGCCGTCATCATCAGCAAAGAGGCCGACAATGTTCTGGGGTTCGTCACTCCGTATCCGCTGTTTATCGGCCAGGGTATGCAGATTATCGTTTCCATTCCCAAAGGCGCCATTTCCAACCTTACGCTGACCAAACGCTTTCTGCTGTTCATGAACGAGTTCGGCGACATTGTCTTTTCGGCTCTCGGACTGGCTGCCATCCTGCTGTCTTATTTTCTCTCCTGGCGCTATATCCGCAAAAACAAAAGCTACAAGGTTTTGAGCGCACACAAAGACGGTCCGATCCTGCGCTACTTGAGGAAAGGACTGGTCGACCGGAAGTCCTTCGGCGCTTTTCTGCTCGATTTATACCGCAAAAACATCATTGATATTGAGGAAAACGACGGCAATATTCTGCTGGTGAAAAAAACCGACAACGTCAAGTCGCTTTCAAAATATGAGAAAAAAGCCGTCAACAACCTGTTTACCGGCAGCGAGGCGGTTCTCAATGTCAACTCCTATTCCCTGCTCAAAATCAAACGTGCCTTGGACAACATTACCAAAGGCGTCCGCCAGCAGATTAAGCTCATCAGCCTGAAACTTAACATAGGCTATATTCTGTTCAGCGTCGGAATGCTGGTTTTTGCCGAGCTCGGCATTGCGGCTCTGGCCATCGACACCGCCTATACCGCCGCGTTTATGCTGACCTGTACCGCCGCCATGGCTTTCAACATATTTTTAATCAGAAAAAAATATGCAAAAAAATGGCTGGGAATTGCCGTTAAAATACTGGCCGGAATCTTTCTTGCCTTTGAATGGTTTTTGCTGTGTTCCGTGGTTCATCCGGCAACGGCGCTGATCTTTCCGGCGATTATTTACATCATCATGGAATACAGCAAGCTTTATGCCCAGCGCGGCGGGCTGCTCAGCGCCTCGGTCAATGACGCCAAGGAATATAACGATCTGCTGGTGCGTAAGGCCGCAGACATCGGTCTGGGGAAAGAGTTTGTCATGAATCAGGCCGCCATTTTTGCCATGGATGCCGAAGAATATTACTCACCCAATAACAGCAACAAAAATTATTACAAACTTGACATCATTAACGAACTTATCCAGAAAATATGAAAAGAGCCCGGAAACAACCGGGCGCTTTTCATTTAAGCCTTCTCAGGTTTTGAATCCCTTCGGTAAAAATACATAAAATATTGATAAAGATGCGAGAAATATGAGGCTTTCAGCAGCGTGTCAACAAAAGAAACCGCTATCATCAACGCGGAAAAACAGAGTTTCAGCATATAATTGTCGCTGCCCAAGGCGCGATAGGTCACGGACAAAAGCAGCAAGACGATAAAAACCGGAAGCATCATCAAAACCTGTCCCCAGAATATCTTATTTGCATTGCCTTTGGTTATTTCCCATGATTTCCGAAAGGTTATTTCCTGCTGGTTGTCCACCGCCACAGCCGGAAAAACCAAATAAAAACGCGCGCTTAAAATAACCAGCACAGTTATCGCACACAAAAACAACAGCGATATGCCGGCCGGAACGGCTCTGCCGTTATATTCGGCAGCGGCTGTCAGGATACCCAGACAGAAAGCCGGCAGAAAAACGATCAGGCCGTAAAGCAGGCTGCAAAACAGATACCGCAGTTCGCGGCGACCGAAATGCAGATTCCAGTAACCCGGATATTCCTGATGCAGAATAATGCCGCGGCAAAAGGCGGTAATAACAGAAATGCCGGCCAGAGAAAGCAAAACGACCGAAAGATTCTGCAGCAGGCCTCCGCTGCAGGTATCGGCATTGAGACTGCACAAGACGGGAAAACCCGCCGCCATTTCAAAGACCAGCAACACCGACCAGGCCGCACAGATTCTGAAAGCGGTCTGTCCGTGCAGAAACACATAGATAAAACTGCGACGCACGGTTTCGAAAAAAGGCAGGTTAATCTTGTTTTCCATCTTTTTCCTCCGCATCATCTTCCGGATAAAGGATTTGCCTTTCCACAAGGCAGTGGCCGACGAACAGAGCCATACCCAACAAAAAGACCAGGTTATAAATAAACTCCGACACGACATTCAGATACAAACCGGACGAAAGAGCCACCGGCTGAAAATTGCGGTACAGGCTGCCGAAAATGAAAAACAGCAATATGAATATGAGAAAAAGACCGGCCAAAAGATTCATCAGGTTGCCGGAATTTTTAAGCCAGATTTCTTTTAGCGGCGGAACCTTGCAGCCACAAAGCACGAAAGCAATTACGGCATAAAAACGAACGGCCAGAAACGGAATGACGTATCCGACGGAAACCAGCGCAAAAAACAAAATTTCAATCCGCCAATCCGGATTGGGTACCCGGACATAAAGAATCATGGTGGAAATCATCGGCAGAAAGTTGATAAAAACCGTCAGCAGAAAAAGCCCCAAAAGCTTAAAGCAACGGCGGTCCACGGAAAAAAGCTTTCGCAGCGTCAGCGGCTCACCCTGCAGGCCGGCCTGATACCACTTAAGCGCAAACAGCGTCACCAAAAACAATTTCAACAGGCTGTAGACAACATACATTACCGCGGAATCGGAGCAATATCCGCCGGACGAATAGATACACATATAGCCAAAGCCGCAAAGAAGCGCGAACAGAGTTATCAGCGCGGCATAAGGCAGCGCCGTCAGAAAAAAAGCACGGCCGTTGTCCAACAACAGCGAAAACGGCCGAAAGCATATTTTAAAAAACGGCACCCTAACTCTTTTTACCGCGGTTTCGTCAACTTCCGGGCACAAACACCCGCCTTTCTGAAAACAGGGACAGGAAGAAAATTTTTCTCTGAGAAAAGCTAAAAGTTTATCCATGGTCAGATTTCCTTTATGGTTGTAACGCCGGTGACCGCCCTTATTTTGGTGATAATATCGTTAATGAAGGCAAAGCCGCCCGGCAGCTCGATTCTCACATCCCATTCGGGGTGCTCCGGTTTTATATATATCTTATTGGTTCCGTTTCTATCGTGACTTAAAATTTCCTTGATGCTTTTGACCGCGGAAACGTTATTGACATAAATCACCATGCCGTTGGCCACGTCCGCAATCGCCTTGTCCAGCGTTTCGACGCTGTTGATCATCACGCGGGGACTGGCTTCTTCGTTTTCTTTGGTAATGACAATGCTCACCAGCAGAGGAACGCCGGAATTGATGACATCTTCATATTTGGCCAGCCCTTCCGAAAACAGCAGGCCTTCAAAATTGCTGGTACCGTCGGAAAGCTCCAGAAAAGCATATTTGTTGCCGGATTTGCTGATGCGTTTTTGAAAAGAGTTGACGCAGCCGGCCAGTTTGGCACGAATAGTGTCCCCCACCTTAATGCCGCCGAAAACTTCCGCCGCGCTTTTGACGCCCAGACGCTCCATACCGCGGCCGTAGCTGTCCAACGGATGCGCCGAAAGATAAAAACCGATGGCTTCCGCCTCCAGTTTCAATTTTTCCAGCTCCGGCCAGTCCGGCTTATCGGCCAGCTTGACCTTGGTGTGCAGTTCTTCGGTGCCGAACAGAGACGCCTGAGAACTGGTTTTTAATTCCGTGGCCGAAGAAATATGCTGCATTATGGTTTCAATATTGGCAAAGATTTTGCCGCGATTGGCCTCTATAGAATCAAAAGCGCCGGCTTTGGTCAGCTGCTCCAACTGACGGCGGTTGATTTGCCTGATGTCGGTACGATGGATAAAATCGGACAAATCCTTATAGGGACCATGCTTGCGGCGCTCTTCCACAATGCTTTGCATATTGGCGG
>ERZ779866.4518-NODE-4518-length-10243-cov-2.758245_pt1 | contig 10243 bp, 6 predicted proteins | sample MGYA00511248_ERZ779866 | MGnify/ENA primary metagenome ERZ779866 (study PRJEB29588, sample SAMEA2155758) | human gut metagenome | biome: human gut; feature: human-associated habitat; material: faeces | place: Denmark | collected 2008/2010 ... | reverse complement strand
CCGCTTTCTCGTCAAAAGTAAAGGAAAAACTTCCATATTCCGCGATCGTAGCCGAGACAGTATCACCGTTCAGCGTCGCCTTTACCCCCAATTTTTCGGGCAGAACCGTAACGGATTCTTTTTCTCCCGAGAGCAACTTCACCTGTACGTCGAGGGCAAGGGGGCCGTCTGTCTCTATATCTATCCATGCAAAGGAGTGAACGTTATAACCGCACCGCGCGGAATAGACAGGGACTTCTTTTCCGTTGACAGTCAGACTGTGATATACTCCTTCGACAAATCCATAATCTAAGGGACCGTCGTGACTGGCACCGTTCGGCTGTTTCGTTTCATTGTAAAAGGTTTCCATATCCGTCTGCGTCTTTACCTCCGAGTAGGAAACGGGATAAATTTCGCAAAAGGTAGCAATCTCCGAAGAGCTGTCAGGTGAGGACGACTCTCCGCCGTCCGAGGAGGAAACGGAGGGCGAACTATTCGTCCCGCCACCGCCGCAGGCGGAACCAAGGAGCAAACATATTGCTGTAAGCGTCGAGAATAATGCTGTTAGTTTTTTCATAAATTATTGCTTCTCCACTTTTCCAACTAATATCAATTCTCTGTAAGCGTATTGATATGAAGATATTTCTCCATATCATAACCGCCTACTACGTTGTCGTAAATATAACCGTCTTCCTTGTAATTTTCCGGTGTCAAAAGAATATCGTTCGATACGATATTATCGAGATATAAATCATAGATAAAACAATTTTCGCTGTCATAAGTACGGACGTTCAGGAACGCTCCGTAATTCCTGCGTGCGGTGATATTTTTGAAATAGATATTTTTGACAATTCCGTAGCCTTCTCCCCGGCCTCCGCTTCCGCCTATATATACGTTCAGCAGTCCATCGTTATGGGACATGTAGACTTCAATATTATCAAACGTAATATTTTCCATCACCGCGCCTTTTCTGTTCCCCATCTGAATGACGCAGCAGCCGAGATGATTGCTCCATGTACCGAGGGCAAATCCGACCGAACAATTTTCAAAACGCACGTTTCGGGTATCGTGATTGGATTCATAAATACAGCCGTAAGCAACCGCCTTATCCGTCCAAGCCGCGTTGTTTCGGAAAAGAACGTTATCGGTAAGCCCATTTGCAGTTGTCGATTTCGTCTCGAAAGCGTCGTCCCCCGTGCGGATGAAACAATCCTCGACAATCGCATTTTTGCAGTCGGACAGCATCACTCCGTCCGCGAATACCCGATAGGCAAAAAACATACAATCCTTGACCGAAACTCCTTCGCAGTCGTTCATGCAAAGTGTCCATGTCTGAGAATTGATAACCGTGATTCCATGGAATGAAACGTCGTCCACCTGATTGAAAATAAGCCCGCTTTTATTGTTGGAATACCCGGCCGGAACCTCTCCCCCGCAACAGGCGGAAAAGTCGAATAATCCCCGCCCTGCGACCTTGACGTTTTTTCCTGTCCCCGCTGTGAGCGCCGCATTGACTTTTCCGTCTTCAGAAGGCATTATTTCGATATAAGCGCCTTGTTCAAGATACAATATGCTATCCGACGGCAGAGAAATAATGTCCGTCTTATATCTCCCTGCCTTAAAATAATAAACAGTTTCGCCCTCTTGGAACGCAGTTCCCGATTTCTTCTCCACTGAGGAATAGTCCCCCGGCTCTATATATTCTATCGCATATTCCCCAAAAAGCTCCTCCGTGTCTTCTTTTTCTGCCACAAATACGGTAAGCGCTTCGTCCGGTTTTTTATTGAATGCAAACGAGAAACTCCCGAAATCCCGAATGACGGAAGTTACCTTGTTTTCCCCAAGCTCTGCGGCCATGTCCGCCATCACCGACGGGATGCGCGGGTCGTTGGCATGCGCGCGGTACGCCACCAGCAGGGCAAGCTCCGAGTATTTAAGGCAAACTCTTTTGCTTTGTCTGTCACCTCCACGTCGATATAAGCAAAAGAATGTATTCCGTTGGCGCTTCTCGTAGCATATACAGGAACATCTTCTCCATTGACTGTCAGCGTATAGTAAGGGCTGTAAATTACTCCGTCGGAAACGGGTAGATTCGTTGACACCTCTCCCGCATAATTGGAAATATCCGAAATCTTTTCTATTCCTTCATATCTCGTGGGATAAATACGGCAATTTGCTTCTATCGGCGTTACGCCTCCGGAAGATGCTGAATCGCTCTCCGTTATGCCTCCGCATGCACTCCCTCCGAGTACAAATGCAAGACAAACTCCAAGGCATGCCGACTTAAAAAATTTGTTCATACTTTTCCTCCTTAAAAATTCCTTCCCTGTCTTTCAGGCAAAAGCCCCTTTATTCTTTTACCGAACCTATCATTACTCCCTTAACGAAATATTTCTGTAAAAAGGGATAAATGAGTAAAATTGGCGTAATAGAAACGACAATCATAGCTGCATTCTGCCCTTGGGAAAAGAGTTTTGAACCATCGAGCCCGACATCGGGGTTGACGGGTGTCTCCCCCGCCATATTATTGAGTACGTTTCTCAGTTCAAGAGCCAAGGGATAAAGGTCGTCTCTGCTGGGCAGAAAGAAAGAAGGCCAATACCAATCGTCCCACTTTGCCACCAAATACCAAAGTCCTACGGTTGCGAGCCCCGCTTTTGAGAGAGGAATAACGAACTGAAACAGAACTCTGAACTCGCTTGCGCCCTCCATGCGGCAGGACTCCAAGAGACTTTCTGGCACCTGAGAAAAGAAATTTCTGAGAATAATGAGATTAAAACTATTGATGCCGAAAGGAATTACAAGGCACCAAAGGTTATTGATTCCGAGCATCGATTTCACGGACAAATAGAAGGGAATAATTCCGCCCGAAAAAAACATTGTAATGAGAATGAGGGTAAAACAAATTTTTAATCCGGGAATATCCTTTCTGGTAAACGCATAGGCGCCGAAAGAAGTAAGAATCATGGAATATAGCGTCCCGCCCACCGTAATTAAGAAGGAAATACCAAATGCTCTGGGAACTCGTCCCTGTCCGAAAATGAATTTGTATGCTTCTACGTTGAAATCTCTCGGGATGACGAGTAGCTTTGCAGTGAGATAGTCCGCTTTTGAAGCAAAAGACATAAGAAAGACATAGATGACGGGGAAAATACAGATAAAGCCAAACAACGTCAAAAGTGAATAATTGACGATATCGAATACTGTCACTTTTGGTTTGAGTCTTCTTTTTCTGCCCGAAGGCAGAACCGTAGTTTCCGGATTCGATTCTTTGAGAATATCCATGGTCCACCTCCTTAATCAAGCGAATACATGCTATATCCGTTTATCTTCTTCGTCAAAGCGTTGCCGCCGATGAGAAGAATAAAGTTAATGACGTTTTTGAAAAGTCCCACAGCCGTCGAGAACTCCTGTTTTCCTCCAATACCCTCGGTATACACGAGCGTATCGATAATTTCCGAAACATCGAGAATGGTATCGTTATATAAATTATAAACAGAATCGAAGCCTGCATTCATGATGTTTCCGAGCTGTAAAATAAACATGACGGTAATGATAGGCAAAAGGCTGGGAAAAGTGATATATCTCATATGCCCGAAACGTTTACAGCCGTCTATCGTAGCGGCTTCGTAAAGGCATGGATCTATTCCCGAAATCGCTGCAATATAAATGACAGTTCCCCAGCCCATTCCCTTCCACAGTTCCGTTAAAATGAGAATGGGATAGAAGTAGGAGGAGGTTTGTAAAAACGCTACGCGGTCCTTTCCGAACGCCGCCAGGATATTATTGAAAAGTCCGTCGTCTATCGCCAGCATCTGTTTGACGAGACCTCCGATGACCACCCAGGAAATGAAATAGGGAAGATATACCATCCACTGTAATAACTTACGGTATTTTGCCACACGGACTTCATTGAGAAAAATCGCCAAAATAATCGGCGCGGGGAAACAGAATAAAAGTTTTAAAAAACTAATAACGAGAGTATTTTTCAATGCCCGAAACATCGCGGGACGGGTGAAAAATTGCTCAAAATATTTCCAGCCGACGTCGGGGCTTCCTAAAATTCCCATATCGGGAAGATAACGTTTCCATGCAAGAATAATTCCGTACATGGGTACGTAGCTGAATAAAATATAAAATAACATAACGGGCAACAGCATAATATAGATTTGCTTGCCTCGCTTCATGCGCTCCCATATTTTTTTTCGCTTCTCCCCGGCCGGAGTTTTGTGAGGTGTTTCTTTTATCGAGTCCTCTACCGGCAAAGATCCAGCTTTTTCTTGTTCTGTCATGTTTTCCTCCTTTTTTTCTTCCCGATTTATTCTTTTGCCTTTAACAAAGGCCGCTTTTATAGCCTTAATTTTAGAAAGCGGCCTTTGAGGCATAGAATGTATTCAATACATTTTACCTTTTGAAATTCTCATTTTTTCTTTTTCAACGCAATAGCCGCTCCGGCAGCCAAAATGACAAATCCAGCGGAAATACCCGCGACGCTTCCACAGCCACTATTATCCGAGGTCTCTCCTCCTGCGGAATCGGAAGAAGAACTTCCTCCGTCCGTCTTTGTATATTTTGCATACAGGGAAATATCCACAGGATTCGCATAATCGAGCGCCGCAAACGGTTTTGTTAACGCAGCATCTGTATACCAGCCGTCAAAAGTATATCCCTCTTTATCGAACGATTTCAACGTCTCATCTCCGTTATGGGTATATTTGCTCGTTCCGAGCTTGGAGTTTCCGTCATAATAAGTGACGGTAAATTCTTCTGCCGAAGCCTCGATAATAACTTCCGCCCCGCCTGCAAGCTCTATGTAGTATTCATCTCCCGCCTCATTTTCAGGCGGCCATTCCATATCCAGGTATGAGACGGCGTCTATGGCGCTGTATTTGTCGAGCACTGTTACCTTGAAGGTCAAATTATGCAATTCCGAATCGATGGGAGTACCGGGCGTATAAGCGTTTCCGTCCAATTTGATTTGCGAAACGCGAACGAGAGTTTCATCATAATCGAAACGGACGGTATAGCCGTATTCCGCTTCCAAAATAAGTTGCTCCGTCTTAGCATACGGCGTGGAGATAAAGCCGTTGATTTCCGTTTCGGAAACCATATACCAAAGAATATTCACATTGATTTCTGTGCCGTTAGAAAGCGTGGCCTTTGTCGTCTTAGGCAAAGTTTCGTTCATGATGACGTCCACGGTATTGACATCTGTGGCCAACAGGTCGAGCGCAGCTGTATCTACGGACGTAACCGAGGTAATATACGTTCCGCTCTCCTCAGCGATAGCCTCTTCTCCTTCGACCAAACGTTTAACATTTGTTTCGGAAAGCGCACTGTCATAAACTCTGCACTCTTTAATGTCCGCGGTTGCATAACATGTTGCTGCATTTCCCGTTATCTGGCACTGTGCGCCCAACGTAAAAGCGTAGGGGTCAGAACGCCAAGAGAAAAATGTATCCGAAAGTTGTATGGGATCTCCTGCCGCTTCACCGTTAATATAGATAGTAGCTGCATTCTTCACTGCGTCTGTACTAACTGTGACAGTAGTCCAATTCGACGTATCGACCGTATAAAAAGCGAGATTTTTTTCCAACCATTGTTGTTTTTCATCATTATTTGCACCGGGTGCCATATCCATATTGTTGACTTGGATTTCCACCCCATTTTTCCAAGGAGTGATTTGGAAAGCGTCGTTATACCGCCCTACCGCAAGCATATAATGATCGCCCTGATATTTAGAGTTATCCCTGCGGAAAGTAATAGACACTGTATAGGACTCTCTGATGAGGTCGGAAAAATCCATTCCGGAATTGCCAAGTTGCGGAGCATATAAACAAGCTCCCGTTTTTCCGCCTTTGTCCTCGGCATTACGGTCACTGACAAGGGAGACATATTTTTCCCCGTCCGTATCTTCTTTAATTTGTATGGCTTCATCTCCATTTTGAGAGGTATTTAATAATTTGAGATCAAACCCATTTCCGGAAGTATCTTGACCGGGCTTTGTCTCGTTCTCAAATTCATAGAGGGCCATGGGTTGAATGATGTCCTCCGTTTCTGCCGTTGCGGAAACGAACGGCGCGCTGCCCAGCGTCATACCGCCCGCAAATAGTGCAAGTGTAAGTCCCAGACTTAAAATTTTTTTCATGTCATTTATCTCCTTATCTCAAATTTTCAATATCCGGGAAGTATTTATTTACTTCCGTCCGCCTTTACGGCAAATCCGCCGTCAATATAGGCGTTATATTCGGATATTACGTCCTCACCGCCGTAATCTTCAAGGTAGTCGCTGACAAAAGACTTCCACTTATTTTCAAAGGTCTTTGACACAATGTAGAGGTCATCCCAATCAAAAGTCTTTGCGTCATAGGTCCAGCTGCTCGGGTTCCAATAGAGATTTTTCTCATTTTTTTCGAGCACGGCAATCGTCTCTAAGAAGAAATCGTGACAGTCGGTAAGGTACTCTATGCCCGCCTCTGTCTGCAAAGCCGGATAATCGGAAAAGTACGAGTTCGCTTCCGAACGTTCTTCGCGGGCGCAAATAATTTCCGCATTCGTACAGGTAGTCACTTTGTAGTGCATCGTCCAATCTACGAGTGCATAGAGGAGTGTAGCGGGGTCCTCTGTGACGATGGTCTTATAGAATCCTTCTTCGTTCTTCTCCAAAAGGTTGGATTTCGTTCCGTCCGTGGACTCTGCATAGTGTACGTCCTCTACGCCGTATTGAAGGAGCTCATACCCTTCGTCGCTGAGGAGAAAATCATACAATTCGAGACATTTGCGGATACGGGAATTGCTGTTTTTAGCGTTGATACAGAAGCCCTGCCAATATCCTTCCTCTCCGGCGCCGTTCCATGTACCATTTTTGCCTGCGGGAGGATCGCACATAGTAATTTTCGCGGTAGCTTCCTCTAAGGAACATTTTTCCACAGCCATAATCCCGGACACGAAATTATTCAGCCAGTTATGCGCATACATCATGCCCGCTTTCCCTTGTGTAAATCTGTCCTGCTTGGTGCCGTTGTCCGCCGTCAGGGAATCCTGAGACATATATCCGTCTGTAATCATGCGCGCGATAAAAGAAGTCGCATACATGGCCCCGTCGGTAATATCGCTGTGCGTATATTTTCCCGTTTCTTCGTCCTCGACGAATTGATCCCAACCCGTATCGAACGCCATATAAATCCAAGCATCGAAATCTTTGTTCGATTCCGACATATATCCGAAGGTATCGTCTTGCCCGTTATTATCGGGATCATAAATCGTAAAGGCACGAGCGAGACGATAGAAATCCAAAAGGGTTTCGGGCGCCTTAAATTCCCATTTCGTACGCAATTCCGCCGTAAGCTCTCCTTCCGAGGAGATAACGCCGTCCTTGATGAGAATATCCGCTAATTTCGCATTGAGATTATCTATCCAGTCCTGACGCACATACAGCGACTTTTCATTGTGCCAAGAAGAAGGAATAAACCATGACTTGCCCTTTGCGTAAGAGATATTGGAGCGCATATAGGAAAATTCCTGCATGTGTCTGTAAATATTCGGATAAGTCTCCTCCGTCACCCAATCGGAAATAGCGATAATGTCGCCGTTATCGATGAGCTTGCTGAAAAAATCGGGCGCCCCGGGGCCTTCCGTCAAAAAGATGTCCGGCAAATCCTGATCTGCCTGTAAGAGTACAAGCTGCTGTTGCCAATTCGCTCCGGAGCTGTTCATCGCCACGACATCGCAGCCAAGTTCTTCTTTAATTCTTTGATAGACGGGCGAATTTGCCTGGCGTGCATTATTGAACGCAGCCCAATCGTTTTTGAATACGGTGATTTCCTTTACGTTCTCATCCTCCGTATCATTCCATGCGCCACCGTCGGAGACGGAATCGTAGTTGCCCCAATCCGCACTGGTTCCGTGGTTTCCGCAAGCGGCAAATGCTATCGCCGCAATTCCACATAATCCCAAAGCCAGTATTCTTTTGAATACCTGCATATAATAAACCTCCGTTGTTTTATTTTCAAACCGTATTTATAAAATCCGGTCCTTATACAAATTGTTTCGTCCATGCTGCCGGAATCCACTCGGCGAAATCTTTCACGGACGGAAAATCAGCCTTTTTCTCATCGGCCTGCCGCCATATTTCTTGCTGTTTTTGAGTCAGTTTTGTTCATGTCCCATTTTTATTGGACTTCTTGCTTCCAGCTTTCCGACCCTCTTATGCGTCTATTTTGCTCTTTAATCGTGTTTTCTCTTTTTGATAAGTATCGCAGCCCCGATGGACAGGAACGCGATTCCGGCAGAAATCCCGATCATACTCCCGCAACCGGTCCCGCCATTGTCCGCGCCGGAGGAAGAATCCGGCTTTGAAACACTTGTGCTGGAAGAATCGGGCTCCGTGGGATCCTGAGCGGAACCGGACGAGGACGAGTCAGGAGAAGGCGCTGTCGATTTGAAGGTGACCTCTATTTCCGAATCGTCGTCCACAACAAAGCTGTAAACGCCGCCCTTTGCTTCTAGTACCGTACCGTTTACCGTAACGACATCGACTGTATATCCTTCCGCCGGAGTAACGTCAATCGTGACGGTCTCCCCCGCCTTTGCGGATGCTTTATCCGCCTCTGCGGTACCGTTTCCTCCATTCACGAAACAGTCTATCGAATAAACAGCCTCATTGAATTCTGCTGTCACCGTCATATCTCCCGTTATCTTAAAGGTATATTTTCCTTCCGAGCGAGTAAGTTCTTTATCGTTTACAAAAAGTTTTGAAAGGACATAATGCTCGTCGGGCGTAGCAGTCACTTCTATTTCGGTATCGATTACTCCTTCGTTAGCACTGAACGTAATTGTTCCATGTTCTACCCCTTCTCCTACACAGACCTTATATACCTTCTGTTTGAACGTTGCGCTCACCGTAACGTCTTTATTTCCAATCGTAAAGGTATATTTTCCGTCCGTCGGTTCTATTGCCTCCCCATCGACGGTCACCGTATCAATTTCATAGTGTTCCGCGGGAATGGGCGTAATGGTAATGATGTCCCCAGTAACGCCGTAATCGGGAGAGAGAGTAACGGTACCGTTTTTAATATCGGAAGCGACTGTAACAGATTGAGCAGTTTTGACCTCGACGTTCTGGACGATTTCCGTTCTTTCTACAAGGGAGGGAAGTCCGAGACCTGCATTTTGAACATGTCCATACGCTTTCCAACCGTCATCGGTTTCCTTCACGCCCGTCCAGATAACGGGAAGTTTTTTCTCCGATTTATCGGATAAAGTTCCCTTGACCGTGGCTTTTCCCATACAGGCAAGCATTTGCTCCTGGCTCATTTCCTCATAGAGGGTCTCAACTGTTACTTTATCGTTTTCAAAGGTCAGGGTAGAGGAAGCCACACTTTCCAGATAGGCAGTGGTTCCTAAATCTCCGGTATCGAGCGAATAGTCTGCCCCAAGCGCCTTTATTTGGTCTGCATTCAATGCAAAATCATAAAAGCATACGTTTTTAAGATTTCCTGTAAAAGCATTATAAAGATTACCCCAACAGCTTTCGCCGCCCATAGCAAAACGCATATTCGAGTCTTTGAGATTAAAGCCTTCGGGAGTCTCGAAAGCATAATTGGCACTTGCGTTTCCGTCAAGGTAGACAATAATTTTTCCATCCAAATCTACCGTAAGCGCCACCTTGTGATATTCACTTCCGACATTCCCGATTTCATGTCCCCAAAAAGCGTTACCATGTCCGTCTACGTTACTGACATTTCCAGAGCCATCGTTAATTAAAGCGCTTGCAGAGGAGAATCTTAAAAGGTCGCTGTTTCCTGAAAATTGGAACGTCGCCCATTTTGTAGGATTCCAATCATTCCAGCCGAATCCTATGGGAGAAGCCCAATTGCCCGGAAGAGCGGTTTGCTGTAATTCAAAATAAAGCGTAAAGGAAGTTACATCTTCGGAAATATCGTTTGTGGCAATCAAGCCGGCCGACCCGTCAAACGAAGCCACCCCATCCTTGACTGTTACCTTTCCGGTCTCTTTCCCGTCAGCCACTCGCAGGGAAAGGTCGTAATTTCCCATAGAATCTTTTCCGGGATTTTCCGCGTCTAAAAACTCGTATTTTGCGAGAGGGATAATCGGAGTGACTTCGGCGGTTTCGCCTTCTGCATTTGCCGACACGGCTAAGCCTCCTCCCACAGCTCCCAATGCAAGCGCCAAAGCGCAGGTCACGGCCAACAGACTCTTTCGCTTCGTTGAAAATATTGTGAACATATCACATTCCTCCTTA
>ERZ779866.4512-NODE-4512-length-10259-cov-3.103783_pt1 | contig 10259 bp, 9 predicted proteins | sample MGYA00511248_ERZ779866 | MGnify/ENA primary metagenome ERZ779866 (study PRJEB29588, sample SAMEA2155758) | human gut metagenome | biome: human gut; feature: human-associated habitat; material: faeces | place: Denmark | collected 2008/2010 ... | reverse complement strand
GGGCCTACCAATACCGACGGCATCCGCGCCCAGCGCCAGCATCTTAAAAACATCCTCGCCGGAGCGGACACCTCCGTCGGCAAAGATTTTCATATCCGGCCCCACCGCTTTCCGGATGTCGGAGACTACGTCGCACGGAGCTACCGAGCTCTCGACCACATTTCCGCCGTGGTTAGAGATCAGAATGCCATAGGCACCCGCTTCTTTGCATTTTACGGCCGCCTTGACTGACATGATTCCTTTAATGACAACAGGGCGGTCAATGCGCTGGACGATTTCTTTCAGCTCTTCCACAGTGCGGGAGCATACCCCCTCATTTTTACTGCCTACCTTTCCGGAATACTGGTATCCCAGGCCAATGGCGTCAAGATCGGTCGCAATCGCCATTGCCCCTACTTCCTGACTCCACCGGACCCGCTTCCAGAACTCTTCCCGGTCGGCCCAGGGCTTGATGGTGGGCACCGCAATGCCATGTACGTTTTTGATGGGAGCGATCTGGCCCGGGAAATAACCTTCCTCCTTGTTATCGCCCAGCCAGGCCATCCCCCCGGCCTCATAACAGCCACGAATTAGGGCCTCGGCATACTTCCCGTTGTTGTTAAAGAAAGGACTTTCAAAGGTGTAGTCTGTAAGGATCTTAGCGATAGGGGAGGCAAAAACTGGAAGGTCAAAGGTGTGGCCAAAGAAAGAGCAGCTCGTATCCGGAATATAATCTTCGTGAATGGGATCGAGTTCGATGCGTATGTCTCCCAGCGCTTTTACCGCATTGATGAAGCCGCCGTTGTTCCCTTTTGCGCCGAACTCCAGGGAATTGGTGAAACGACCAGCACATGCGACTCCATTGCAGATTTTGCAGACATGACAGGATGGATTTAGAATTTTGCGCGCCTTAGCCTGATATTCGGCATATTTCAGCAATACATCATTCAAATTCATGGTGTGCTCCATAAGTACCTCCATAAAACGATTTGATTGGCCCAACTATGGGGATGGCAGGATTCTCGCAGCGGAGACGGGATCAAAAAGTGATTGTGTCCGGGTCCCGGAGCGGGATGCCGCAGTCCAGGGCAGCGAGGGCGGCGACATCCTCCGTGGTCAGCGAAAAATCAAAGACATCTATATTTAGACGCATATGTTCTGGATGCGTAGACTTCGGAAGGGGCAAAAAACCCATTTGAAGGCTCCAACGGATGCAAATCTGTGCGATGCTTTTCTGATATTTTTCTGCGTAGGCCCCTATTTGTGGAGTTTGCAATACCCGTCCTGTTCCCAATGGGCTGTATGCCTCCAGCAGCATTCCATGGGCCCGGCAGTATGTGCATACCTCAGGCTGAGCCTGGCCGGGGGACAGGCTCAGCTGGTCCACCATGGGCATGATCCGTGCCTGTGCAGACAGGGCCTCCAGATGGTGGGGCAAGAAGTTGCTGACGCCGATGGCCCGTATCAGCCCGGCCTCATAAAATTCCTCCATGGCTCTCCAGGAGCCTGCGTTTGCCTCTTGCCAGTTCTGCCTCGAGGAGATCGGGTTGGGCCAGTGGATCAGGTAGAGGTCGAGATAGTCAGTATCCAAACGCTCCAGGGTCCTCTGAAAGGCAGTCCTGGTGGCCTGGTACCCATGGTCTGGATTTGCCAGCTTGCTGGTGAGGAAGACCTCTTTTCTGGGAATTCCACTCTGCCGTATCGCCTGCCCCACACGCTCTTCATTTCCGTAGGCAGCAGCGGTGTCGATATGCCGGTAACCGGCCTCTAGCGCCTCAAGAATAACGTTTGTTGTCTCTCTGCCATTTGGCATCTGCCAGGTCCCGTATCCGATACAGGGGATATGGACTCCATTGGCAAGCATGTAGTTGTTCCCAGCCACAGTTATCCCTCCTAATTGCTGGAAAGTGCCTTTTTTAAAGCCGGCCAAAAATTGGCTTGAGCGCCTCATAGCACTGGTCGAAAAGCACTCGTGACGACCGATAGATTTCGGCATTTTCAGGGTTTGGCTCACAGACGGAATGGAGCTTGAGGAAGCGGTGGATCGCCGTAAAATCCTGGTAAAGACCGACGCCGACTCCGGCAGTGACAGCGGCGCCCATGGCGCCCGCCTCTTCCAGAAGGGAGGGGACCACAATTCTGGTCTGGTAGATATCTGCCATGATCTGCCTCCAAACGGCCCCCTTTGCGCCGCCACCAATGACCACGATTTCGTCAATGGCAGTATGCCTTCGCAGAGCCTCTAGGATGATGGCCAGATTCATGGTGACCCCTTCCAATACGCTGCGGAGGATATCGCTTCGGGTGGTTTCTGTTCTCAAGCCGAGAAAAGCGCCCTTTGCATCTGGGTTCCAGCGGGGCGCACGCTCCCCCATCAAGTAGGGCAGAAAGAGCACGCCGTTGGAGCCAGGCGGGCTCATTTCAACCTGCTCGTTGATATTTTGATAGGGAGAGACTCCCTGCTTTCTGGCCTCCTCTGTCTCATAGCGGCATATGGTATCTTTCAGCCAGCTATAGGAAGCGCCTGCCGCCTGCATAGTTCCATTGGGTGCGTAAAGACCAGGAATGGCGTGGCACCAGGTTACAGTCCGCATCTCCTCATCGTAGATAGGCTGCAGGGATGTGGTCGTGATCCAAGCGGAGGTCCCCATACTGCTGTAGGTTTTCCCGGGGGAAATGGAGCCGGCCCCTACATTTGCCATAGAGCCGTCTCCCGCACCGATTACGACAGGGGTATCCACAGCCAGTCCGGTCAGGGCCGCGGCCTCCCGGGTGATCCCGCCTGCAATGTGGGTAGAGGGCATTGCGTCGGGGAGCTTATCGCCATCGATGCCCGCATAGTCGATGAGGACATCCGACCACTGAAAGCGACTGATATCAAAGCAGGCCATGCTGTTTGCGTCGGAGTAATCCGTACAGAAGGTTCCAGTCAGACAAAAGGTGATATAATCCTTTGCATTCAACACTTTATAAGTATTTGCGTAGATTTCCGGCTCATGATCCCGGATCCACATGAGCTTTTGGACTCCGTAAGACGGTGTGTTCCGGTGCCCCACAATGTGGTAAAAATCCTCTTGAGAAATATGGCGGGAGAGGGCATCGGCCTGTTTTTGAGCACGGGAATCTGCCCAAATGATGGAACGGCGCAGCGGAACTCCTTTCTGGTCCACACAGAGGCAACCCATCATCTGTCCGCTGAAGGAAACTGCGGCGATGTCTCTGGCGTCGATGCCGCACTCTGCAATCAGCGATTTGGTAGAGCGGCAGAAGGCATCCCACCAGTCCTCTGCATCCTGTTCCGCACAGTTCTTATTAAAATAGTACACTTCATAAGATGCAACCTTACTGCCAAGAAGGATACCGTCCTCAGAAAAGAGGGTTGCCTTATCTCCGGAGGTGCCCAGGTCATGGGCAAGAAGATATTTCATCTTGTTCAGCTCCTGTCTTCAGAGTAAAAATTGGGAACAAGGCCCTCAGCATACGACAAACCTGCATGGGTTTCCTGAAAGTACATCGATCAAATTTTGAACAGAGAGGGACTGCATATTGCGGACGGCCTCTTCGGTATGTGCACCAGTATGAGGGGTAGCGACCACATTTTCCAGCTTCAGCAGCTTGGAGCCTGTCGGCGGCTCTGCTTCAAAGGCGTCCAACCCCAGGCCCCCAAGCTTTCCAGTGAGCAGCGCCTCATATGCTGCGGCCTCGTCCACAATGGCACCCCTGGAGGCATTGATCAGGATGGCGCCATCCTTCATCCGAGCGATGGTCCCCGCATGGATGATATGACGCGTCTTTTCGTTGAGAGGGAGATGAAGGCTGATGATATCTGACGTCTGAAGCAGGGATTCCAGGGAAAGAGGGAGGATTTGATGCTCCTCGCAATAGTTCAGGTCAATGTAAGGGTCATAAGCGGCGACCTTCATTCCAAGGCCCTTGCAATAGCTGGCCAACCGCTTACCAATTGCACCTAGACCCAAAATCCCGACAGTGCGCCCCCCCAATTCGATACCAGTAGAGCGGACCCAATTCCCGGCCTTGGTCTCCCGGTCCAGATAGGGAATCTTCCTGGCGACAGAGAGCATCAAAGCCAGTGCCAGCTCTGCGACACCCTGCGCGTTTACCCCAGGTGTATTGGTAATAGTGATGCCCAGCTCTTTTGCAGCGGCCAAATCTACTGCGTCGCAACCGACGCCGTACCGAGAGACCACCTTCAGTTTTGGGCAGGCCCGCAGTACCTTTTCGGAGACCTGATCCAGCCCGGCGATATAGCCGTCACAGTCCTGGAGCAGGGGAATGAGCTCATCTTCTGTCAGCGGTGCACCCTTGGGATTGAAGACAACTTCACCTGCGAAGGCGAAAAGTCTCTGCATGGCTTCCGAGGAGGTGCCGGAGGCCATGGAAGTAGGGGTCACCAGGATCTTCATTTTTCAGCCCCCCTCACCAGCTCCACTGCCTGACGTGTCAGGGCCTGGATTTCATCAAAACGACCGGCACGGATCAGCTCAGGCTTGACCATCCAACTCCCGCCGCAGGCGATGACACTTTCCGATGCGAGGTAAGTAAGAACATTTCCGGCGTTTATCCCTCCTGTTGGCATAAACTTCAAATTTGGGAAAGGAGCTGAGAGGGTCTCGATGGTATCCAGGCCTCCAAACTGCTGGGCGGGAAAAAATTTGGCCACTGGAAGTCCATACTCTGCCAGGAGCATGAGCTCTGTAGGGGTACAGGCTCCTGGATAGATGGGGATGTCCTCGGCAAGTGCGAACTCGACAATTTTGTGACTGAAGCCCGGCGTGACAAAAAAGGAGGCCCCTGCATCCCGGGCACGTCTTGCCTGGTCTACAGTGGTGAGGGTGCCAGCCCCTACCATCATATCGGGAAATGCCTTGACTACCGCCCGGATAGAGGCCTCTGCCGCACTGGTACGGAAGGTAATCTCTGCGGCGGGAAGTCCGCCAGCGCACAGCGCCTCCGCCAAAGGAAGCGCGTCCTTCGCGTCGTGGAGCGCGATAACTGGGACGAGCTTTCGTTCAGACAATTTCTCTAATCCGCGCATATTCATTGTTTCATCCCCATATCATAAAGTTTTGATAAGATTTTCCCATTTCTGAGAAGAATCGCTGCTAAAAAGGGATCGCTCAAACGTATCAACATCTCAGGCTATCGATCTACCCATAGCGTTATTTCCGGTAAAAAAATGCTTCCACAAAATTTCTGTGTGAAATCAACTTGATTTGTCTCTCAGATACTCCGCAGTTTTTTAAAAGCGGCACAAAGTGGCTGAGCAGGTAATCCAGCCCGACGGCCCCTTCCGTGTAGCTTTTCATTCTTGCGCGGGTGGTGTCCAGAGAAAACAACAACTGGCGTTCAAAGCCCGCATCCAGAAGTTTTTTGAAAAACCCCGCTTCCCGGAGATCCGAATGGTATTTTGGGCGTCCTATGGTGTCCAGCTCCAAGTAGATTCCAGCAGAAGCCAATTCTACTCGTATCGCAGGGTCCTCGCACGCTCTGTCAGTGTGGCAGAAGATGATCTGATTTGCAGGAAGTCCCCGGTCAAGGAGCCATCTCAGCAGTGCGGCCGGATTGCTCCCCGGCTCAATGTGGACCATCAAAGCCCTGCCCGTCTCTATGGCGGCATGTACGGCAGCGGAAAAAACCTTTTGATATTGAACAGAGAAGGGGCCGTCATCCAGTGCGGCCTTGATGAGTCCAGCTTTGATGTCGGTCTGGAAGCGGGGCTCCGACTCGTCACAGAGATCGAACATGCCTTCCTGAAGCTCACAGATAAAAAGCCGTGTGAGTGTGTCCTCATTCTCGGAAAAAATCCAGTGATCCTCCGGATAAAAGCACATTTTATGGAAGCCGGTAGAGGCCAGAATATAAACGCCAGTGGCTTCTGATACCTGCCGAAGCTGACGGCACATGCGTCCACAGCCTATCGGCTGTGCGTCAACAAGAGTCCGGCCGCCGGAAGCCCTGTAGCTCCGGGCCTCCTGGGTGCTTTTTTCCAAGTCGTCCATATAGAGGACAGGGGATACCGCAAAAGAGCGGCCCTTACGGATGAAGAGGTGCTCATGACTCTGACAGAAGCCGAGAGAAGCCCCTAAAACGGGGCCAGTCACGGTCATAAGGGACTTAGTATTCATACTTAGGCCCTCTTTGCAATTTCACTGAGCTCCGGAATGCGGTCAGCAAGCTGGATTTGGAAGACCTCCTCCATGACTTGTGTCCATCCATGGATAAAATAGATCCAGCCGTCTTCCACATGGAGATTTTTCTCTACCATCTGTGCTTCTGCCTGACGTTTGAAGAGCAAATCCCCGCGATAATTGATCTCCCATACCAGACTGTCCTTCGGGAACTGGCACATATTCGTCAGCGGAGAGCCTGGGGCATCCTTTCCGAGACCCGTAGCATTAACAATGAGGGAATGCGGTTTCAGAGAGGCCAGGGTCTTATCGTTGTCCTGGGGAGTGGGGTTCAAAATATAGTGCATCTGAGTGAGAGACCCGGTGTGTCCGGAGAGAAGGGCCTGTGCAGAGTCCAATCTCGGCTGACTCCGGTTAGCGAGAAGGATATTCCGGGGGATATCGGCCCCATGTTGCTGCCCCGTCAGGTATAGGCACATGGAAAGGCTGCTTCCGCCAGCGCCGAGGAGCAGAACATCACCGCCATAGGTTTCCCAGTAGCCTTTGGGCACAAAGTGCTCCAGAGCGAGTCCGCTGGAGATTGGGTCTTTGGCATGGGCACGGAACTGCCCATGCCGCTTAGAGAGGCAGGAGACCTCATGAAGGGTCTCGGCCAAAGGGTCGATTTCGTCGTACAGGTCTTTGCAGGCGTTGTAAATGTCGATCTTGTGTGTTGTGACGAGGGCGCCCAGGGAGAGCGGGTCCTCTTTCAGAAAGCGTACGGCTTCCCGATACTGTTCAGCAGGAGCGTGGAGGGGAAGGTCGATGCCCTTGATTTGGGCCGTTAGGCCCAAAGCCTTTGCCCACTGGGGAAACACTCTCATGATGGACGAGCTTCCAGTCGTCACACCGATGAAATAGAAGGTCGGCTCGGAAGCCTTTTCGTACCGCATCAAATCAACTCCTTTTTTCTAAAAAACGGCCTTGCCGTAATGCTATGCTTTCGGACGAGAAAGCAAGAAGGATTGGATGATATAAAATAATATTAAAAATAAAATCGTTTTTATAATGCCGCATATTCTGTTGACAACTCTGTATGAAAACGATATTATAAAATTGCAAACACCGAGAAGCCGGCGGTGCCGTGCCTTCCTGGTGCAAAAAGGATTAAGGGAGTGGATAAAATGGCAAGTTTCCATGCATCTAACAGGCCCCTCGACTTTGAACGGGGCTGTGTCATTGATTTCGACCTCCAGACCGGACTCTCAAGGACGGTTGCCACCAGCAAGCGGTATTTGAGCCAGATGCGGGGCATGTATCAGGATAAGGAAGCCTTTGATCGTGAACTGCAAAAGGGGGACCCTGTCGTTTACGAGTTCCATGAGCTTCCTATCAAGGAAGACCCGGGAGACTTCGCCTTTGGCTGTTCCATTCTGAACCCTGGGAAAGTGGGAGATGAATACTATTTTACAAAGGGACACTTCCACACGATTCTTATGACGGGAGAGGTCTATTATTGCCTGAAGGGATATGGATACATGCTTTTGGAGAATATGGAAGGAGACTGGAGCGCGCAGGAGATCTCTGCTGGCAAGGCTGTGTATGTCCCGCGGGGATATGCGCACAGAAGCATTAACGTTAGTTCGGCCGAGAAGCTGGTCACCTTTTTCACTTTCCGGGCAGATGCCGGGCACGATTACGGTACTATTGAAAGTAAGGGCTATCGTAAGCTCCTTGTGGAGCGGGATGGTAGTCCCGCCGTCGTTGACAATCCAAATTGGAAATAGATGAGATGGGGCCGCTGCAGGATAAAGTTCCGCAGCGGCCCCATTTGAATTCATACCGCAGTCTGCAGGATCATACAACGCTGGTCCACTTCGGCCTACGGAGGCTTTCTTCCAGGAGCCGGACTGCTCAGATGTGGCGGATGACGCCGCCGTCGATCAGCACAGAATTTCCGTTTACGCCGTCATTCGCCGCAGCAAAGAGGACTGTCATAGCGCACTCTTCCACTGTTGTGAAACGCCCGATCAGGGAGGGGGCATCATTTCCGTTGATGAAGTAGTCCTTTTTGGCCTCCTCGACACCGCCTTTGAGCCCCCGCGTTTTCGCATAGGACTCCAGGTAGCCGATATGACCCTCAGTAATGGTCGTGACAGGCAGTACGGAATTGACGGTCACTTTGGTTCCCTTGGTGGCCTCAGCCATCCCGCGGGCTAGTGCGGTGGCGGCCGCTTTGACAGCACTGTAGGCGATTACATCCTTGTTGGGGCGCAAAGCGGCTTCACTGGTCACAAAGATGATTTTGCCGTAGTTTCGCTCCATCATGTCCCGGAAGGCAAGACGGGCCAGACGCATGGAGCTAATGAAATCCATGTTCCAGAGGGCCTCGTAATCTTCGTCTGTCAATTCAAGAAAGGGCTTGATTTTTCCGCTGGCGGTAGGATAGATTCCGGCGTTGTTGACCAAGACATCAAGAGGGCCATCCTTGGTGGCCTCAGCGTAAAGCCGATTAATGTCCTCTTTGTTCCGCAGATCAGCTGCAATGCCGACTACCTTGGCCTCTGGACAGGCGGACTGAATCTCGGATGCGACACGGTCGCAGTTTGTCTGGTCGCGCCCGCTGACAATGACATAAGAGCCCTCTTTGGCAAAGATATCGGCGCAGCCCCGGCCGATTCCCTTTGTTGACCCGGTGATCAGCACTTTTTTCCCCTTCATTCCCGTTTCCATCGTGATCTTACCTCCTGAGCAGCAGTATTTTGAAATCGGCCGGCAAACACCGTTGTCAGACCTTTAATAAAAGCATAATGGAAACGTTTTTATATGTCAAGTAATAATGAAAAGGTTTTTATAAAATTTGACAAAATGACAAAATTTAAAATAAAAAATAGACAAATTAAACAAAAGTAATGGGATAATAAAATTAATATTGACAATGAGATACAAAAAGTATAACATACCAAATATAAAAACGTTTTTATATCTTGCGATGAAAAACAAGACAGGGAGGTGAAAAGATGAAATTCCAAACAGCCCTTCAATATGTAGGAAACCCTAAGCAGCTCTTCCGCATTGATGACCTCCAGCTCAGCGGCGGGAGGGGGAACGGGATGCGGATGTTCCAGGTATGGAACGGATCCGACATGGAATTTGTATGTTCTGCAGATCGGTGTATGGACATTCATTATCTCCGCTGCAGAGGGTATAATTTGGGATTTTTGACCTGTGCTGGAGATGTTTCGCCTCAATACTTTGATAGTGAAGGCATGGGTTGGCTCCATTCCTTTACGGCCGGGTTTATGACAACCTGTGGATTAACAAGCATCGGGCTGCCAGGTGAATATCTGGGGCAGAGGCATGGGTTGCATGGAAAAATTTCTAACTGTCCTGCTGAAGAGGCGGGGATAGCAACAACGATGAATGAAAACGGTCTCATGGGAGAGCTCCGCGGTGTGATGCGGGACTGTTGTCCTGCGGGAGAGAACTTGGTCCTAACACGGACGATCCATACGGCTTGGGAGGATCCCTGTATCCGTGTCCATGATGTTGTTTACAACGGGGGGAGGACTGCGGCATTGCACATGATCCTATATCACTTCAATTTGGGATTTCCGCTCTTGTCGGAACAAACACAGATTCTTCTTCCCACGAAACTGGTAACCCCACGCGACAGGGAAGCGGCGGCCCATCCTAACGATTGGAACAAGCTTCATCCTCCGCTGGACGATTTTCCAGAGATGTGCTACTACCATGAACTAAAATCGGATGCGGCAGGAAAAACCTTTGTTGCGGCCTTTGAACCGCATCTTGGAGTCGGCGTAGCGATTCATTTTGATCGGACAGTGCTGGATCATTTTGTGCAATGGCGGCAGCTCACGGCGGGTTATTACGCGATAGGGCTGGAGCCCTGCAATGCGACGATAGATGGTGTGCAGGATGCAGTAGAGAATGGTTCCGCAAAGTGGCTGGGGCCAGGAGAGACCGTTACCTATGACCTGACCATTGAAATTCTTACAGAACAAGCCCGCTTTGATGCGTTAGGAGTAGAATGCCAACATTATACATAATAGGGGTAAATCATTTATCTCAGTAAATGGATAATAAAAGAAAGGATGAAAAGAATGAATAAGAAAAAAGGCACGGAAAATA
>ERZ779866.4511-NODE-4511-length-10262-cov-4.038209_pt1 | contig 10262 bp, 8 predicted proteins | sample MGYA00511248_ERZ779866 | MGnify/ENA primary metagenome ERZ779866 (study PRJEB29588, sample SAMEA2155758) | human gut metagenome | biome: human gut; feature: human-associated habitat; material: faeces | place: Denmark | collected 2008/2010 ... | reverse complement strand
AAAATTTTGGGATGGCCCCCGCCATTTTAACGGGGCAAAGGAGGATTTTTAGAAGTTAAACCGGGTTGCGAAACTTATCGTAATTAAGCTCTAAGTACATTAAACCTACCATCGCGGCACAATTGCAGATCCTTCCGGTTTTGCACAGTTTGAAAGCATCTTGCGCTTTTACCTTAAAGATTCTGATATCTTCATCTTCAACTGCAAGTCCGCCGTTTGTCGCTAAATGATCGGAATTTATTTTTGCAATATAAATGGTAACGACTTCGGAAGTTCCGCCGGGGCTTGGGTATAAAGAGCTTACCAGCTCAAGATCGTCTTTGGTGATTTTAAGCTTTGCCTCTTCATAAAGTTCGCGGCAGGCTGCTTCTTCGCGACTTTCACCGGAGTCAATCATACCGGCGACGATTTCAATAAGCCAAGGAGACACCGGATCGTTTAAAGCGCCGGGACGAAACTGCTCGATAAGCACGACTTCTTCGGTTTTAGGATCGTAAGGGACAATAGCAACGGCTTCTGCGTCGCGTTCAAAAATTTCACGCACGAGCTTGCGGGTTTCTCCGCCCGTGAACTTTTTATAAGAAACGATGTAGTTATCTACGGCAAAATGAGCTTTAAAGACACGCTTTTTTTCATGCACGGTTACGTCTTTTATCGTAAACCGAGGTGCGGTAAGTTTTTCAATTTCGTTCATAGTTACTTCATTTTCAACTACAATTAATTTGCTAAAGGAGATCTCTTATGCGCAAATTAATTTTAAAAGATTCTCAGGTTGTAATGCCTTCACGTATTATACGTGCAGATATTCTTGTTGAAGACGATAAAATCGCAAAAATTGCACCGCAGATTGAAGCAAACGGAGCTGACGAAATTGACTGCCATGAATTGGTGGCGCTGCCGGGATTAATTGATGCCCACGTGCATTTTCGCGATCCGGGAATGCCGCAGAAGGCTACCATTTATTCAGAATCCCGTGCCGCGGTTTTAGGCGGCGTCACTTCCTTTATGGATATGCCCAATACCATGCCGCCTACCGTTGATGAAGCATCACTTAACGGTAAAAAAGCTACCGCAGCACGCGACAGCGTGGCCAATTACGCTTTTTATTTAGGCGCGACCCCTGACAATATTGAGGAAGTAAAAAAAGCCGATCCTAAATCCGTTGCCGGCATTAAAGTTTATATGGGATCGACTACCGGCAATCTGCTTTTAGATGATGAAAGCATTTTGCATAAAATGTTTAAAGCAGCTCCGATGATGGTAACCGCGCACTGCGAGGATAATGAAATCATCGCCGCCAAGCAAAAAGCCGCGCAAAAAATGTACGGCGACAACATTCCTTTTAACATGCATCCTGTCATCCGCAACCGCGACTGCTGCATCAAATCCTCAAAGCTTGCCATTCAAACCGCGCTTGATACCGGAGCTAAGCTTCATATCATGCACCTTAGCACTAAAGAGGAAGTTGAGATCTTAAATTACTTTGCAAAAGATCCGCTTGAAAGCCGTCAGATTTCAGGGGAAGCGTGCATTCCTCACCTGTTCTTCTCAGAAAGCGATTATTCACGCTTGCAAGGTTTTTTAAAATGCAACCCTGCGGTTAAATACGAATTTGACCGTAAAGCTTTAATTAAAGGCATCAAACGCGGCATTATCACCACGGTCGGAACCGATCATGCGCCCCATGAAATTTCAGTAAAAACTGGATCGTATTTAAAGTGCGCTTCAGGCGTTACCTCGGTACAGTACTCACTGCTTGCTCTTCTTGATTTATGGAAGCGAGGCGAGCTTACCCTTGAGGAAGTGGTTAAGGTAAGCTCAACAAATGTAGCCAAGCGCTTTAACCTTACTGACAGGGGAACCATTGAAGAAGGCAAAAAAGCCGACATCGTGCTTATAAATCCGATTAAATCGCATACGGTAACAGCTTCTGACATCAAATCCTTATGCGGTTGGTCGCCTTTTATCAATCATACTTTCCGCTGTTCAGTTACCCATACGGTAGTAAGCGGCGTATTAAAAGTAAAAGACGGCCAAATCGTAAGCAATGAAGCAGGCCAGCCTTTAAGCTTTGACCGCTAGAAATGAAAAAGCCCGTGAGGTCATCACGGGCAAAGCAGGCATATAATTTTCTTCTTGTAGTTTTTGTGGCTTAATTAGAGCTGCAAAGCGTTCTTGATGGTGAAGAACACGTCAGTCTGGTCGGTTAAACCTAAGACGTTCAAGGCACCCGGGCCGTAAGCGGCGATGCGCAGCTGTGCACCGGTATGACCGGTATCATTTACGTCTTCGCTATTGGCATAAGAGATGCTCATCGGAGCGCCGTCAGCGGTCATGACAGCCTGAGTGTAGCCCATGGAATGAGCGTCAGGGTAAACAATCTGGGTTGAGTGAGCGTGGTCGGCGGTTACGATAACCAAGGTGTTGCCGTCAGCCTTAGCAAAGTCCATTGCAACTTTAACGGCTTCGTCCAAATCCATGGTCTCACCGAACTGGCCGCAAGGATTTGAAGCGTGAGCCTGTTTGTCAATTGAAGCACCTTCAACCTGGAGGAAGAAGCCCTTCTCGTTAACTTTCAAAAGATCGATTGCCTTTTGGGTCATCTGAGCCAAGGTCGGCATGCCTTCACCGCGATCGTTAATTTCACACTTTACAGGAGGAAGATCGAGGTTACCGCGTAAAGTAGCCTGCGGACCCTTTAAGCGAATAGGCATATTGCCTTCAGAGAACAAACCAAGAAGCGGAGCATCCTGATTGGCAACGGTAACGGCGTTCATTTCATCAAGATTGGTAACATAGGTGTAGCCTACTGCCTTAGCCTTTTGCTCCAAAGTCTGACCTTTAAATTCGCCTGCTTTGATGGTTTCGGCAAAAGTTGCGCGGCCGCCGCCTAAAGTTACGTCAGGACGTAAATCGATAAGCTGCTCGGCAATACCGCCCTTGCCGCCGTTTTCCAAAGCGTTTTCCGGGCAAAGCTCTGAGGTCTTTTTAGGACCGTAGCACTTACGGGCAACGACGTGGGCAATCTGAGCTGCCGGGGTGGCGTCCTCGATTTCAGCGGTGGAAACGTCGCCAGTAGCTAAACCTTTGGCTTTGGCAAGTTCAAGCAAAGTAACATGAGGCTTACCGTTTACGTCAACGCCGATAGCGCCGTTATAAGACTTAACGCCAGATGACCATGCGGTGGCGGAAGCGGCTGAATCGGTAACGTAGTCAGGCTTTTTGGTTTCTTTATTTAAAGAGTAATGAGTGTACTGACCGGTAAACGGAAGTGAATCAAGACCTTCAAACATTCCGCCTGCGCCCTTGGCAAAGTTACGGGCTGCGGTAATTTCGCTGTCGCCCATACCGTCACCGATTAAGAGAATTACGTTCTTGGCGTGCTTTTTCTTGGCTAAATCAAGAACGGCCTGATAATTATCGGTCATATCACCGGTTAAGCGGCGGGCACCTGCGTACTGAGTGATATCGCCTAATGCGGCACGAGTCATAACTGAAGAATCGGTATTTCCGGCATTAGCTGCAGTACAAGCGGTAAAAGCAGGAACGCACATGGCAACTGCTAAAGCTAAAACGGTCTTATTTAATTTCATATCTTTAACCTCATTTTTTTAACTGAGGTCAATTTAAAAAAGTATTGTTAAATAAAAAACCGTTGATTGTTAAGAATAAATTAAATTTTAATTTTTTTATCTTTTTATCATCGGAAAAAGCGTCTTTTTGCCTCACCTAAAAAATAAAAAGCATAAAGCCTTACGGCCAAAATAAAGGCGGCACATATTTTGTAGTGCCGCCTTTAATAAAAACTTAAATATTAAAAAATTAATTAAGCTTCACTTAAACCATGCTCTTTTAAAAGCGCGATAAAGTCATCCTCTGTCATCACTTTTACGCCCAGTTCCTGCGCTTTTACAAGCTTTGAACCGGGATCCGCTCCGGCAATAACCGCATAAGTTTTCTTTGAAACCGAGCCTGAAACCTTTGCCCCGAGACTTTGCAAGAGATTTTTAGCTTTATTTCTGTCCATAACCGACAAAGTACCGGTTAAAACATAGGTTTGTCCCACTAGAGGCATGGACTGAGCTGTCTGCGCACTTGCCTGCGCACAGGGTAAAAGCGTAAGGCCTGCCGAAAACAACGGAATATCTGCAGACGGAATCAATCTTTCGATAATATCAAGGTTATGCGGCTCTTTAAAAAAGTCATAGATATGATTTGCCACCACGACACCGATATCGGGAAGCTTCATTAAATCCTCAACGCTTGCGCGCATGATGTCATTTAAAGTCTCAAAATGAGTTGCCAATGTAAGCGCCGTGGATTCGCCTACTTCTCTAATGCCTAAAGCGTAGATAAAACGGTTTAAGGCGATAGTGCGGGACTTTTCGATAGCGGCCTTTAGTTTTTTAGCCGTAATCATGCCTAAAAGGCGCGGCTTACGCTCAGGCGAGCCGTCATCAAGAACCAATGAGGCTAAATCATTTTCACCAAGAGAATAAAGATCGGCAATTGACTTTACCTTGCCGCTTAAAACCAGCTGCTCGACGATGCGATCGCCAAAGCCTTCGATATCCATTGCGTTGCGGCTTACAAAATGCAATACGCTCTCCCTAAGCTGCGCCGGACACACCAGACCGCCTGAACAGCGCGCTACCGCCTCGCCCTTAACTCTTTCAATAAGTGATCCGCACTCAGGGCATTCGGTCGGAAAAACGATAGGCTTTACCTTATCTTCCTCACGTCTTTCAAGTACTACCCCTGCCACCTGCGGAATAACGTCGCCCGCGCGTCTTACGATAACGTAATCGCCAATCATAAGATTTAAACGTCTTATTTCATCTTCATTATGCAAAGTGGCGTTTGAAACCGTAGCTCCGCCTACATAAACAGGATCAAGACGGGCAACCGGAGTTACCGCTCCGGTTCTTCCGACCTGAAACTCAACATCCAAAAGACGTGTTATTTCTTCCTCAGGCGGAAATTTATAAGCAATCGCCCAGCGCGGGGTACGCGCGGTAAAGCCCATATCTTCCTGAACTGAAATTGAGTTTACCTTAAGCACCACGCCGTCAATGTCGTAATTAAGATTAGGACGCTTTTGCAGAATATCATTGTAAAAATCGCTTAGCCCTTTGATGCCATAGACTTTTTTTACAAGCGGATTTATAGGAATTCCCCAACCTTTAACGGTCATGAGCCTGTCATATTGAGTATCAGGCAGCTCACTGCTGCACTCACCTATATAGTACGCATTAAAAGTAAGCGGACGTTTAGCCGTAATTTTTGAATCAAGCTGACGCAAGCTTCCTGCCGCGGCATTGCGCGGATTGGCAAAAACCTTGCCGCCGTTTTGTCTTGCCCTTTCATTCCACTTTTCAAAACCGTCGCGCGGCATAAACACCTCGCCGCGCACATCAAGATATGAAGGAACGTTTTCTCCTGAAAGACGCAGCGGAATCGCCTTGATGGTTTTAGCGTTTTCAGTTATGTCTTCACCGACACGTCCGTCACCGCGAGTTGCTGCTTTTACCAAAAGACCGTTTTCATAAATTAAAGAAACAGCAAGACCGTCAAGCTTGGGCTCAGCACAATACTCAACCTTATCTTCATGCGTAAAATCGCAGATCCTTTCATTAAAATCATTAAGCTCGGGAACGGAGAAAATGTCGCCAAGCGACAAAAGCGGCACGCGGTGAGTGACGCTGGCAAAAGCCGAGAGAGCCTGACCGCCTACACGTCTTGTCGGAGAGTCAGGAGATATGATTGTCGGATCTGCCTGCTCCATGATTTCAAGCTGACGATAAAGACGATCGTATTCACTGTCGGTAACAATCGGATCATCATCAACATAATAGGCTTTGGCGTAACGGTTTAATAATGCAACCAGCTCTTTATAAGAATAGTTTTTCTCGCTCACGGCTTTTCTCTTAATTTTTTATGAAGTTAATTAATTTTTCTAATTTTAAGCTATTTAGCCATGGTTTGATGTCAAAAATTTATATACAGAAAATAAGGGCAATTGCGAATGCGCCGCAAAGATATAACACGGATTTTTTAGGAAAGAAAACGACGGTAATTAAACAAAAAAGAATAAGGCAAACGCATGCTGCAGGGTGAAGCCACAATAAAAAATAACAGATTAAATCTTCTGCATTTAATTAATCTAAGCTTTACCGCTAAAGCAAATGCTCCAAAATAAAAATCCCTGCACTAAACAGGGATCTTCTAAATTCAACGGATTGGATTTTTTATTAGATTGATGCAGGCATATCATCATAATCAGAAGGATCTTTACCGGCATCATAAGCGGCTAAAGCTTTTTCCATCTTGTCAAAATCTTCATCGGTAATGATATTGTGATGATTGTCCTGAATAGTTCCGCCTAAATTCTGGGCAAAAAGATTGGCGGCCATGCGCATGGCTCTTATATAGGCAACGCCTTTACCGCGCTCAGGCAGATTCATAAACAAAGCCATCGCGGGAGTGGTAAAACCGCGCATATCCTGCGGGAAAGAATACGGAGCTTTTAAAGAGCAGATACGGAAGACTTCGTTTAATCTGCGACTCGGATCTTCATAAACATAGTAGATATCCATATTGCCGCGCACAAAGCCGTATTCGTTCATTAAACTTTCAATTTCGGTTCCGACAAAAGGACGATCGGCATTGGCCACGACATTAAAATCATAGCTCTTGCGTACGGTAAGCTCTTCATTCTCAATCTCTGCGTTATCTTCAGATCCTGCTTTTGGAGAGTCTTCAATTTGAATCTTTGAAGTTTCGGCATCGGCAGTCACGATTCGAACTTTACCGACATTTTTTGCATCCAAAATCTTGGCGTCATCCCCGTTATCTTTACGCAATTTACGATTGCCGGCTTTTTCGGAAAACCACAGACCGTGAATAACAAAAGCAATGATCGCGATTGCACCGATAATAAGAATTACTGCGCTTACTGTGCTTAAAGACATCTTAAAGCTCCTACATCCATATCCGTAATAATTATATAGAAAATTAAGAAAAAACTTTTAATTTAAGCGTAAATAAACTTTATGGCGCACAATATTTTAAAAACGGCTTTTTTAAAACAAAAAAGCTGTTTTCGCTTAACGTTAATTTAATTAACACAATTAAAGCCGTTTATTTTTAGCTAAAACGCTAAAAAACTCCTATTTGCGATCCTGAAAAATTAGAGACCGCCCTTTTTGAGTTAAAATTTAAGAAATTTAATAATAACTATTGAGATTTTGCGATGTTCAAAAACAGCATTAACCAGGAAATCTCCATTTCCGATACCTTAAATCATCTTATAGACGGCGTTAAAATCGCTTTTTCCAAAGAATGCCGCGCTTTTGTCATTATTCCTATCATCATTAACATTTTCGTCATGTCGCTTGGCGGATACTTTATTTTTTCTTATTTAAACGATTTTATTTTCGGCCTTGCCGACAATTGGCCTGATTTCCTGAAATTCGTGGCATATATTCTCTCCACTATTCTTGCCATTGTCTTAGGCTTTGTCGGATGCTACTTTTTCTCCACCGTAGCGACCATCATCGCATCCCCCTTTTACGGCTTTCTTTCCGACAAAGTCGAGAAAATGCTTACCGGCAAAAACGCCAATGACGATACCGTGATGGATGCGATAAAGGATGTGCCCCGCATCTTAAAGCGTGAAGCGCAAAAACAGATCTTTTTCCTGCCCCGCGCCCTTTTATGCCTTATCATAACCATTATCCCGGGGCTTAACGTTATATCCCCAATCCTCTGGTTTCTGCTTACCGCATGGATGGCTTGCCTTCAGTACTGCGACTATGCCTATGACAATCACAAAACCGCTTTTGCCTTAATGCGCAAGGATTTACGTGACAATAGGCTGTCAACCTTCATTTTCGGCATGATTGTCTCCATCGGCATTTCAATTCCCATCATCAATCTTATTTTGCCTCCGGCAGCCGTTTGCGCCGGTACCAAATATTACTTGCAGATACAAAAAAGCTTTACGCTTGATAAGGAGTAAATTATGTACACCTTAAACGGCATGACCGTATCAGAAGGCGTAGGCGCCGGCCCCGCGTTAATTATGAATAAGGCCGTAAGCTTTGATTCTCAGGATGAAGAAAAAGTCTTTGACAGTGAAAGTGAAATCGCTAAATTCAAAAAGGCCAGCAACGAATTTGCCACAAGACTTCATCAAGTAACCGCAGGGCCAGCCCCTGACTCGGTTCGCGACTTGTTCGGTGCTGCCGCAGGATTTATTACCAACTCTAAAAATGTTGACGCGATTATCTCTTTAATTCTCAGCGGAGCATCTGCAGCCAAAGCCGCAAAAATCATTCTTTTTGAAAATTTAAAAGCATTTGAACACAGTTCCGACCCTGAGTTAAAAGCCCAGGAGCGAGAATTAAAAGCTCTTGCCAAAGAGTTTATTTCCACCTTGACCCAATCCGACTCCGGGACTTTTGAAGTTCCGACTTTAACCGTTCCGACAGTAATTGTCGCAAGCGATCTTACGCCCGCCCGCTTTTTGTGCTTAAGGACGGATTTAGTCAGTGCGGTAATTTTAGAAGGCGGTCTGTCGTCAGGACACCTAGGAACCGTGCTGCGCGAACTGCATATCCCGTCTATTTTCTCGGTCATCGGGGCCACCGGAATTAAAAACGGCGAACAGGTTTTAGTCGACGCCAATAACGGCGTCGTCATGGTTGAACCGCCGTCGGATACCGCCTTTGAGCTTTTGCATGAAAACAATCCGATTAATGACGATCTTGAAGATGATTCGCTGCTTAATATCACGGTAGCTCCTTCCATCGGTGCCACGCGCGAACTCAACCTTTCACCCTCGCTTGCCTCTCACGGCCTTGGGTTGCTGCGCTCTGAGTTTTTATTTTTAGGCAACGCTAAAGAGCCTACCGAAGATGAGATGATTGAAATCTTCGCGCCGCTTTTTGACAAATTCCCTAAAGACAAGCCGCTTTCTGCCCGTACCTTTGATTTTGCCGGAGATAAAAAGCCGCTCTTTGCGGTTAAAACCGATGATAAAGGACCGCTTTTAGGATACGGAGCCAACGTCGGCACCGAGCTTTTAAAAACCGAAATAAGAGCATTGCTGCGTGCCGCGGTCGATCGCAAACTTACTCTGGTTTTTCCTCTGGTAACAAGGGTTAGCGAAGTTAAATACTTAAACGACTTATGCGCAATGTGCATTGACGAACTTAATGAAGAGGAATTGCCGCACGGCGACGTCAGCACGGCGCTGATGATTGAAACCCCGGCTGCGGTATTATCCGCATCGGCCTTTGCCAAAATGTCGTCAAGATTCTTCATCGGAACAAGCTCCCTTGCCCAATATGCAAGCGCCCCGCGTGTTCCTGACGTCTCGTTTACCCCGGCTCTTGCCAAAATGATTGCCATGGCCTGCAATGCCGCGGCTCAAGCCGGAGTTCCAGCAGCAATAGCAGGACGCTTTGCCGCCCGCGTGGATTTGCTGCCGTTTTTCTTAAACTTAGGCGTTAATTACATCACGGTAGATTCTTACTCAATTCCCAAAGTAAGAAGCGCGATTGAACGCCTTGATCTCAACTCGGCAAATGACAACTACTCCCCTAAGCTCTATGAGCAAATCATGGAGCTTGCAAGCGGTAGAGAGCTTGCCGATCTTATTAACAACCTTAACTTTACGGTGTGATCATGTCCTTTTTGTCCAATCTTTTTCACTTTCATCAAAGCGAAGACAGCGCGGATCTCACCCTGTACGCTCCGGCTTCAGGAACCCTATTGCCTTTATCCGAGGTTCCTGACATCGTAATTTCAGAAAAAATTATCGGCGACGGCGTCGCCATTATGCCTGAAAGCGAAACGATTTACGCTCCGTGCGACGGTGTAATCGCCCGTCTTTTATCCTCAAAATCGGCTTTTTCCATCCGAACTGCCTTAGGTCTTGAGGTTTACGTTTCTTTTGGCATCGGCTCAATCGAACTTGCCGGAAAAGGATTCAGCTCTGAAGTTAAAATCGGCGATACGGTAAAAAAAGGCGATCCTATTTTGCAGGTAAACAGTGCCGCAATTGCCAACAAATTAAAATCAACAGTCATTTCCATGATTGTCGTAAGATCCTCTGGCGATATCGAGAAACTTACCTCAGCAAGCGGCTCTTGCGTTGCTGCAAACACGCCGTGCGTGTGGGTTAATCTAAAGCACTCTGACGAGAAAGAGACAACCTCCTAATACTTTAAGCCAAAAGAGAAAAGTTCTTATTAATA
>ERZ779866.4504-NODE-4504-length-10270-cov-5.103965_pt1 | contig 10270 bp, 19 predicted proteins | sample MGYA00511248_ERZ779866 | MGnify/ENA primary metagenome ERZ779866 (study PRJEB29588, sample SAMEA2155758) | human gut metagenome | biome: human gut; feature: human-associated habitat; material: faeces | place: Denmark | collected 2008/2010 ... | reverse complement strand
GCTCCAACGCGAACAGGAACTATGGTGCCCGCCCCCGCTCCCAGCAGCATCAAAAAGGCCTGACGATTACGCATCGCGGCCATTCAATTTGTTTGGGAGGGGCGCGTTCCCTTCCGGGGAGTACCCGGTAAATGAAAAGCCCGGAGACGATAGTCGCGGGCATCGCTGCGAAGCGCCCGGAAGGGCGGAAAGCTATGGCTGCCCGCAGCACAACCCGACAGCCTACGCACAGCGGAAACGCCACGCGCAGCAGAACGGAGTGACTTTTTTGGAAAAGCTGCATGACCTGAAAGATCGCATCTGTTCGTTTGATAATCTCCTCGCGGCATACCGCGAAGCCGCTCGCGGCAAGCGGTATCGCAACGAAGTTATTACTTTCAGCTTCGGACTGGAAGAAAATCTGCTGGAAATCCAACGCGAGCTTCTTGACAGGAGCTATACAGTCGGTAATTACCGAGAGTTCTATGTGCGATACCCGAAACCGCGTCTCGTTATGGCGCTCGGATTTCGAGACCGCATTGTGCAATGGGCGATCTATCGGCAAATCAATCCATACATGGAAAAAAGGTTCATCCAGCACAGCTATGGTTGCCGCCAGAACAAGGGAACGCTTGCAGCGGCACAATGCCTGCTGAATTGGGTTCGGCTTATCAGCAGAAAGCCGGATGCAAAAGACTGGGCCATTGTGAAAGGCGATATCAGCAAGTATTTCTACAGAGTAGATCATGAGGTAATCTTGCGAATCTATTCCCAAATCACCGACGATGAGTGGTTTCTTTGGTTGATAGGCACGATCATCAACAACCCAGACCTGCCATTTGGATTGCCAGAGGGCGCAAGCATTGACGATTGCCCTCGTGATCGACGGCTGTACGAAGTCGGTATGCCCATCGGAAACCTGACCAGTCAGGAAACGGCGAATATTTACCTTGACCGCCTTGATCAATTCGTGAAGCACTCCCTGCGCCAGCGCTTCTATCTGCGATATATGGACGATTTTGCCATCATTTGCAAAAGGGACGAGGCCAAAGTGTTGCTTGAGACCATTACGGCATTCCTTCGAGCGGAGCTTCGCCTGACCATCAGCCCGAAAAGCAACATTGTACCAGCGACGCAGCCGGTCGAGTTCGTGGGCTATCTCATCACACCGCACGGCATGAGATTGAGGAAAAAGACCACGAGACATATCAAGCGGGCGCTTATGCACCTATCAGAGCGCTATGCGGAAGGGGAAATCAGCATCGACGAAGCCTTGCAGGCAGTGAACAGCTACCACGGCCTTACGAAGCACTGCAATGGCTACAACCTCCGGCGTTGGATTGAGGAAAACATCGTGTTTTCGCATCAGAGTTCACCAGAAGGGAAAATCATCTATGAGCAGATTTAACGCGAACAAGCCACGCGATCATCCCGGGAAAGCCAGAAAGTTCTACGATATCGTACCGCGCGATGACGGGCTTGTGGATGTTTACCTGGCCCCGGACGTGCAGACACACGACACCAACCTAGGCATCAGGGAATACGACATTTCCGTCAGGGCGGTACTGGGCGTAGTGCCGTGGCCGGAGCTTGAAGCTGACATACGGCTGCGGTATGACGACTGGTGCGCTTCGGCGGCTGTGATTGACCTGTAAGGAGTTGAGAAAGATGGGAAAACCAACGGGTGAAGCCGTCGTACAGGCGGCCATCCGCCTTGTAGACAGGTCTTACGATGAAATGGACTGTCAGGGGATGATTGAAGAGGCTGTCAGAAAAGCCGGAGGAAGCATGAGCTATTCCGGCAGCAACGCCATGGCGCGGGCCGTGAGCGGCCTCACGACGCTCAAGGAAGCAAAAAAGGCCGGTCTTAGGCCGGGCATGGCGCTTTTCATCCATGAGGACGGAGGCGATTACCCGACGAAATACCATGCGGACGGCCTTGGAAACTTCAGTCACGTCGGGCTATATGCCGGGGAAGACGCGCTGATCGACACGGACAAGTACGGAAAGCCGCGCAGTTGCAATGTGGTACACTCCAGCGCCACCATGGGCCGCGTGGCGGGCTCCACCCTGCAAAACGGCTGGACGCACGCCGGGTACTTCCGTGAGATCGAATACGGCGATGGCGATAGCGCAGCGCCCGTCCCTTCCACGCCACCGAGCAGCCAGACCCTTGGCAGCCGAACCCTCAAGAGGGGCGACACCGGCAGCGACGTGCAGGAAATGCAGGCGAACCTGATGATGCTTGGTTATGATCTGGGCAGTTACGGCGCGGACGGAGATTTCGGAAGCCGAACTGAGAAAGCCGTCATGGCGTTCCAGAGGTCAAGCGCCCTTGATGTGGACGGAAAGTTTGGGCCCAAGTCCTTTTCGGCCATGAAATCTTCGCTCGCGTCCATCGAAAAGGAGCAGCTGGAAGAACAGCCGGAGCAGGAAGCGCCACCCTCCGCAGCAGAAAAGAAAATCATCACGGTTACGGCAAATTCCGTCAACGCTCGCGTCGGAGATTCAACCGAATACGATTCGGTGGGTCGTCTGGACGAGGGAGAATCCATTGAGTATGTAGCTACCGCACCCAACGGCTGGAACGCCGGTCGCTGGAAGAACCGCATCGTATGGATTTCTCCCGAGTTTTCCAAAGTAACCTGACGGAACCCGCATGGGCGCGTCGCCCATGAGCTACATGAGCCTGTGGGCGAGAAAGGATGATACCCATGCAGCAGGAAATCACGCTCAAGGTGATTTTTGACTGGTGTCTGGAACACTGGTCTTTTGTGATTTTTGCGATAGGTCTCTTTGTTCAGTTTACCCCCGCCATCAAGTGCAGCCCGATCACCGCTATCATCAAGTGGATTGGCAAGGCTATCAACGGTGAAGTCTTGCAACGGATTTCCGGGCTTGAGATCAGGGCGGATCAGCAGCGCAAGTCCATCGACGAAAACGAGATGGACAGGATTCGATGGGAGGTATTGGACTTCGCAAATGCCTGCCGGAACCATGTGAAGCACACGAAAGATGAGTTCCATCACATTATCGCACTCAACGAGAAGTACCACAAACTGCTGGACAAGTACGGCGATGAAAACGGCGTATTCGACGCAGAGTATGCCTATATCGTTGAACTTTATCACGATTGCCAGCGCAACAACAGCTTTTTATAAACGAAAGGAAGGACTTGCAATGAAGAAGATTCTATCCATCATCATGTGCGCGATGCTCGTTTTCGCGCTCCCCTGCCTTGCAGTTGCGCAGACCGCAGGCGCGGCCACGCCCGAACCCGTTCAGCCGCTTGACCCCGGCGACGTATCGTGGCTGAACACCTACCTCGATTATGTCATCGTAGGTATCTGCATCGTTATTGGCCTGCTTATCAAGCATTGCACGCCGCTGGACAACAAATACATTCCTCTTATCGTCGCGGTTGTGGGTTTGCTGATTGCAGTGTGGTCGCACTGGGGCGAGGGCATCACGCCGGTTGTGCTGCTGGGCGGCATGTTCTCCGGCCTCGCGTCCACGGGCTTCCATCAGGTTTTCAAGCAACTGTTTTTCTCGGATACCGACAACGAATAATTGATAAAGCACAGAGCCGCTACCCTTCGGGGTGGCGCCTCTTTTTTCGTTTTCTACAATACGTCAGAACGCCAGACGATGCGAAAAATCGTATTTTGAGAAAAAATAAACCGAAATATCGAATTTTAGTATTGACAATACTAAACAATTTTAGTATAATTCAATCAAGATCAGCAAAGATCAGGAGGAAAAAGGCCATGATGCATGAGGAATTTGAGAAGATCACCGGGCTGGAAATCAGCTACCGCGACTACAGCGAAGTCATCGAACCGATGTATGGCGCTGTCCAGACGGACAAGTACCGCTTCTGCGAAATGATCAAGCCCACGGCGAAGGTCATGGCGAAGAAGTACGCGGAAGAACGCAAGGCGGCAGAAATGCGCAGCCAGCGCCTTGTCTTCATCAATCAGGACGGTCTCACGCCGAACGGTTGCTATTACGTCGGTTACTACGCGAAAGTTGTGGGCGCTGACATCCGCACCGGCAAAGTCAAGGTCAGGAACCTCACTCCTGAAGAATTTGACGATCAGGCGCGCTACCATTCGATGTACTGGCACGATAACGAGCGAATCAAGGCTCGTGGTCTTGGTCACAAAGATTACGACAACTGCGATGTCATTCTGATATCGGCTTAACTAGCAGAAGGAGGCTGTTGGCATGAACGCATCATGGAAGGCTTTTACAAAGTGCTACAAGATGGCAAGGAAGCTCGCAGAAGGAGAAAGTTTCAACCGCAAAGCATGCGATGAACTGTTTGACTTCGCATATAAAACCGGCATTGATGTTTCGACTGATTACCAGTCATATGTATCAGTGGAGGATGAAGTGTATTACTTCATATTCTGAACGACAGGACATTGCTCCGGATGGAATGAGGGCAGAAAGGATTACCATATGAAAAATACGGATAAGTTCTACGAGATCGACTGCGATACTGTTTTCGATCTGAAAAACCGCATCATTGATGCCATTCATGAGAGCAGCGAAAAGCATCATCTTTGCGCGGAGGACATTGACGCACTGGCGCGATTTCTTTCCTACAGACTTGAAGCCGGGGATGACAATGGGCAGTATGAGACAGTTGTTGATTTCCTCTGGATGAGCTCCCGTATTGAGTTTAACCACAAAATGCTTCTCCTCGACCTCGTGAACGAATAACCGATATGCCGCCCGTGGGCGTGATTCGCGGGAAAGGATGACAGTGATGAGTATCAAGGAAAAATTCAAGCTTATAGAGGATATCGAAAGGCGGAACAGCGGATATTTCTACCCCGGATTGAGGGAGGCGGAGAAACAGCGCTCCGCTGCCACAGCAAACGAAGAACCCGACTGGTGCAGCGGCGCACCAAACTACGACAAATTCAAGGGCTGGACACCTGAAGAAGTCCTCGTCTGGCTCAACGTTGATTAGGAGGATGGTAATGGTTACGATGAATTACATTGGATTTGATTCCCACGATAGACCCGTATACAAAGACGAGGCAGGGAATCTTTGGAAGGACACCGACCCACGCTCTCACGTACCGCCATCGCTTTTTTCGGCGCTGGACAATGAGTTTGACGGCGAACCCGATATCCCCTTTCACGGGAAGTTCAAGCTGCTTCCCAAGCGAATCACATGGTAAGGAGGCATTCGTATGCGTAACCAGATTAGAGACAGTATTCGTGGAGCTATGTTTGGCGTTGCGGTCGGTGATGCACTCGGCGCACCTCTTGAATTTATGGATGCGGATTATATCAAGATGCGGCACGGAATCGTGCGCGACATGATAGGAGGAGGTTGGCTTAACGTCCGTCCCGGAGAGATTACCGACGACACACAGATGACGCTTGCAGTCGCCCACGGAATCGCAGAATCCCCAAATGATCCGATCGAGGCAATAGGGCGGCAATTTGTAAAGTGGGCAAATAGCGGGCCAAAGGACATAGGTGCAACATGCTCAAGTTCTATTCATCGGGCCATTCGCATTGCGCAAAACCCGGACTCTCCGAGCAAGGACGACTGGTTCGATTCTTCAGCAGCTACGCACACAGCTATGAATGGCAGATCGGCCGGAAACGGTTCGCTCATGCGAACGGCCTATGTCGGCCTTTACTACAAAGACGAAGGTGAAGTCATCCAGAAAGCGAAGCAGATATCCAAGATGACCAATTACGACGAAGAAACAGCCGTTGACTGTGCTGTGTATAGCGCCATCCTGAACAGAATGGTAGACGAAAGCAGCCTCCGTATCCGCAAGCAGCTCCTTATCCATTACGCATGTGATTCTGCATACTGCAAAGGCCGTTACTCCTACGATCTGCTTTCCTGCGCCGGGTACGCGCCCAGACCCACCGGCTATGTTGTGGACAGCTTCGCAGCAGCCTTGCATTGCATCTTCACCACGGACAGCTTCGAGGAAGCCGTCATCAAAGCTGTCAATCTCGGCGGCGACGCTGACACCATCGGCGCGATCACGGGCGGCCTCGCCGGAGCGCTTTACGGGCACGAGGCCATCCCGGAGCGCTGGAAGAATCGCCTCGACCCGAAGGACTGCGCAGAGCTGGACGCGCTTTGCGAAGTTGCTGCTCTTCGGTAAAGGAGGAAGCTCGATGAAGGTATATCGTTACTACACCCCATACCGCCCTCCGGCTCCCGGAGCAGTTCCGAGCGGATTCGTTGATGCGCAGGCCTGGGGCAGCAGGCCATTCGTCCCGGAGATCAACCATACTGCATGGGGTACGGTCAATTACGCCCAGCCCCTCACACAGAAGCAGATTTCAGACTACGAGCTGCTTCCGGCCAACATGCAGCAGCAGCCTGTAGAGGTGCCGGAGGTGCGCCGATGAAGCTATGGTATATCAAGCCGGAGCTGAGAGAGGCCCAGCAGGAAGCCGAAGAGATCGTCTCACGCTATAACGAGGAAATTCCGTGCTATATCCGGGGAGACGTGAAGATCAGAATGGCGTGGCGCGTAGATTTCCGAACCCGCGAAGACATTCCGCTGGAAGACTGGAAGCGGTACGGGGAAGCAGCTCTCCCGGCATACATCCCGGAAGCGGAGCTACTGGTCAACGGAGAGGTCGTCATGTGCGACTTGCTCGACCTCATCCTCATTGACATCAACCGTCTGGAAATGAAAGCGATACTGCAATCGCAGAAGGGAGCATCACATGGATATCAGCCAGATCATCAGCATGGCAGAGCATTATAATTTCACTTTCCATGAGTACGAGGAAAACGACATCCTCTGCGGCTACGAAATGGAGACTTGGACGGACGGCGGCGTGAATATGATTCACTTCATCGACTGCCGGGAGAGCAGCTACCCGGACGGCCTCACAGCCCAGAACATACTGGAAGAACTGAAGAAAATCTCGGCACACTTCGATTTGGACGAAGAGCTTGATCTTCACCGACAGGGCGGTTCCTACCGCAAGGCATTTTCCATCCGGGATGGCCTTGAGGATTTCGAGACCTACGCAGAACGGCTCACAGAGTTCTTGCGGGCAGTCCAGGCAGCTTTCGATGCTTGACAATGATATTCTGAAATAGTAAAATACACGCAGAAGGGAGCGTGGGAAGGTGGCAATGATTCCCCTGAAAGAGTACGCCGAAAAGCTCGGCAAGAATCCCGTCACGGCGGCACAGAAAGCAGCTCGTGGTGGATTCAGAACAGCCCGCAAGATCGGCTGCCAATGGTTCATCGAAGAGAGCGAACCCTATGGCGACAACCGCGTCACTCATGGCCGATATGTTGGCTATCGCCGTCCGGCCAGAAGGGAACCCCCTGCAGAAGAATAGGCCGCGATTTCGGTGTTCGAGAATACGTTAATGCGTATTCTCGATTTTTTTATAAAATAATTCGATTTTTCGCATTTTAACTATTGACAACACTAAATTTATTTAGTATAATTCAATCAAGGTCAACGAAAGTCAAGGAGGTCACCGGGATGTTCAAGAAGATCGTAGCGGCCATCGCAGCCATCAACACGCAGGAAGATTTCAATATCGCCTGCGGCATGATCGACACCGCATTCCAGCAGGAAAAGATCAGCTGGAAAGATCACCAGCTCCTGCACTCGCTTATCAGCAAGATGCGCGTCGAAGCGTAACCATCACGAAGGAGGAAGCACCGATGAAGTTCAACCTGAAAGAAGCCCTCGTCGCCAAAGGATTCACCCCCATCGCTGACCCGTTCGGTTGCGCCGAACCCGGCCAGATTGTCCAGAAGACTTTCGAGCGGGAAGTTGAAACCGTCTGGCACGGAACCGCGAAGGATGTTCTCACGGTCATGGTTCGATTCACCTCCGACTATGAGGCGGTCACGGTCAAGTACTTCAGGCACGTCAACACCCCGTTCAAAGTCAAGTCGCACCGCTCCAATAAGAGAGCCTACAACGCCATCGAAGACACCATCCGTCTCCGGGGCTTCGCAATTTGAGAAGGAGGAATCCCGATGAAGAACAACAGCAGCGCCCGGAAAGGTTACAGGGTGGATATCATCCTGCCGCATCGTAACTCCTGCATCCGCTTCCACGTGAAGCGTTACGCCAACGGCCATGTCGCCTACGACATGGAGAAGAACGGGAAGATGGCCTATGGCCGCTTCATCCAGACCACCCGCGAAGAGATCAACAAGCTCATCGCCAATGCCGCGAAGCTGGCAGAAGCCCAGATCAAGGGCCTTGGCCTCGTGGAAACCCTCGAAGAGGTTTACGGCTGATAAGCCGTCCTGATGCGGGAGGCGGCAACGCCTCCCGGCCTACCAACTATCGCCCCATCAACCAAAGAAAACGGAGGTATATCACAATGAAGTTTGGACGCACTCTCATGGAACTGGCTCAGGAACTCGACCGTCAGCGCAATGCGAAGCACGACTATCTGCTCGACACCCGGAACATCATCATGGACAGCACGGAGGACGGCCAGAGCATCACCCTCCAGAATCCCCAGCAGCACATGAACACCATCCTGCGCGTGAACGACATCGCCCACCGGCAGATCGGCTCCGCACTCGGCATCCCGGCGAAGTACTACGACAAGATGCGAGCTGAGAACCCCGACTTGCTGGCAGCCAATGTGAACAGTTGGTTCAGCCACGACCCGTCCACCCGCATGGTGAGAACCCTCGACGGAACCGCTCGCGCCTTCCTCTCCGACCGCTACCGCCGCATCGACAACTACGAGATCGCAGAGGCAGTCCTCCCGATCATCGCCGACATCAAGGACGCTCGTATCGAGAGCTGCGAGGTCACGGACGAACGCATGTACATCAAGGTCGTCAACCCGCGTCTCGAAACGGAGGTCGTCCCCGGCGACGTGGTGCAGTCCGGCATCATCATCACCAACAGCGAAGTGGGAATGGGAAGCATGGCGGTACAGCCGCTGGTCTACCGCCTCGTCTGCTCGAACGGCATGGTCGTCAACGACGCAGCCACCCGTCGCTACCACATCGGACGCGGCAACGAAGCCGGAGAGGATTACAGCCTCTACTCCAACGCGACCCTCGCAGCAGATGACCGGGCGCTGATGCTCAAGGTGCAGGACACCGTCCGCGCAGCCGTCGATCAGACCCGCTTCGAGAAGGTGGTCAAGATGATGCGCGACGCGAAGCAGGCGAAGATCGTCACCACAGATATTCCCCAGATGATCGAGCTGGCTTCCTCCGATTACGGCTTCACGAAGAAGGAGGGCAGCCGCATCCTCGATCACCTTATCCGTGACGGAGAGTTCAGCCTGTACGGTCTGGCGAACGCGGTCACCCGCGCAGCGCAGGATGTAGAGAGCTACGACCGCTCCACCGAAATGGAAAGCGTCGGTTACAGCATCCTCGGCATGAGCCGCGAAAAGTGGAACCGGCTGAACGCGGTGGCGGCATGACGCTCAAGTGCAAAAGCTGCATCCACTACTACCGCACAATGGCAACGGGAGCGGGGTACAACCCCGCTCCGTACTGCCACCTCTGGGAAGACACCGGCAGAACCCCAAACATCCTGACGCAGGAATGCTACGAAAAACGGAAGCCTCCGAAGAGGCAGAAAGGAACGAAGAAATGAACAAGCAGCGCAGAGCAACCATCCAGAGCATCTTCGGCAAGATCGAAGAACCGAGAGACCAGATTGAGGAAGTCCAGAACGAAGAGCAGGAAGCCTATGACAACCTCCCGGAGGGGCTGCAGAACTCCGAGCGCGGCGAAGCGATGAGCGAGGCCATCGATGCCCTTGAGACGGCCTACAGCAGCATCGAGGATGCCTTGGGCAGCCTCGAAGAGGCCATGCAGTGAAGTTTCAGCAGACCATCGCGGAATGAGTGGCAGTTAAACGCAGTTTAACGCCCCTCAGACTGCCTCGGAGCTTCTACCCGACCAAACTCCCATACAAACAACAAAACGTCCCTGCGCGCCATTTTAGGCCGTTTTACGCAGGGACGTTTTTTAATCCGCAAATGCGATTACCACAAAAACGACGGTTACTACCACATTTTTACCACAAACGGGAAATTAGAAAAACGAGAAAAACGAGAAAAAGAAGTTCACACCATTTCGGCCATGATGGACATTCAGCCTCGGAGCCCCCCTTTTCTTCTACGCGAAAAGCGTTGATTTTCAAGGCTTTTTCGATATTCTTTCAGAAAAAAACCAGCGGCCTGAGCAATGCTCAAGCCGCTGCTGGAATGGTCGAGGTGACAGGATTTGAACCTGCGACCTTTTGGTCCCGAACCAAACGCGCTACCAAACTG
>ERZ779866.4500-NODE-4500-length-10281-cov-7.231175_pt1 | contig 10281 bp, 12 predicted proteins | sample MGYA00511248_ERZ779866 | MGnify/ENA primary metagenome ERZ779866 (study PRJEB29588, sample SAMEA2155758) | human gut metagenome | biome: human gut; feature: human-associated habitat; material: faeces | place: Denmark | collected 2008/2010 ... | reverse complement strand
GGTACCTGGCGCTGGTCAATCGCTGGAATCCGCTCCCGGAGGACTATGAGGTCGATTTGGTGGAGGTCCCCGGCGGCGAGAAAGTGGACGAGCGGATCTACGATCCGCTGATGGAGATGCTGGACGCCGCGGAGGCGGAGGATCTGGGGCCCATCGTGGTCTCCGGCTTTCGGACAGAGGAAAAACAGCAGAGCCTGTACGATGACAAGATCCGGGAGTACCGGCAGCAGGGCTACTCCCAGGAGGAGGCCGTTGAGCTGGCGGAGCAGTGGGTCGCCAGGCCGGGTACCAGCGAACATCAGCTGGGGCTGGCTGTGGACATCAACGGCGCGGTCTATGATATTTACCTCTGGCTGGAGGAAAACAGCTGGAAGTACGGCTTTATCTTCCGCTATCCGGCCTACAAGACCGACCTCACCGGCGTGGCGGGGGAGGTGTGGCATTACCGCTATGTGGGAAAGGAGGCCGCACAGGAGATCTATGAGCAGGGCGTCTGCCTGGAGGAGTATCTGGAAACTCTGCAGGAGGATGGTGTGTCATGGGACGAATCGGACTGACACAGGTATTCCCCTGCCTGCTTCCGTTCGCTGGCAGGAGGAGCAAAATTAGTTACTGCAAGCCCTCCAGGGCAATCCAGCCCTGAAAGTGTTCCTGCGGCACGCCAAGGAATATTTTTTATAGTCCTTCTATATGTTGGCTGAAAATGACGCATAATCTGCGGCAGCTCTGGAACACTATCCATATCATCTGAATCAATGGGGGGATCTGCTTGTTTAAGCACGAAAAGCAGCTGTTCCATCCGGTATCGGTGGAGCGACCGAATCCGCAGTACGCCGCCCTGCTGCAGGAGCAGTTAGGCGGCGGAAACGGCGAATTGAAAGCGGCCATGCAGTATATGTCCCAGAGTTTTCGAATCAAAGACCCGAAAATCAAGGATCTCTTTTTAGACATTGCCGCCGAGGAGCTGGGGCACATGGAGATGGTCGCCCAGACGATCAATCTGCTCAACGGACATGAGGTGGAGGCGGATCAGGTCCAGGCGGGTGAGATCGAGACCCATGTCCTGCTGGGTCTGAATCCCGGCCTGATCAATGCCTCCGGCTACTCCTGGACGGCGGACTATGTCACGGTTACCGGAGACCTTTGTGCAGACCTGCTCAGCAACATTGCGTCGGAACAACGGGCAAAGGTCGTGTATGAATACCTGTACCGGCAGATCTGGGATAAAAAAGTGCGGGAAACCATCGATTTTTTGCTCAACCGGGAGGAAGCCCACAACCAGATGTTCCGGGATGCCTTCAACGAGGTGCAGGAGAGCGGCTCCAACCAGGACTTCGGCACTACCAAGGCGGCAAAGATGTATTTTTCCATGTCCAATCCAGGCCCTAACGCCTTCGCAGGCGGAGATGTGTCTGCGCCGAAATTTGAAGAATAGTGTTTACCACCCATGCTGGTGAACAGACGGATTTTGTTTACAGCCCCGTAAATTTTGAGCCACTTCCGGCGAAATGACTTGTGTCGTTTCTGGTTTAGAGTTACCATACGAATGTTCAGAAAGCAGAAAATGCCTCCCGTCTACGGCGGCGGATGTGTCGCTGGAAAAAGACGGGAGGCATTTTGACCACATTTTTAGCCACAGTGCGGTGCGGAGCACATGGAAACAGCGGCTTTAGAGAGTGACGGAAAGCAAGTGGAGCGGAGCAGAAACGGCACAAAATAAATGGAAATTATGCAAAAAATCTTTTCTCACCTCTTTGTTTATTGAGGCGCAGGATTTGAGTATGTGGGATTGATGCGGTATCTTGTTTTATAATTCATTCTATCATATAATTATGTTGTCTACATGAACTGCGCTCAATCGACTTTCGGTAGAAGCTTTGAATGGTTTATGCCTTGAATCAAGGACCAACAGATGAGGAATGCCCATGAAAGTATTATTCTGGAACACACATCAGAATAAAGACATAAATCCAATTTTATATGAAATAATTGTAGAAAATGATATTTCGATTGTTATTCTGGCAGAATATGATGCGCAGGCTGATGATCTTATTGAATCTCTGGCAAGGCGTGGAGTGGTAATGTGGAAATATATTACTACTGGTTGTGATCGCATATCCATTTGGGGTAACATTTCTCGTGTTGAGCCGGGGATGCAGTCACAATATGCGTCAATACAGGTAATAAATGATAAAGATATATTTTGTTGCGTGCACCTACCAAGCAAAATTTTTTCTCAAAATGAAGGAATGCGGAACATTGCAATCTCTCAAATCATATCGGATATTTGCTCCATTGAAGAAGAAATGAACACAGAAAATACGATTGTGGTTGGAGATTTTAATATTGATCCATTTGAAGCTGGGTGTATTAATGCAGACTTATTACACAGTATTCCGGTCTATATTGAAACCCAGAAGAAATCACGAATCATTGCAGGCCAAGAGTTCCGAATGTTTTATAACCCTATGTGGAACTTTTTGGGGGACTTTAATTCTCCATTCGGAACATATTATTTTGGCGGAAGTAATGTAGATAATACATTTTGGCATTTATATGATCAGGTTATCTTAAGGCCAGCTCTGCGTGAAAGATTCATTGATAATAGCCTAAGAATATTAACGGAAACAAAGTCAAAATCTCTTTTGAACTCAAAGGGGCATCCTGATAAATGTATAAGTGATCATTTGCCTATAGTTTTCGAAATACGGGAGGATTACCATGAGTAAAAAACTTGATTTTGGCGGAAAATTAGACTTCAATGACATTGACTTGACGGCTCCCCATGTTGTGATTGAGGAACTCGCATCGCAGATTGCGCAAGAAACAGATGGCATTATTCAAGGAAAAGTAGCGCCCTATTCAGGACATGTCTATTCTTACACACAGTCTGGATTAGCTGGTTTATCTGCTGTATTGGGAAGCGTTGAAAAGCGAGTGGATATACAAACAACTTTAGGTAAACAGGGAGAAGAATCGCACAAATATGAATTCTACCTATGCACGCCCTCTTATCAACGATACAAGTATCGAATTTGCTATCTTCAGCACGGGGCTGGCAATTACCCCGTAAATGTTGTACTTGAACAGAATATTGCAAATGATATTTACTCCGACTCAAATGCTGGATACATCATTAAATGCCAAACGCGCATGGAACTCGAAGATCTTATCGTAAAAGTGATTTACTCTAAGCGCGTTATAAGCGTAATGCAAGAGCTTATTCGAATTAATCAAGTTTACAAGGAAATGGATAAGGGACAGGATGAGTTGCCTTCATTAGAAGAGACATGAAAAGCGCTTATACTATCCTTCAAAATGATCACCGACAAGGGAGCCGATTACTCGGTACCTATGTCGGTGATTATTTTACTTCCCCTTTTTCGCCCGCTTTCCGTTTTTCACCTCCGGGGGATGGCCATCACCTTCACCCAGCTTTTTCAGCAACCGTGCTTCCGCAATTTCGTCCTTCATCTCCATGATGAGTACCTTCAGTTTCTCCTCGCACTCCCACTTGTGTGGGTGTACACATTGCGGGAGTGCTTCTTGCCATCGGCCACATGGGGGGAGTAGCGGCCCTCCCAGCAGTTCTCGCTGATCTTGGGGATACGTTCGGTGCCGGACTTCCGTTTTCTTCCTACATAGGGCTGGAATGTGGTCATGGTCCGTTTCGCTTGCGGCTCCGCAGGCGTTTCCTGTGGAGCCGTTTTTCCGATCCTCTGGTCAATTTTTGCTGACGCCTCGGACCGCATCAGGTCGGTGATGTGGGTGTAGATGTTCAGTGTGGTAGCCGCCGAAACATGACCCAGCATAGTAGCGAGAGTTTTCATGTCCATGTTGTTTCCTAGAGCGATGGTGCAAACGTGTGCCGCAAATCAGGAAGTTGTTCATAACCACCAAGACGAAAAGAAAGAAAAAACCAGGCAGTTACCGTAAAACCAAGACCTTGTGACAAAATTGAACATCCAGAAAAAAGCACGATTTGACAATCGTGCTTTTTTCTTTGCTCAAAAGGAGGAGCCGACCATGCCAGAGGCCGCAATATCGGAATATTTTTATGGCGACGAGGCGGAACAGTTTATCTATTTCCGCATCCCCCGCCAGCTTATCACAGACCCTCGTTTCAAGCACCTGTCCACAGACGCCAAGCTGCTGTACGGTATGCTGTTAGACCGTATGAGCCTGTCCGTCAAGAACGGCTGGTACGACGAGGACGGGCGCGTGTATATCTACTACACCGTCGAGGAGATATGCGGGGACATGAACTGCGGCCGGGATAAGGCCATGAAGATGCTGGCAGACCTGGACACCAAGAAAGGCGTGGGCCTGATCCGCCGCGTCAGGCAGGGCCAGGGAAAGCCAACCAAGCTCTATGTAAAACGGTTCACCACCGGCGCTGTACCCTCACAGCCAGCCCCGCCGGAACCGTCTCCTTTTACGCCCTTTTCAGGGGTCGATTTTTCCGGCGTGCAGAAGTCGAGTTCTCCGACGTCAGCAAGTCGGGAAAGCCGACGTGCAGGCGTCGAGAAAACCGACCCTAATTATACTAATCTGAATCAAACTGATTTTAGCTATCCTGATCCATCCATCTATCCCCCCAGCCCCCCGGAGGGGGGCGGATTGGAGATGGAGCGATACGAGCAGAGAGAGCAGATCAAAGCAAATATTGATTATGACTATTTGAGCCGTCAATGTCCCTATGACGATGTGGAAAGTCTTTTGGAGTTAATCGTGGACGTGGTGAGCAGTACCGCCTCCACCATTCGCATCGGCAAGGAGGTTTTACCAGCGGAGACCGTCAAGCGACGATTTTTACAGCTGGACAGCTCCCATATCGAGTATGTGATTGACTCCCTCAAGCAGACCACCACAAAAATCAATAATATCCGGGCCTATCTGCTCACGGCATTATATAACGCGCCGGTGACGATAGGCCCTTACTATTCCGCCGCTGTGCGGCATGACTTCGGCTAGAATTGAATCTCACCGTGAGACACAAATCCGGCATAAGGCAATTTTGAGGCCGGAAAAGAATCAAATCTCACGGTGAGACGCAATTTTAAGCAATCATTTTAAGGAGGAAACCCTATGGCAGAAGAACCCAGCAAGACCCCCGGCACCTCTGCGGAGCGCCCATCGCCCCAGATCATTCCCCTGTCAAAAATCCATGACCTGCCCGGCGTGTTTATCCCCAAACAGCCGGACAAGAGCTACGGCGGGCTGGTGAGCAGCATCCAGGCCAGCGGCGTCAAAGAGCCGGTCATTCTCCGGCTGCGGGAGGACGGCGAATATCAGCTTGTGGCTGGATACCGCCGCCGCCGTGGGAGCGAACTTGCCAAGAAACAGGATATTCCGGCGTTTGTCTACGAAATGACCTTGCAGGAGGCGGTGGACTACCACCGGCGGGTCCAGAACCAGCCTGCTTTGCCAATCCCCGGCAAGCTGGTCAAGCCCACCGTCGAGAAGAAAACGGAACAACCCGCCCCCGCTGCTGTGTCAATACCCAAGGAGCCAGCCATGGGTAAGACAGAGAGCAAACCAGACGGCAAGACTGCTGACGCCCCCAAGGAGACCGCCCCCGCCAAGGACAGCCCCGCCACCAAGGAGGGCAAGGTGACGCCGACGGCGCCTGCCGCTGATACGCCTAAGCCCAAGGAGAAACCCACCGAGGGTAAGCCGGACGCCAAGCCGGACGCCAAGACCGCCGACGCCCCCAAGGAGACAACTCCCGCCAAGGACGGCCCCGCCCCCAAGGAGGGTAAGGTGACATCGACTGCGCCCGCCGCTGATGCACCTAAGCCTAGGGAGAAACCCACCGAGGGCAAGCCGGACGGCAAGGCCGCCGACACCCCCAAGGAGAGCAAGGAGGCGCCAGCCACCCCCGCCGCCGGTACTCCCAAGCCCAAGGAGCAGCCCACCGAGGGCAAGACGGAGGCCAAGCCGGACGGAAAGATCGCTGACACCCCCAAGGAAACCGCCCCCGCTAAGGATGGGCCCGCCCCTGCCTCTGATACTCCCAAATCCAAAGAACAGCCCGCCGAGGGCAAAACAGATGGCAAGCCGGACGGCAAAACCGCCGACACCCCCAAGAAGGCAGTCACCGCTAAGGATGCTCCCGCCGCTACTCCCAGACCCAAGGAGCCTGTGGAGGGCAAGATAGAGGCCAAGCCCATCGTGACCGGCCCCACCGCCAAGGGCCCAGCTGGGACACAGATCACCCAAGTTTTCGAGGACAGACTGGCGCCCCCGGACGATAAGGCGCTGAACGACCTGCCCAGCCCCAAGGAGGGGGAATCCTACTTTATCGTCCTCCACCCCGGCTATCTGGAGAAGTCCAAATACAACACGATCACGGTGGATCGAAACAGCGAGGACTACCGGGAGTTGAAGAAGTCCATCGAGCTCAACGGTGTCAAAGACCCGGTTTTAACCCGGATCAACCCGGAGGGCGGCGGTTTGGAAATCGTGTCCGGCCAGCGCCGCCACATGATTGCCAAGGAGCTGAACTACCCTGTCCCCGCCATTATCCAGAAGCTCGACGACGCGGATGTAAAAATCCTGGTCAATGACGGCAACCTGCACCGACCCCATATTTCCACCTATGACCTCGCCAGGGCCCTGCGAGGCAAGATGGAGGGCATGAAACAAAAGGCCGGGCGGAAGAAGAAGGGCGCCCCCACCGCTGAGGAGCTGAACAGCGACGAGAAGCTGGCCCAGGAGATGGGAATGTCTGTCAGTAAGCTCAACCGTATCATCCGTCTGTCCGAGGCATCCAAGGATGTGTGCGACCGGGTGGATGACGGGAGCCTGCCCCTCTCTGTCGCGTCGGCCATCTCTTTCCTGAAACCGCAGAATCAGGACGAGGTACTGCATCTCAACGACCTGGGCTATAAACTTTCTACCGAGCGAATTGAATACATGAAAAAGGTGGAAAAGGCGTGCAAGCTGGACGAGAACTCCATGCGGCTGGTGCTGGAGGGCGAAAATGTGCTGGAACCGCCCAAGGTCGTCCCCATGCCCCAGCCCGCGCCGACGGCACCCGCTCAGGGCCAGCCCGGAACAAAACCCGCCGCCCCAGAGGAACCGCCCCTGCCGCCCTCTCCTGATCTGAAACCCCAGCCGGAACAGCCCAAGCCCTCCCCCCAGGAGCCGGCCGTTCCGCCTACTCCCGCACCGGCTCCGGCGGAGCCGGGCAAACAGCTGGATCAGCACCCCGCCAAGGAGACAGCCGAGCAAAAGGGTGAACAGGACCGGCCTGAATACACCAAGGTCATCCTGGCCGGGGACCGGCTACGGAAGTATTTCCCCGATGTGACCATGACACCCCGCGAGATCGAGGAGAGCATCTACGACGCTCTTGAGGAACGCCGCCAACGTTTGGAGAAAAAAGAGCAGAAGAAAGATATTTTCAAGAAAGGCCCAACCAGGTGACAATATGGAATTTACTACTGTAATCGCCAACCTGGGCAAACACGCCGCCGGGATCGTGGCAGAGACACCTCTCTCTTTTCCCACTACCACAGAGCAGGTGCAAGCGGCCCTGCGCGCCATCGGTGTAGACGGTGTGCGCTATGAGGAAGTAATCGTCAAGGACTACTCCATCGGAATCGACGGGATTGCGCCCCTCCTGGGGGAATACGCCCACATTGACGAGCTGAACTATCTGGCCTGCCGCCTGGAGCGCCTTTCCCCGGAGGAATTGACAAAATTTATTGCCGCTGTCCGGCACGGAGACTACTGCGACGGCGTACAGGATTTAATCAATCTGAGTTATCCCTGCAATCTGGAACAGTACACCCTACTGCCGGAGGTCCAAACCTATGAGGACTACGGCCGGTATCTGGTGGACAGCCGGCGGGACTTCTCTCTGCCGAAAGAGGCGAGATTTTATTTTGACTATGCGGAGTATGGGGAGACTACCGCCATCAACGAAAACGGGGATCTGACACCCCAGGGCTACATCTTCCACCACCGCTCCGCTACGTTCCAGGAAATCTACGACGGTAAGGAAATCCCGCAGGAATACAAAGTGTTCCAATATCCCCCGCGTGTCAAAGTCAAGCGCCTCAACCCAAAGCATGGCCGGGACAGCCCCCGGCACAAGCGCCAGTGAGGGCGCTTTTTTTGTATCTATTTTCGGAAAGGAGCGGATCGACCATGCGTGTCCTTATGGTGGAGCCTGGAATGGCCCCCTATGAAAAGGAGATCAACGGCCTGGAGGAAATGCAGGCGGCGGTAGGTGGACACATCAGCGCCATTTATCCCTTTAAGGAACCCGTTGCCCTGGTGAGCAACGATGAAAGCCTATTTCTGAGTATGCCTTTTAATCGGAGTGTGGAGGGCGGCTACGGCGGCATTTGGGGCCCGTTCTTTGTCTGCGGACTGGACAAGGATAATTTCTGTTCCCTGACGCCGGAGCAAATGGCCCGGTATAAGGCCAAATATCATCATGCGGAAATCCTGCTGGGTGCACGGGGCAACGAGCCGGTGACGATCAAGGTGGAGCCACAGCCTAAACGGGGCCCGGCCCCTCCGCAACGGAAAGGGCCCGGAAGGTAGGCCATCCCTTAAAACGGCCCTTAGAAACATCGGGAATGAGAACTACTTTATTCATAAGGAGGAGTGCCTTTGAGCGAGTATGAGGAACGAAAACAGGCCCGGATTGACCGCTACCGCGAAAAAGCGGAAAAGGCAAGACAGGAGAGCCGACAACTCTCCCATGAATCCATTTCCATGCTTGAGCATATCCCTCCCGGCCAACCCATTTTGGTAGGCCACCATTCAGAACAGGGACACCGAAATCTACTGAAACGGTCAGACCAGAAAATGGAGAAATCCATCGCTGCATCAGAAAAGGCGGACTACTACGAGCATAAGGCGGAGGCCGCGGAGCGCAATACCGCTATCTTCTCAGATGACCCAGAGGCCCTGACCAAGCTGACGGAGAAGCTGGAGAGCCTGCAAGTGGCCCAAACCCGGATGAAACAGATCAACGCCTACTACCGCAAACACGGCACCTGCCAGGGCTTTCACGGCCTGTCCGATGAACAGGCGGAGAAACTGGACGACCGGGTGCGGAACGGCTATTCCTGGGAGAAAACCCCTTATCCGCCCTATGCCCTCTCCAACAACAATCAGGAAATCCGCCGGTTGCAGGGGCGAATCAAGCAACTCACCGAGGCGCGAGAGCTGGGCTACCAGGGCTGGGAGTTTGAGGGTGGCAAAGTCGTTGCCAATGCGAAAAACAACCGTCTGCAAGTTTTCTTTGACGAAATCCCCAGTGCGGAACTGCGCCAGGAACTAAAAAGCCGTGGCTTTCACTGGGCCCGGAGCGAGGGCGCATGGCAGCGCCAGCTCACCGATAACGCCATCTATTCTGCCAGCCGAATCACGGCCATCCAGCCCAAGGACGGTACCGATCCTCTTAAAATCCAACCTAAACGCAAGCCCAAAACTGGCCCGACACGGTAAAGGAGTGACTGAAACTATGGAACATAACATCAATCAGGAGCGTATGCGGGAGATCGAGATTTTTGGCATCCCCGCTCTGTTCAGCCCTAACCGCGTCGCCCCCGGCGACGTCTATCCCGGCCTCCACCACTACGAGCTCATGTCCGGGCCCATGTTCCCGAACAGTCCCCGGCACCTCACCGCTGACGCCGGAGAGAAGTTTCTGGGCACAGTGCTCTCCCCGGTGAAAATCCACCTGACGACGGACGGCCACCGGGAGATCGAGCCGGGCGACCTGTTCCTGGACATTGAGGCTGGGAGCTACACCCCCGCCGAGTTTGAGGAAAAGTACCTGTCCCCGGACTATGGCCCCCAGGCAGACCGCTATGGAAAACACGATTGATCTGATCCCTTTTCTGGCCCGCGTGATGGAGGCAAACACAAAAGCCTACCGCTCCGACTTCTCCTACGATGTGGAGAAGCTGACCATGGCTGCCCAGGAGCCCAACATGGAGGACCGTGTGTTCTACTGGATGAGCCGGCCCACCGGGACATGGTGCGTCAAGGAAAGGGATGCGTTCCTGTATGGGACAGGCGCCTACTCCATTTGGACCTACTACGCGAACGAGCCGGATGAAATCAAGGCGTACCGCATCACCGTAACGGGCCGGGAGAACGGCCGGGTCGTGGGTAGCGTGGTCCCCCTGGACTACCGGGAGCAGGTGCGGCGGGTGCTGGACCCGTCCAGTGTGCATCAGTAACGCAAAAGGACTTTTTTAAGGGGTGTTTCGCCGCTGCGGCGGCGAGTGACTTTCTGGACGGCCAGAAAGT
>ERZ779866.4498-NODE-4498-length-10285-cov-2.497556_pt1 | contig 10285 bp, 3 predicted proteins | sample MGYA00511248_ERZ779866 | MGnify/ENA primary metagenome ERZ779866 (study PRJEB29588, sample SAMEA2155758) | human gut metagenome | biome: human gut; feature: human-associated habitat; material: faeces | place: Denmark | collected 2008/2010 ... | reverse complement strand
CCTATTTCACTAACTAAATGCATACCTGCAACTCCGTATGTTCCGTTCAAGCTTGCCCCACCTGTCCAATCCTGGGCATTCACAGGGATTCCAAAAAGCCCGTAATTTCCTGTATTCATAATCGATCGCGAAAGAACATCTACTGTCGTTCCCGGTAAACGCTGCATATTTACCAGATTAAAATAATTGACATATTGACTTCGGTCGGTACTATTATAAATATATGTCATTCCATCTCCCAAATACCAGCCTTTTGTATTTTCATTATTTATAGATTCAAATTTACCGATGCGTGATGATGACATTGAAATGCCGAAACGAAAATCGGGCCGGTTATGTATCACTCGGTCTCCTGCAGCCATAACGATGTTGAAAGAAGTCGGCTCAACCTCTGATAAAGATTCATCATTCAATAAACGATCTACTCGAGACTTATCTAATATAGGATCAAACCCAGAATATACATCCGGATAATAGGAGTTTTTTGTCAACATTCTTCTACATATGCTTTTAATATTTTTTATCTGATCATCATCTGCAAGCAAATCAGCAGATTCTGCTATATTAAGAGCGATTGCACGAGCTACATCATGCGGATTTCTTTTGATTCCACGGCCCAAATACATCATCATCATTTCTCCCTCGTATATTGCAGGGAAATAGGCTTTTGTTATCCATGTATAAAGGCTTTCGACAATCTCGTCAGGCAATGTAATACCCGAACCTTCTAATATAGCTGAGATTTTAGAAGAGGCTTCTATTATTTCGCTTCCGTACCCTCCAATATAAGGTAAAGCGATATGCTGGATGAATGTTCCATCCTCATAAAGACCTTCTTTTTTTCCTATCGCAGGCATATAATCATGGTAATCACCTTGCGCTTTCCACAGTTTTTCAAATTGTTCTTGAGCCGTCTTGCGTTGAGTAATTGTCGTGTTATCAACAAATGCCCTTACTAAGCTATTTAACGCAATATCAATATCTTCGGCACTATTGCACAGCACACCACAATACAATAATCTGACACAGGCCGTAGCCTGATTTCCGTAAGTATAATTTCCCGTATTTACAAAATTACGCATTTGCGCCACAATCGTATTAAAATAATTCGTTTTTATTTGTTGAGGTAATACATCATATAACAACGAGATAATACGGGCATAATAATCGGGGGTTCCCATATGCCATTCCCAAAAATTTCCAATACGGGAAGTCGTTTCATTAAATGCATAATCATACATAAAATTCAACCCTGTTATAATGGCATTCAACAACTCCTCATTATGATATAAACGGCCTTCATAACTATAAGCTTGCGCCATAGTCAACAATCGTCCATACGTATAATACACATGTGAAGGAGTATTGGAAGCATCTCCTTTAAGTTTATTATAATCAGACCATAAATATGTTACAGGAGATGTCTCCATTGATGATAAATAATTTTTTGCACTTGTCGTTATCGAACTGATGCGGCTGCTTACACTTGCATCTGACGTATCATAATCTTTTCCCAAGACAATTTTATCCCGCATATTCTGCCTCATCAAGGCAAAAGTCTGTTCATCTATTACTAATGGCGACTCTGGTATTTCTCCCGGGATTTCCGGTAGATCTTCTCCATAGGCACTGATACTGATACTCTTTATTGAAGGCCAAGCCGCTTGATTGTAGAATAAACCTATTCTAACTTTGCCCGGTATATTAAGATCCATCTCCACACAATCTTCCTCCCCGCTATTATTCGGTATCGACAAACCTCCTTTCCATACCCATTCACTACTCTCTCCTTCAACAAAATAATTTACTTGAATAGGACGTGCCGTAGCATTAGATACATATCCACACAAACGTATGCTACCCACTCCGTCAGCCATAGTCGGGAAGTATATCTTTGCCATTTCTGTTTGGTTATTGCCAAGCGACAATGTCGGATTATTATTATGCAAACATATTGAGGGTTCCCAATAAGGAGGAAACGTTCGCTCAGCAATCATAAATTTATAAAAACCGATATTGTTCTTCTCTTGCATCTCCTCGTTCATCACCAGATCAGAAGTTGACCATGTCGTAAAATCTACGTTCACTTCATGCACAGGAACACCTTTATACGAGCCGTCCGCTTCATAATGTTCTGTTGAATTTGTCGGCCCTACCTGAGCACGAAGAGTGGTCACACTCCCAAAGAATGCGGCCACTCCTGCCAAAAATAATATAATATCCCTACTCATTTATATTTTCTTAAACGATATAACTCTATCTTTTACAACTACTTTTATAATACCAGGACCTTCGGGCAAAGCAACACGGCCAGTCACATCTTTCAACTCTTGTATTAATTGTCCGTTTATTCTATACACATACACATTAGCGCGTTCTTCACCCAACAACACATAATCGCCTACTATACAAATTTTTTCATTTTGCTCTGTTTCCGACATTCCTGAAGGCAAATCTTCTCCATAAGCACTGATACTGATACTTTTTATTGAAGGCCAAGCCGCTTGATTGTAGAACAAACCTATTCTAACTTTGCCCGGTATATCAATGGCTGCTTCTACACGATCTTCTTCTCCACTCTTGTTCGGAAGAACAATACCTCCTTTCCATTCCCATTTTTCACTGACACCTTCTACGAAATAATTCAGCTGTATCGGACGTGCCGTATTATCTGAAACATATCCCACAATGCGTATCGCTCCGGCACCATCTGACATAGTCGGGAAATATATTTTTGCCATCTCGGTTTGATTATTACCCAAAGATAATACCGGATTATTATTATGTAAACATACCGAAGATTCCCAGAAAGGAGGGAAAGTCCGCTCAGCAATCATAAATTTATAAAAACCGATATTGTCTTTTTCCTGCATCTCCTCGTTCATCACCAGATCAGAAGTTGACCATGTCGTAAAATCAACATCTATACTATGAACCGGAGTTCCCCAATAGGTGCCATCAGGACTGTAATTTTCTGTCTCATTAGTAGGTCCTACCTGAGACCATGCACCATTCAACACAAAGGTCATAAAACCTGCAATCAAAAGTAAACGTTGTTTTTTCATAAGGTAATTATTTTAGTGTATTAAGTATAAAAAATTTCTTCTTTTTATCAGTGTAAAATTATTCTGAATAAAAATCTTTTATTTGACCTATTAAGCATTTGTGTTGCTCATTTCGGCAAAAACAGGAAGAACATGTTTTAGCTTACAAATTACACTTGAAATAAATCACAACCGCTTTTTCATTTTTGCCAAAAATGCTGAAGGAGTATCCCCAAATTCTGCTTTAAATGCTTTTGTAAAATAAGATGCTGATTCAATTCCTATTCGTTGAGGAATCTCCTTGATCGAAAGATTTTCTTCAACCATTAACCGGGCGGCATAACGCATCTTATAGCTTCGTATAAATTCTACTACCGATTTACCGGTATTCGCCTTCACTAAAGAGAATAGTTTACGACGACTCATCATCATTTCCTGTGCAATATCCTCAATACCTACATTCCGGGAAGCAATCTCACGCTTTAATATTTCGGTCAGCCTCTCCATAAAATCATTATCGGCCTTATTCTTTACATGCTCACCCATATCTATAAAATAATTTTCTGCATAATGGCGACGAAAATGGGTTCTTAAAGCCAGCAAGTTGCTTAAAGTAGCCAATAACAATTTAAAATTCAAAGGTTTTTCCACATATGCCTCTGCACCAGAAGCAGATCCTTCAAGACGGTTTTCAATACCGCTTCTTACAGTCATCAGCACAAAAGGTATATGCGACCATTTTTCACCTTTCTTCACTTCCCGACATAATTCCACTCCATTCATCAAAGGCATCATCCAATCACACAAAATAAGATCGACATCTTTCATTTCCAATACGCCAAGAGCTTCGCGGCCATTACTTGCCATCAAAACATCAAAAAATGGAGACAAGCGATGTTCTATCAGTGTGCGTAAATCTTCATTATCTTCTACCAAAAGTAACGTTCTTTTATCTGAAGTTTTATAGTCTAAAGCAAAATCCGGAGTCGTTTCTGAAGACATCTGAGCTGACAGAATAATTTCTTTAGTTCCTCCCTCAAGCCGTTCTGCTACACTGCATTCACCTTCTTCTTTCATAGGCAAACCGACTAAAATATCTGTACCTTTACCTCGTTCGCTCGATATAGTTATAAAACCGTCATGCAACAAAACCAGTGACCGTACAAGAGCCAATCCTATACCTGAACCTAAATGCTCTTCTCCATCTTCGTCATTCACCCGATAAAAACGGTCAAATACTTTGGTTATAGAATTAGCAGAAATGCCTATTCCTGTATCTTTTACAACGAATCCGAAATAATGTCTATCCTCTTCAATTTTCCCTTCAGTATGACTTTCTGCATATTCTGTCTCAAACTTTCGGACATCACTATACGTTTCCATGCTTACCCGACCTCCAGCTGATGTATATTTCACGGCATTATCCAATAGATTCAATACAATTTTTTCGACCATTTGATAATCAAACAGAAGGTTATCCGAAACCGATGCACTGGTTATAATGCGAAATACAATTTCTTTTTTTATAGCATATTCTCTCAACTCTGAAGCACAGCTGTGAACCAAATCATTCAAATTACCTCTTGTAAGTTTTACACTCATCATCCCTTTCTCTACTATTCTGAAATCAATGACTTCATTCACAAGTTTCAGCAATCGAGAAGAGTTACTCTTCAAAGCCTGCATATAGCCTTCCGGGATATTCAACTCATCTTGTTCCATACTGTCGATCGTCCCCAAAATCATAGTCAAAGGTGTCTTGAAATCATGCGTAATATTGGTAAAGAAAAGCAACCGCGCTTGATGATTTTCTTCCTGATCCTGCTTTCGGCACGCTGCCAGATAAATTTCATTCTCCAATTTATGATTTTTCAGTCGATTCCTATAATAAAGATATAATGCCAACACAAACAAACACACATATAGGGCATATGCCCACCAGCTTGCCCATGGAGCAGCCTTTACAACAAATGTTATTGACCTCAGATCTCCCCATACCCCATCGTTATTAGACGCCATTGCCTCAAACACATATCTGCCAGCAGGTAATTTAGGATAAGAAATGTATCTACGCAAAGCGTCTACCTCTATCCACTCATCATTATAGCCTTTAAGACGATACCGATACCGGTTTTTCAAAGGCAATACATAATTCGTAGATGATAACTCGATAGAGACATTGTTCTGATTATATGATAATTCGACACTTTCTCCTTTTGACAGTTGCGACACTATTGTGTAAAAAGAAGGAACGTTAAAAACCGATTGATTATTAAGCTGAAAATCAGCAATCAGCACCCTTGATTTGAATTTATTGACGTGAACTTTATCCGGATCGATACAAGTAAAACCCTCCGTTCCTCCAAAATAGATTTTACCATTTTCATCTAAATATACGGCATGAGGGTAAAATACTAATCCTTGAATGGCATCATTATTATCATAGCGCAAAAAGGTATGGTCTTGTTTATTGAATCTAAATAGTCCCGAATTGCATCCCAACCAAAGATTACCTTTGTTGTCAGAAGAGATACTGTTTATTGTAATCGATCCAAACTTCAATATTGCATCATAGGTTATGCAATTTCCTGTCTTTACATGATATTGCAACAAACCTTTATTTTGGGTTCCTATCCATAATATTCCGCTGTGATCGTCAAAAAACAATGATCTGATATTATAAGATCCATTATCAGAGACTGGTATCATCTCGCTCTTCCGCTTTCTAATGTCAAATCTGAATATGTCGTCATACGATGCCAACCACAAATATCCATCACGACTGCGGCAAACATCAATAATACGCTTATTTTCATATCCTATGTTTTCTTTTCCCAGAAAATAATGATTTGAATGATCTCCCTTGAACGGAAAATATGTCAGCATTGTTCCACTTACTTGGTATACTACCCACATGCCAGAATCCGACTCTGCAATAATCTTGCTTATTTCATTCGATAAGACTCTTCTGCCTGGAGAATTGCTATTATAGTTTCTGAACATTCCATTTTTCGTATTCAAACAGTCTATGCCACCACGGTACATTCCTATCCACAAATTACCCGTTTTATCAGACAACAATGTCTTTACATAATCGTAACTCAAACTATTACTTCCCGACCGATGGCTATATGCATGTACAATACCTTTATCCCGATCGTAAAAATAAAGTCCCCCGCCTTCTGTTCCCAACCATAGCCGATCACCCTGTTGGACAAATGCACTTATGGGTTGAGGCGTGAAACCATATTGGTCCAATGTGTGCGTGTCAAATCCTGTTGTTTCATTCAAAGCCAAATAACTAATCCCTCCGGAATATGTCCCTATCCATAAATTATCTTGTTCATCACCTACTATTGTCCATACCGAGTTATTAACAATACTAAAAGGATTTTTTATATTTCGAGTAAATAGTTTATACGTTTCTGTTTGGGGATCGAACAAATATAATCCTTGCTGAGTTCCTATCCACATACGATTTTGCTTATCTACATAAAAACATTTTGCAGGAACTTTATTTTCGGCTTCTTGCAAAAGAAAATCATATTTTTTTACGATTTTCTTTTGCTGGATGTCTAAGACAAACAATCCTTTCGTTTCGGTTAAAACCCACAAATGTTTACCGGCAAAATAGACTGCCGTAATCCTCGTTTTCTCAGGGAACGTATAAACAATATCGATCTCCCGATCATGTCCTTTAATACAAAAAATTTTTCCCCTATCCGTTCCTATGTAAACATCTTTACTTTCCGGGGTAGAGTACAATATACTATTCATATATGTACTCCCATCATCCATCATATCAAAATGAGTATAATCTCCTGTCTCCGGATTATACAAGCCCAATTCATCCCCCGTAAACCACAATGACCCAAACCCGTCCTCATATATACGGGTCACGGCTCCTTGATAGATATTTTCGAACATGTCAGAATGTTCATCATATAAAAAAACGCCTTTAGATGTTGCCAAATACAGCTGATGTTTAGAATCAGCAAATACAGATTGATAATAAACCGGCGAAGAAAAATCCTTAAGTACAGATACTCGTTTCGAGTACCGTTTATAATTAAATCCGTCAAAATGGAACAGTTCGTCTGCTGTCACTATCCATATAAACCCGTTTTTATCTTGAATGATCGATTTTATTCCATCATATCCTAAACCTCCCGAAGGGGACATTGTTCTGAACTTATATTCACGGCCCTCATCGGCATACGTGCAAACAAAACTCAAAAGCCCCCACAAAATAAGGCTTATTATTTTTGCATGGTATAATAGAATATTTCGGTACATATTATAATAACGAGTTTATATCCTCTTTTCTCTCAAAGTTATTTTATAACCAGTTTAATAGTTCCTTTTTCGATTTTTTTGTTCAATTTAATGGCTATTCTCGTCATCTCTGGTCCGTTTTCCTGCAGTTTTTCCGAAGTTACCGAGAAGTGGCAATTTTTTGGAGTTTCTACTTTTACCGTTACCCGTTCATTTTCGCCTTCGATTTCGATACAATTATCTTCGGTCAATGTCCATCTCCCAAATGTTATCAGAGCCGACTCATATAACCGAGGTGTCTTACAATCGAAATTATCTTCAACAATCAGGGAACCTTTTCCTGAACGATTGTATGTAAAAGAACGTGTCAAACTCTTTAAACCGTCAACAGGATAAGCAGAGGTCAAATCTAAAAAGAACTCATCTTGTCGGTCTGTAAAAACTGTTTTTGTTACTCGAGCCAAAGCCTCCTGGCCTGCACGTTGACACACTCCATCCAGACATGGAACTGGATGTCCATAAGATGATAAAGTCTTGAATGTATATCGTTTATCGGTCCACATATCTCCGGCATAATTATATGGACCTCCGGCATCTCCAATCAACATTTCTTGACCCTTTACCACTACAAAAGTACCTAAGTCATTATGATTATGATTTTCTGCGTTATTCCCTCCCTTTAATGCCACGGAAATTGTCCCGTCAGATTCTGCATGTCTTGAGATAAGCACCCCTGCACGATCGAAATATTGACGTAATAAATCAACTTTTTTTCGCCCATTCTTCTTTACAGAGATTGAAGCCGTATTGGGAAAACTCCTCATTACTACCGGAGCAAAAATAGGTTCTATCTGTTTTTCTACAACAGGTTCTTTCTCATATTTATCTAATCCTAATCCTAAATTACGATTACAATACCACAATATATAAGGCATTACGCTTGTTCCTATTTTACAATCGGCAAATGCAGGATATACTCCATTTTGTATTTCGAAATTTACTCCGTACATAGCGATTCTCTTTATCTTATCACCTTTAAACAGATCGATCTTCCCCCCTGTACTTTGATATAATTCTTCCCTCAACACAATATAATTCGAAAAACCATAATTAAAATATCCTAATCCTTCGGTACAATAACCGTCATCTGTAAACCCTAAAATACTATTACGTGAATAATATTCTGCCGCCACAACATAGTAGGCCCGTTCATATACATTTTTTATCAAAAACAAGGCTGCTCCTGTTACTCCATTCAAACAAACCGAATTCCAATTATCAGTACGATGAATCCACGTATTGTTGCCCCGACCGGTCTCCAAAGTCTCCCTTGTAGGGATAAATACCCGAGAGTATATCGAATCAACTACTGCACGTTTTACTGCCGAAGATAATTTATCATCCAACATATAAAGCACCTGTCCCAAATCTTGAGCGAAAAGAGATGCCACCAAATCAACATGGTAACGCCGCCCATAGAAATTATCCAACTTACGGTCGTGGGCCGGCAATACCCAAGAAGGATGCGAAATGAGCTCACGCAAAGTGTATTCTATCGCCGGAATATATTTTCCACTATTTTCAAGACATTCTGCCCAAACAAGATAAAACAGGCGGCTTTTACGCCGATTTATCATCTTTTCTCCAGGAGGTCGTACTCCATTGCGCGAAAATTCAAGATATGCCTCATCATCCCATGCAGGCATCTCCGATCCTCTTATTTCCTCGGCTTTAGAAAGTATCAACTCAACATCATATCTTTTTGCGAAATGTTTCCAAGCATCTCTATCATGGTAAGTAGGACCAAATCCCTTCGGCTTCTCCGGCAACATTTTTGCTACTTCCCGAATACGACTCTCCATTTTTTTACTAAAAGGCTCCTTTACAGGAATATGAGCCATCGCTATTCCTGCGAAAATAAAAAAAAACGATACAAAAACTACACGCTTCATTTCTCTGGAATTTTACTTATTAACCACTTTTGACAGAATGCTCACTATTTCCCGTGATTATCAAGATAAATCATAACTTCCTTACCTGTAAGCATAAATGCTCCTGCACCATACACCTCGGTCATGTCCTTTGTTACTTTCTGCGGATCGGCTCCTACCGGCTGCACCCATCCTAACATTCCATTCGGATGTACTGAAGCCACCAATGCTTTCCACCCCTTATAAGCATAAGGTAAATAAATATCCTCATCCAATAAACCGTAGTTTATTCCCCACCATAATGCGAATGTAAAAAATCCGGTTGAACTTGTTTCCGGAGAAGGATAGGATGCAGGATCAAGAAGACTTGCATGCCAATAACCGTTATCGTCCTGAAAAGTAACAATGCGTGCCATCATCTCTTGAAACAGCTCTATATAACGATCTCGTGACGTGAATTCTTCGGGTAACAACGGAATCAGCAAAGACAACCCTCCGACAACCCAAGCATTTCCTCTGCCCCAAAAAACTTTAGATCCATTTTTTTCCCGTTTCCCAAAGTAACTCGAATCTCGATAAAACAATTTTTCTTTTTTATCAAACAGAAAACGATACGATGTCCAATATTCCTTATCCATAAACTCTCGTAAACGAGGATTGCACGTTATATTTGCAAAAGCAGCAAAAACAGGTGGAGCCATATATAAGGCATCACACCAAGACCACCGATCTTTTGCATGAGGAGTATCTATATAAAAGCCCGAAGGTGACGGATTATTCATAATAAACTCCAAACGAGAAACTGTCGGATAAATAATATCTTCTTCTTGCCGCTTCATATAAAGTTGTGCATACATCAAGGCAACAGCCAAATCATCTGCAAAATATATGCGATTGGCATTACCTGACAGTTGATATCGGTTTCGCTTGCAAACCGATTCATACCACTCAATAAACTCTTTATTCTGGTCAAACTCCGACCACGAAGCCAATGCTGAAAGGAAAACTCCATTCTCCCAACTCAAATCGCCATTC
>ERZ779866.4495-NODE-4495-length-10292-cov-6.236690_pt1 | contig 10292 bp, 10 predicted proteins | sample MGYA00511248_ERZ779866 | MGnify/ENA primary metagenome ERZ779866 (study PRJEB29588, sample SAMEA2155758) | human gut metagenome | biome: human gut; feature: human-associated habitat; material: faeces | place: Denmark | collected 2008/2010 ... | reverse complement strand
GTTTTCTTCCACCAGCTCGTCGATGCTGTAGGGCAGAAGCCACGTCTGCTCCGATATGATGCTTTTGATGTAGCGCATACACTCACCGCTTTTTCTTTATTATACCATATCTTCTTTCCCTTGTGTACAGCACTGATCAGGGATATTCAAACCCCACTGTCTCTATTAGAGCCTACGGGATTTCATATCTTTTCGGACTGTCTGACCATTCCCCCCTCGAACCGCAAAGTTCGGGGGCTTTTCTTTGCCCTGCCTTTGCCAAAAAAACGCCCGCCGGTTCCGTCGGCCTGACGGAGCCATGCAGGCGGTGCGTCCGGCCCGCGCCATAGCGGGCCGGGACGGCAGAGGGGCAAACCTTCCAGCCGGACTTCACGGCTCTCCCGCCCTTCCCCTACGGCTTGTTTGACAGCACGCGGGCATAGGCATGGTACAGCTCGTGCATCAGCCGCAGGCTTTCCTCGCGGGAATAGCAGCGCTCCTTCAAAATGGTCGTTTTGAAATAGTCCGTATACTGACTGGTAAAGTCGGGATAGGACAGGAACACGTAATCGTAACCGGCCTTGAGGTCATAGTTCGTATCGTATTCGGTGATCGCCACGCCCAGTCGGTCATAACCCACGGTGAGATATTTCCCACAGAACGCATGCTCTTTGAGCACCATGGGGTAGAAGTTGCGCTTTTCCTCCGCGTACTTGAGCATGACCGAAAACACTTGCAGGCGTTCCTCCGGGGAAAAGGGGCGGATGCCGATAAACTGGTCCCGGCTTTTGCCGGTTTCCAGAAAGCGGCGGCAGCCTTCCAGGCTCAGGGTCATGTAGCTGGGTTTCTTTTTGGTGTAGAGGTTTTGAAAGCGACGTTCATGCAGAGGGACGATCCGCTTGAGCATGGAGGCGGTCACTTCGGACGGAAACATGCCTTTTTCCCGAAACGCTGCGCTGGCAATCTCGGTGGGGATCTGCGCAAAGTTGATATCCGTTCCATGAATGTAGGTCGCCCGGTTCAGCTCACGGCTGAGCCAGGTCATGATGAGGGTCGCGTAATCGGTGGGCGCCTGCTCAAATGATTTCAGAGGCGTAGGGCGAAAAGGAAGCTCAGAAATGATCCGGTTGAAAAAGGCAAAGAACCCGACCGCGTCTGCATTGGGCAGCTCATAGGCCAACTGCGCGTTGCTGACGACATATAGCTGCTCCTTCCTCTGCTTTCCGAAACGGGCGTTGATGAGCAGCATGTTGCCGTTGATGGCAGGATACTGGCCCGTATCGGACCAGGAGGCCAGCAGATAAGGGGAATACCGCACGTCAAACAGGATGGGCGATATGCAGGCGATAAATCCCGCCGCATTCAGCCCGCTGATATCCGGTTGAATGTAATGATGCATGCGGATCTTACGGGTCTTTTCCCCAAAGAAGGGCTGCAAGGCGGCAATCACCGACGGATAGATGCTGTTGATGCACAGAATGTCGATCTCGTCGGCGTCAAACAGCGGCTCGAAACGGCGCTGCATCAGCGGGCCGCCGGATATGCAGCACGGCTCCGCCGGTTCATCCGCCTGGATGGACACAAGCCGGTCGATGGACTGGCGGCTGGCATAGCGCTCCAGGCCGATGCGGCTGATCTCCAGCGATTCCCGTAGCTCCTCGCATTCTTCGAGCGTAAAGGGGCCATTCTGGCACAGCTTTTCACACAGGCTGGCACGCTGCGCACTGCTGAGGTCATTGGACAGCGCTCGGCGAAGCTCTGAACGGGCGCCAATCTGTGCGCCAAATCTGCTGACTGTCAGATGATGCTCCTTCAGCAGCTGTTCAACGCACTGTGCAAAATTTTTATAATGAGGCATTGAGGTTCTCCTTACCCTTGCTATCATAGGAGGTTACCTTTTCCAGTATATCACATCGTATGTTGGATATGGAAGTCTTTCCTTTGTACTTTACAGGATTTTTCGGTAAAACGCCGGGGGCCTGTCCGCTTCGGGCGGGGATTCCATGAAGCAGGCGTGCGGCCGTCGGCGGAAAAGGGGTAAAAAAAGCGGCCCGGTGGCTGCATGGGCCGGGCCTTGCCTGCGCTGTGCGCGTCTTAGGATTGGGCGGAGGTGTACGCGCCGTTCATGTAGAAAAAACCCGCAAGATCTTATATCTTGCGGGTTTTCACTGGTCTGGGTGAGAGGATTTGAACCTCCGGCCTCTTGAACCCCATTCAAGCACGCTACCAAACTGCGCCACACCCAGGTATCTCCGCTCTGATCAGCAGCGCTTTCAGAGCACAGGTGATATTATACCTTCCTTCCCCACACTTGTCAAGCATTTCTTTGCTCAATTATGCGTTTTTTCCCGGCGCGTTCCAACGAAAAAAATAGGCGAATTTTGTGAAAAACGATATTGACATTGTACGGCTATTGTGGTTTAATATGCTCTGCTTTGAAGTTTACTATTCCTAAACTTCCGGTCAGATGCGCAAGAGGCCGCACCTGGCCCTGCAAAGGAGGTCAGCGCCATGGAGATCGGTGAACGGCTGCGCGAATTGCGCATTCAGCGGGGCCTTACCCAGGAGGAGCTCGCCGACCGGTGCGAGCTGAGCAAAGGGTTCATTTCCCAGGTGGAACGCGACCTTGCCTCGCCCTCCATCGCTACGCTCAAGGACATGCTGGAATGCCTGGGCGTGACGCTGCAGAGTTTTTTCAGCGACGACAGCGCCGAAAAGGTGGTTTTTGCCCCGCAGGACATGTTTGAAAAAGAGGACGAAGAATCCGGGCACAAAATTACCTGGCTTGTGCCGGACGCTCAGAAAAACAGCATGGAACCCATCTTGCTGGAGCTGTCGCCCGGCGGCAAAAGTCCGGTGCTTCCCCCGCTGGAAAGCGAGGAATTTGGCTATGTGCTGCGCGGGCAGGTCACTCTTGTGGCGGGCAAGCGCAGCTACACGGTAAAAAAAGGCGACAGCTTTTGTCTGCGTCCCAGCGCCGCGCACTATCTGGAAAACGTGAGCGCCCGCCCTGCCGCCGTGCTGTGGGTTTCTACACCGCCCAGCTTTTGATATTCATTCTCAAACGAAGGAGAACGCGGCCATGATTGACAAGCAGCATCTCATCGACCTCAAGGGCGTTTCCAAGGATTTTGACGGAACGAGGGTTCTAAGCAACATCGACCTGTACGTGCGCAAAAAGGAGTTTGTGACGCTGCTGGGCCCCAGCGGCTGCGGCAAGACGACCACGCTGCGCATCATCGGCGGCTTTGAATATCCCACCGAGGGAACTGTGCTCTTTGAGGGCCGCGACATCACGGACCTGCCGCCCTACAAGCGCCGCGTCAATACGGTTTTCCAGAAATACGCGCTCTTCCCCCACCTCAACGTCCAGGAGAACATCGCTTTCGGCCTCAAGATCGCCAAGGTGCCGCGCGACGAGATCAAACGGCGCGTGGAGCGGATGCTGGACCTGGTCAACCTCAGCGGCTATGGCAAGCGCAGTGTGGACCAGCTCTCCGGCGGGCAGCAGCAGCGCATCGCCATCGCGCGCGCGTTGGTCAACGAGCCGGAGGTACTGCTTCTGGACGAGCCGCTTGGCGCGCTGGATCTGAAGCTGCGCAAGGAGATGCAGCTGGAGCTCAAGAGCATGCAGCAGCGCCTTGGCATCACCTTCATTTACGTCACCCACGACCAGGAAGAGGCGCTCACCATGAGCGATACCGTGGTGGTCATGCGCGACGGCCATATTTTGCAGATCGGCGACCCCAAGCGCATCTATGATGAGCCCGTCAACGCCTTTGTGGCCGACTTCATCGGCGAGAGCAACATCCTTCGCGGCACCATGGTGCGCGACGAGCTGGTGCACTTCAGCGGCAACGACTTCCCCTGCGTGGACTCCGGCTTCGGCGAAAACGCGCCGGTGGACGTGGTGGTCCGTCCCGAGGACATCATGCTCGTGGGCGAGGACATCGGCCAGATCAGCGGCGTGGTCAAGAGCGTCCTGTTCAAGGGCGTGCATTACGAAATGATGATCGACACCGGCGAGACGGTCTTCAAGGTGCACTCCACCGTCATGCAGCCGCAGGGCTCGCGGGTTGGCATCAACATCGTGCCCTTCAACATCCACATCATGAAGCCCATGCCCAAGGAGGCGCCTGCCGATGTATAACATGTCGCTGCCCTGGTGGGGCTGGGCGCTGATGGCCGCGGGGTTTGTCTGCTTTGTGCTGATGGTGGCGCTGTCGGTGCGCCGTCATCACGGCGTCAAGCGCAGCCTGTTCGCCTCGCCCTACACGTTGTGGATGATCATCTTTACTGTGCTCCCCTGCATCCTGGTGGCATACTACGCCTTTACCGATGCCAACGGGGCCTTTACGCTGGACAACTTCCGCCACTTCTGGGATTCCAACTACACCAAGAACCAACTCTACGCCCAGATGGGTCCGGAGGCGGCGGCCTTCATTTCCCGCGGCACGGTCAACGTCGATACGCTGGTGTACTCGCTGTGGATGGCCTTCCTCTGCACGCTCATCAGCCTGCTGCTGGGCTATCCGGCGGCGCTGTACATGGCCGACCGGAACATGAAGATCGGTTCGACCATCGTGGTTCTCTTCATCATCCCCATGTGGATGAACTTCCTTCTGCGCACCATCGCCTGGATGAGCCTGCTGGAGGATCAGGGGCTCATCAACAACTTCCTGCGCTTGCTGGGCTTTGAGGGCGTGCAGCTGATGTACAACTCCGGCGCGGTGCTGCTGGGCATGGTCTACAACTTCCTGCCCTTCATGGTTTTTCCCATCTACACGTCGCTCACCAAGCTGGACCCGCAGCTGGGCGAAGCCGCGCAGGACCTGGGCTGCAATGCCTGGAACAAATTTGTCCGCGTGACCGCGCCGCTCAGCCTGCCGGGCGTGATCAGCGGCATTACGATGGTCTTTATGCCCTCGGTCACCACCTTCTTCATCCCCCGCATTCTGGGCGGCGGAAACACCATGATGTTCGGCGACCTGATCGAAAGCAAGTTCCTCACCGAGGGCAACTGGAACGTGGGTAGCGCGCTGAGCCTGATCATGATGATTCTGATCCTTTTGAGCCTGAGCATCCTGCGCAAGGCCGATCCCGAGGGCGAAGGAGGGTCGCTGATATGAGAAAGCCACGGCTGTTCTTCAAAAAGTTCTACCTGGCCATCATCATGCTCTTCCTCTATATCCCCATCGTGGTGATGATCTTCCAGTCCTTCAATGCGGGCAAGAGCCGCGCCAAATGGGAAGGCTTCTCCTTTAGGTGGTATGCCGAGCTGTTCCGCGATCGCTCCATCATGCAGGCGCTTCAGGTGACGATTGCGGTGGCCGTCATCGCCGCCATCATTGCCACCATTCTGGGCACGCTCGCGGCCATCGGTATCTACAGCATGAAAAAGCGGCCGCAGAGCGTGATGATGACGCTGACCAACATCCCCATGACCATGCCGGACATCGTGACGGGCATTTCGCTGATGCTGCTGTTCCTCTTTACTAAGGTGGAGCGCGGGCTGATCACGATGATCATGGCGCACATCACCTTCAACACGCCCTATGTCATCCTGTCCGTCATGCCCAAGCTCAAGCAGATGAACAAGCACAGCTACGAGGCTGCGCTCGACCTGGGCGCGACCCCCGGCTATGCCCTCACCCACGTCATCATCCCCGAGATCCGGCAGGGCATCATCACCGGCGCCATGCTGGCGTTCACCCTGTCGCTGGACGACTTCACCATCAGCTACTTCACCACCAGCCCCATGGTGCAAAACCTCTCCACGCTCATCTATTCCAAGGCGCGCATCGGCATCGACCCGACGCTCAACGCCTTGAGCGCGCTGATGTTCGTGGCGCTGCTGGTGCTGCTCATCATCGTCAACCGCCGGACCGCTGACAACAGCCAAAAGGCGTGACGCATATCCCCAGAAACTCAAGGAGGTACTGTCATGAAAAAGTGGTTGGTTCTTCTGCTTTCCCTGGCTCTGCTTCTGCCCCTTGCCGCTTCGGCGCAGGAGGTCGTCAACGTCTACAACTGGGAGGACTACATCGACGAGGCCGTCCTGGACCAGTTTGAAGAGGAAACCGGCATTCACGTCAACTACATGCGCTTCACCACCAACGAGGATATGATGGTGTCTGTGCGCGCAAACCCCGGCGCCTACGACGTCATCTTCCCCTCCGAGTACTGCGTCGAGCGCCTCATTGCCGAGGACCTGCTGGCCGAGATCAACTATGACAACGTGCCCAACATGTCCTATACGCTGGAAAGCCTGCTCAATCCCGACTATGACCCCGACAACGCGCATTCCGTGCCCTACATGTGGGGCACCGTGGGCATCCTCTACAACACCACCATGGTGTCCGAGCCTGTGGATTCCTGGGGCATCCTGTGGGACACCGACTACATGAACAACGTCTTTATGCTCGACTCCATCCGCGACACCATGGGCGTCACCCTCAAGTACCTGGGCTACTCCATGAACACTCGCGACCCCGTGGCCCTGGAGGCGGCCAAGCAGAAGCTCATCGAGCAGAAGCAGAGTGGCGTGGTCAAGGCCTACCAGGTGGACGAGACCAAGGACAAGATGGTCGCCGGCGAAGCCGCGCTGGCCGTGATGTGGTCCGGTGACGCGCAGTACGCCATCGATCTCAACTCCGACCTGGCCTATGCCATTCCCAAGGAAGGCAGCAACGTCTGGGTGGACTGCATGGTGATCCCCAAGACCGCCAAGAACAAGGAAAACGCCGAGGCCTTCATCAACTTCCTCTGCCGCCCGGACATCGCGCAGAAGAACTGCGAGGCCATCTGGTACTCCACCCCCAACACCGAGGCCATCAAGCTCATGGGCGAGGAATACACCTCCAACACCACCATGAACCCCTCTGCCGAGGATGTGGCCAACTGCGAGTATTTCCATGACATTCAGGACTTCATCGCCATCTACAACGCCCTGTGGCAGGAAGTCAAGAACGCCAAGTAAAGCACGCATCAAGGATAACAGGGAAAGGCCCGGCGCGCCGGAAAAAACGGCACGCCGGGTCTTTGAGCATGATGGAGGTGGCGCTTGTGCGGGAAGGCATCCATAGCACCGCAAACGGCGAGATTCATTTCTGGCTTTCCGAAAACATCATCCGCGATCGCTTTACGCTGGTATTCCTGCCAGGGCTGACGGCCGATCACAGGCTGTTTGAGCGGCAAATCGGGTATTTTCAAAGCAGGTACAACGTGCTGGTCTGGGACGCGCCGGGCCATGCCGCCTCCTGGCCCTTTGAGCTCTCCTTCAGCCTGATGGATGAAGCGCGCTGGCTGGAGGAAATTCTCCGCGCGCAGGGCGTCGAACATCCCGTCCTCGTCGGCCAGTCCATGGGCGGATATGTGGCGCAGGCCTATTGCGAGCTCTACCCCGACAGAATCAAGGGCTTTGTGGCTATCGACTCCGCACCGCTGCAAAGGAGCTATACCACCGGCCTTGAGATCTGGCTTCTGAAAAGAATGGAGCCGCTCTATCGCCTCATTCCCTGGAAATACCTGTTCCGATGGGGAACGGAGGGGGTAGCCGTATCCGAGTACGGACGCAAACAGATGCGCGACATGATGCAGGTCTATGCCGGGCAGCAGGAACGGTATGCCGGCCTGGCCGGCCACGGATACCGCATGCTGGCCGAGGCGATGGAAGCAAACCTGACGTACCGCATTCCCTGTCCGGCGCTGCTCATTTGCGGAGAAAAGGACCGCGCCGGATCGTGCATTCGGTATAACCGGGCCTGGCACGAAAGGACGGAGATTCCGCTGGCATGGATTCCCCATGCGGGCCACAACGCGAACGCCGACGCGCCGGAGACTGTCAACCGTCTGCTGGAGCGCTTCGCCGCTGAATTGCCGCAGGTCCTCACATCAGCCCCCGGAAACCCTTGCCGATGATCTCCGTGGAATTGGTGATGAGCACGAAGCTGTGCGGGTCTACTTCACGCGTATACTTGCGCAGCTTTATGGCCTGATACCGGTTGACCACGGTGAGAATGACCGTTTTATCCTCATGGGTATAGGCGCCCTCTCCGTGCAGCTTCGTTGCGCCACGTCCAAGGACGGTCACGATGAAATGAACAATCTCCGAGGGCTTTTCGGTAATAATCTGGAAGCACTTATGAACCTTGATGTTTTCCAGCACCATGTCCACAATCACGGATTTCAGCACCAGGCCCAGCATGCTGAACAGACCGGTTTCCATGCCGAAAGCCACACAGGCCGCCACCGTAATCAGAAAGTCCACGCACAGGAGACAGTTGCCGATGTTGACGTTGGTGTGGCGCTTGAGAATCATGGCCACGATATCGGTGCCGCCGCTGGAAGCCTGCATGTTGAACAAAATGGCGCTGCCCACGGCGGGAAGGGCCACGGCAAAGACCAGCTCAAGCAGGGGCTGGCTGGTCATGGGCGCGTCCATGGGGCAGATGAATTCAAGTCCCCACGTAGCGCAGGACAGGAGCAGGCTGGTATAAGCCGTGCGCACCCCAAAGGAGCGTCCAAATACCGCGAACCCCAGCAACAGCAGCAGCATGTTGATGATGAACACAAACGCGCCGGCGGACAGGTTCGGGGCGTAATGCGCCAGCACGATGGAAATGCCGCTGACGCCACCGGTGGAGAAATTGTTGGGGAATTTAAAGAAATATACGCCCAGGGCAATCAGCAGCGTGCCAAGGGTCAGCATGGCGTAATCCTTGAGGGTTTGTGTCCGTGATTCGCTCTTCATGGGTCTGCGCCTCCAATGCTGCTTTTGTGGTTTCACAGGCGTTATTTTATGCTACTATATAAATAAATGCAATCCCCTTTTGCATGCGAGGAGGTTTTTGGCAGATGTCTCCCGTCTATCTTGCGTTTCTGGGCACGATGTTCACCTTTTTGGCCACGGCGCTGGGCGCGGCCACGGTTTTCTTCTTCAAAAAGGATATTCCGCAGGGCATGCAGCGCGCGTTCCTGGGCTTTGCCGCCGGCGTGATGATCGCCGCCTCGGTCTGGTCGCTTTTGATACCCGCCATGGAAATGGCCCAGGAGGCGGGCGGGCCTGCCTGGCTGCCCGCGGCAGGCGGCTTTGTGCTGGGCGCGCTGTTCCTGCTCGCGCTGGACCGCATTCTCCCCCACCTGCATCCCGGCAGCAACGAACCGGAGGGCATGAAGAGCTCCTTTGCGCGCACCACCATGCTGGTGCTGGCCGTTACCCTGCACAACGTGCCGGAGGGCCTGGCCGTGGGGCTGGCTTTCGGCCTCGCCGGCGGCGAAAGCAGCGCCATGTCCCTCTCCGGCGCGCTGGCGCTTTCGCTGGGCATGGCGCTGCAAAACTTCCCCGAGGGGGCGGCGATTTCCCTTCCGCTGAAAAAAGAGGGGCTGAGCAACACGCGCAGCTTTGTCTACGGGGCGCTCAGCGGCATCGTGGAACCCATCGCAGGCGTGCTGGGCGTGCTGGCGGCGGGAGCGGTGACCGGCGTGATGCCGTGGCTCCTGGCCTTTGCGGCAGGCGCGATGATCTACGTGGTGGGGGAGGAACTCATCCCCGAAGCCAGTCTGGGCGAACACAGCCATACCGGCACGCTGAGCGTGATGCTGGGCTTTCTGGTGATGATGGTGCTGGACGTGGCGCTGGGCTAAAATCAGATGGAGAACTCCACCTTCACCACCCGGCCCAGAAAGTTGACGTCGGGCAGAGCGCAGGTTTCCGCCGCATATTCCCGGTCGTAGCTCTGCAGAAGCACGTTGAGCGCGTCAAGCTTCTTGACCTTGCGCAGGTAGCGGTGCTGGTTATGCTCCACGAGCATCACCGCCCCGTCGATGGGGCTGCCCGAGGGCACGATCAGGCACAGGTCGTCCCGCAGAATGCGGAAGCCACGCATGCTGTCGTCCGGCGCCACGAGGAAAAAGACCTTGTCCGGCGCAGCCCCTTCGATGCGCCCGTCCATGACGGGCATGTAGTAGTCTAACATGATCAAGTCGACAGGATGGGTGCGCACAAAGTCCAAGGCGTCCTGGCCGTTTTGGAAAATCCCGGCGATGGCCATCTTGCTGTTGTGCTCTACATATTGTTTGTCGATCTCGGCGACCATGGGATCGTCCTCTACGATGATAACTTGATACATACAAATCCCCCTCAGGAAACTGAGTTTATATTCAATTATACCTGGAAAACTTCGAAAAGGCAAGATCTGCGGGGAAAAAGTTAGAAAGAGAGGACACAAAAGATTTGCAAAAGGAGAAAAAGTTTACAAAAGGGCTTCTGCCCCCGGGGAAACCTGGGAAAACAGGAACGGACGCGGCGGCTG
>ERZ779866.4491-NODE-4491-length-10305-cov-25.632780_pt1 | contig 10305 bp, 8 predicted proteins | sample MGYA00511248_ERZ779866 | MGnify/ENA primary metagenome ERZ779866 (study PRJEB29588, sample SAMEA2155758) | human gut metagenome | biome: human gut; feature: human-associated habitat; material: faeces | place: Denmark | collected 2008/2010 ... | reverse complement strand
ACGCGCTCCAGCGAGAAGCTGTCGATCAGCTCCTGCATCGAGAAGATCTCCTGCTCGGTGCCGGGATTCCACCCCAGCAACGCCAGCATGTTGATAAACGCCTCGGGGAAATAACCGTCCTCGCGGTAACCGCGTGCGGTTTCGCCCGTCGGGGATTTCCAGAAGAGCGGGAACACGGGGAACCCCATCTTGTCGCCGTCGCGCTTCGAGAGTTTGCCGCCGCCCGTAGGTTTCAGCAGCAGAGGCAGATGCGCGAAGCGGGGCTGCAGGTCCGTCCAACCAAAGGCCCGGTACAGCAGATAATGCAGCGGCAGCGACGGCAGCCACTCCTCGCCACGGATCACGTGCGACACCTCCATCAGACGGTCGTCCACGATATTCGCCAGGTGGTACGTAGGCAGCGCATCGGCCGACTTATAGAGCACCTTGTCGTCGAGCGTCGAAGTGTTCACCTCGACATGCCCCCGGATCAGGTCGTCCATTTCGACGATCTCGTTTTCGGGCATCTTGAAGCGAATGACCCACTGGTCGCCCCGCGCGATGCGGGCTGCGACCTCCTCTTTCGAGAGAGAGAGCGACGTAGGCAGTTTCTCGCGGATCGAATAGTTGTATGCGAAAGTTTCGCCGCGCGCCTCGTACTCCTTGCGCAGGGCGTCCAACTCCTCGGCAGTATCAAAAGCGTAGTAGGCCCATCCGGACTCCACGAGCTGTTTCGCGTATTTCAGGTAGATGTCGCGCCGCTCGCTCTGGCGGTACGGCGCATGGGGGCCGCCGACGCCGACACCCTCGTCGATCTCGATGCCGCACCACTTGAGCGACTCGAGGATATACTCCTCGGCACCCGGCACGAAACGCTGCGAGTCGGTATCTTCGATACGAAGAATCATCGTACCGCCGTGCCGACGCGCGAACAGGTAGTTATAAAGCGCCGTACGTACGCCGCCGATATGCAGAGGCCCCGTAGGGCTGGGTGCGAAGCGCACCCGGACAGGTCTTTCCATATTTCGTTACTCTTTGTTGATTTCCTTTTTATCGTCATGTTCGGATTCAGCCGTCTTGCGACCTGCCGCATCCTGCGCCGCTGCACCCCCTCGGGCAGGTTTGCGCAAAGTCGGCGCCACGGCCCACAGCGCACACATCACCCACACAACGAAGGCACCCGATACCACACGCCAGACCGCATCGTCCCTCAAAGCGACCGCTGCGAGAAGCAGAACGAAAAATACCCGTTCCGTCCATCGGGAGGTAAGCACCCGGGCGATTTTCTCTCGATTTCCCATCGCAGGCTACTTGATACGGTATTCGACCCGCATGGTGATACGGGCTTTTTTCTGCCGACTCGAGGTGTTGAACGATCCGCCGGCCGAGAACTCCTCGTTGGTATTGGCTCCCGTGATCTGAAACACGCCCATACGGGCCGAAGCCACTCCGCCGAGCTTCGCTCCAGCATTGACCGCGATCTTCTCGGCACGGACACGGGCATCGGCCGATGCTTTCTCGATGAGCGACAACTTCACGTCGTCGAGCTTCGTATAGTAATAATCGGGCTGCATGGCCTCGATCGAAACGCCCTGGGCGATCAGCGAAGAGATTTCACGCGAAACATTCTCAACGGCATCGACACTCTTCGACTCAACGGTGAAACCCTGCGAAAGCCGATAGCCCGTGAAACGCTGTCCGGCCCAACTGCCATTGGCCGAATAGACCGGCTCGTACTGTTTATTGACATTCACGAACTGGAAGACCACGGCTTCGGCTGCGATTCCCTTCGACAAGAGATAATCGTACACTTTCTTCTTGCTGGACTCGATCTGCGCATATCCCGCCTCGACGTTCCGCGCTTCGGCCGTGATGAAACCGTTCCAGACGATCAGGTCGGACATAAACTCGGTCTCGCCCAGACCCGTCACCACGATCGTCTCCTGTGCGTGGTATTTATATGTGTACGCCCTTGCGAGCAACCAGGCGCTGACAACGACCGCCACGCCGATAATGAGGTACTTCCAATACGCTTTCATGATCGTAATATTTTAAGAATTATACTTGCTAACCCGCCGCAATTCATCGGCCGCTTCCGGCCCCGGCGTTTTCAACAGGACGCGATCACCGCATCCGGCGGCGCCCCGTCCGCTATCCGTAAACGGCAGCGCGGCACTACACGTTGAACAGGAAGTGCATGATGTCGCCGTCCTGCACCACGTACTCCTTACCCTCGACCCCGATCTTGCCCTGGTCGCGGCAAGCCTTTTCGGAACCCAGCGCCACATAGTCGTCGTACTTGATGACTTCGGCCCGGATGAAGCCCCGCTCGAAATCGGTATGGATGATGCCGGCGGTCTGGGGCGCCTTCATTCCCCGGCGGAAAGTCCAGGCACGGCTCTCGTCGGCACCGGTCGTGAAGAACGTCTGCAAATCCAGCAATTTATAGGCCGCTTTAATCAGACGCGCCACGCCCGACTCCTTCAGGCCGATCTCTTCGAGGAACATCTGGCGCTCCTCGTACTCGTCCAGCTCGGCGATGTCGGCCTCGGTAGCTGCGGCGACGATCAGCATCTCGGCCCGCTCGTCGGCAATGGCGGCCTTGACGGCCCGGGTATGTTCGTTACCCGTCACGGCGCTCTTCTCATCGACGTTGCAGACGTAGAGCACCGGTTTGTCGGTCAGCAGGTTCAGGTCGGCGACCAGCTTGCGGTCCTCTTTCTCGAGCTCCACGGTCCGGGCGCTCAACCCCTGCTCCAGGACGGCCTTGTACTGCAACAGGATCTCCACGGCACGTTTGGCCTGCTTGTCCCCGCCCACGACAGCCTGCTTCTGGGTCTTGGCAAGGCGGTTCTCGATGGTTTCGAGGTCCTTGAGCTGCAACTCGGTATCGATGATACCCTTGTCGCGCACAGGGTCGATCGAACCATCGACATGGGTAATGTTATCGTTCTCGAAACAACGGAGCACATGAATAATGGCGTTCGTGTTGCGGATGTTGGCCAGAAACTTGTTGCCCAGCCCCTCGCCTTTCGAGGCACCTTTCACCAGTCCGGCGATATCGACGATCTCGATGGTGGTGGGAACCACCCGCTTGGGATTGTCGATCTCCGCGAGCCGAATGAGCCGCTCGTCGGGAACGGTGATGACGCCCACGTTGGGCTCGATCGTACAGAAAGGAAAATTCGCCGCCTGCGCCTTGGCGTTGGACAGGCAGTTGAAAAGGGTCGATTTACCCACGTTGGGCAGCCCCACGATACCGCATTGTAAAGCCATTGAATATCTTTCGTTTTTAATATTATCCGTTCGACAGGCATCGGCAAAATGCAGGTGCCCCCGCGAAGACGGTCGATATACCGTCGTTCGGAAATGCAAAGATACGAATAAGCCGCGTGCAAAAGCAAATTTATTTGCATTTTGCCCAGGCGAAGTATTTTAGACGAAGTCAAAGATACGAAAATCTCCCCGATAACTTGCGTTTGACGAAGACTTTATTCATTGATTCCGAACAGACAAGCCCGACACAGGCCCCGGGACTAAAGACCGAACAACAGCTCCGGTATAAATTAAAGAATAAAACGGCAAAAACAGCCGGGTTTCGACAAGACGACAAGCGCGGAGCAAGAGGGTAACCGATTACAATCTTGTCAGGTACGCAACCGATGCGCCGATAAAAAATCATACTCACCCTTTCGCATTCCGAGAAAGAGTTCCGCAGCGCCACAGGAGCCGATAATTTCAGCAAGAGTGCGCAGCAGCACCTACAGCAGGCGCAACAACCGCCCGCCAAAAGCAAACCGCACAACGACGATGGAAGCGGCAAGACCGACGAAGGCCGGAATCCGACGGATTCCGGCCTTCGTCGCATAATACGATCAAATCAGACGATATTGCACGAACACAACGGATAGCTCTCCCGCTTGAGGAACTCCTCCGAAACCACGATCCGAACAGCTCGGTGCAATACGGAAAACTCCAACGGAGACTCCCCCAACAATTCGCCATCGACCTCGACGCTGATCTCCGGCGAAGATTCGATGCGGATACGGCTGCCCCTCTCCTGCAGGATATGCCGAATCCGGTAAATCCCGCCGTTGAACAGATAACGGAAGCGGAACAGGATATGCCAGAAATGGACGGGACGGATCAGCGACACGTCCAGCAGTCCGTCGTCGGCCACCGCCTCGGGCAACTGCTGCATACCGCCGCCGTTGTATTTGCAGACACCGATGGCGATGCTCATCAACAGGTTGTTGTAAACCAGCCGGTCGTCGATCCAAACCTTCACGCCCGTCGATTTGTAGCTGAAGAACGAACGGATCATGCACCACGTATAGAGCCACTTGTTGCGGTGTCCTTTCTTCTTGAGATGGGCGTATTTCTTGACTACCATCGCATCGAACCCCATACCGGCCACATTAGCCATATAACGGTGCTGACGGTAGTGAGCCTCTTCGTAAGAAACGACTCCGACATCCTGTAAAAACGAATGTCCCTCCTTGATAGCGCGGATCGCATCCTGATAGCGATTCGGCACGCCGAACGTGCGGATCCAGTCGTTCCCCGCTCCCACGGCGACAACAGCCAGCAGCACCTCACGGGGATCGACCGTCTGCTGAATAAAAAGACCGTTCACGACCTCGTGCAGCGTACCGTCGCCCCCTACGGCGATAATGCGGCGGAATCCCTGCTTCACGGCCGACACGGTCAGTTCCGTCGCATGGAACTTATGTTCGGTGAAGACCGGTTCGGTCTGGATTCCGGCATCCCGCAGGAGCTTGGAGATCAGGGGAAAATGGTCAAGCCCGCGGCCACCTCCGGCCACGGGATTGACAATGACGAACCAACGCCGGCCGCCGCCGGGCAAGGACATCTCCTCCAAAACGACTTATTTTAGGGGAGCGTTCTTCAGCGTATCGACCAGGAATTCATAGAACTTGCCGACGGAGGCGATGTTCACCTTTTCGTCCGGAGAGTGGGGATAGCAAATGGTCGGGCCGAAAGAAATCATATCGAGCTTGGGGTAATTCGTACCGATGATGCCGCACTCCAGACCGGCGTGAATGGCCGTAACCGCAGGTTCCTTGCCGAAAAGGGCTTTGTAGGAAGCTTTCATCGCGGCCAGAATCGGCGAATCCAGATTGGGTTTCCAACCGTTGTAGGCACCCGTGAGTTCCACCTTGGCGCCGGCCAGCTCGAACACGGCGGAGATCGCCTCGCCCAGCTCCTCCTTCTCGGAGTTCACCGAACTGCGGAGCAGACACTGCAACTTCACCGTCTTGCCGTCGGACACCACGCGGGCCAGGTTGCTCGACGTCTGCACCAGTCCGGGCATCGACACCGACATCTTCTGCACCCCGTTCGGGCAGCCTACGACCGCACGGATCAGATTCTCCGCCACCTCCTTGGCGATCATCGTTTCAGGGGTTTCGGTTTCGGTCAGTTTGATGGAAACAGCGTCCTCGATCCCGGCGAACTCGGCCTTCACGACCTTTTCATACGCTTTCAGCTCTTTGGTCAGCTGCTCGAGATCCTTGGTGCGGACCATCAGCGTAGCGGTCGCCTCGCGCGGAATCGCATTGCGCAGACCGCCGCCGTCCACCGAGCAAAGCAGGATGTCCATCGACTTCTTCTGCTCACGGATGAAACGGAACAGCAATTTGTTGGCATTGGCACGCTGCTCGACAATCTGGATACCGGAGTGCCCACCCTTAAGACCTTTGACAACCAGCTTCACGGCCCGGTAATTCCGTGCCGGAGTCGGCTCCGCCTTATACTTGAACGTGATGTTGGCATCCACGCCGCCGGCGCAGCCTACATACAACTCGCCCTCCTCCTCGGAATCGAGGTTAAGCAGGATGTCACCGTGCAGCACCCCTTTCTTCAGGCCGAACGCACCGTCCATACCCGTCTCCTCGGTCGCTGTGAAAAGCGCTTCGAGAGGACCGTGTTCGAGCGTATCGTCCTCCAGGACGGCAAGAATAGCCGCCGCACCGATACCGTTGTCCGCACCGAGCGTCGTACCGTTGGCCGTCACCCATTCGCCGTCGATATACGCCTCGATCGGGTCCTTGGTAAAGTCGAACTTCTTATCGTTGTTCTTCTGGGGAACCATATCCAGATGCGCCTGCAGAACGATACCCTTGCGGTTCTCCATCCCTTTGGAGGCAGGCTTGCGGACATAGACATTGTGGGCCGCATCCTCCTTGCACTCCAGGCCGAGACTCTTGGCTACGCCGATCACGTACGCACGGATCTTCTCCTCGTGGGAGGAAGGACGGGGTATTTTAGCGATTTCTGCAAAATGCTTCCAAACCAACGCGGGTTTCAAAGCGGTCAAATTCTTATCCATAGTAGTTCTATTTTAATTGGTTATCGTTTCTATTTTCCATTTTCCGGAGCAGGTGCCGCTTCGACGGCAGCGCTGCGGTCGAAAGCCTCAACGATCTGTTTGACGAGCGGATGCCGCACGATGTCGCGGCGGTCGAACTCCACGATGCCGATCCCCTCGACACCGCGCAAAATCTCCATCGCCCGCGTCAATCCGCTGTCGGAACGACGGGGCAGGTCGATCTGCGTCACGTCGCCCGTGACGATGAATTTGGCATTGCGTCCCATGCGCGTAAGGAACATCTTGATCTGCGGCAGGGTCGTATTCTGCGCCTCGTCCAGAATGACGAAAGCGTTGTCGAGCGTACGGCCGCGCATATAAGCCAGCGGCGCGATCTGCACGGTCCCCTCCTCGATGTATTTTTGCAGCTTGGCGGGCGGAATCATATCGTTGAGCGCATCGTACAGAGGTTGCAGATAGGGATCGAGCTTCTCCTTCATGTCGCCCGGCAGGAAACCCAGCTTCTCGCCCGCTTCGACGGCCGGACGCGTCAGGATGATCCGCTTGACGTGTTTTTCTTTCAAAGCCCGCACCGCCAGGGCGATGGCCGTATAGGTCTTGCCCGAACCTGCGGGGCCGATGGCCAGCAGCAGGTCGTTGCGGTCGTAGGACTGCACCAGCTTGAGCTGATTGACCGTGCGGGCCCGGACGATCGTGCCGTTGTTGCCATAGACGATCACGTCCTTATCGACGGGAGCGTCGTGTTCGATCACCCCGGTCGAAAAAGCCTGTTGTACCGACTCTTTGGAGATATAGCCGTATTTGAGGTAGTAAGCGATCAACCCGTCCAGTCGTTTCCGAAACCGTTCGGAATCGCTTCGGGGGCCGAGCACCGTGAGCGCAGATCCGCGAGCGATGATTTTGAGGTTGGGATGCAGCTCCTGCATCTGTTCGAGGTAAATATTCTGGGGGCCGTACAGCTCCCGGGGATCCACCCCCTCGATGTCGATCTTCTTATCTTCGGAATCCATCATAAGCTAAAAAACAAATCCTACGCTCAATGCCAGGGAGTAAGAGCGCATGTTGAACCCGACCGCCTCTTCGGTGGGATAATAACACTTTTTCGAATCGAACTGCCCGTTGTAACGGAAGTCGATCAGTGTATGTCCGAAATTCAACCCCAGGCCCAACATATAGGAAACCGTCGGGCGCATACTGCCGAAGAACATCTCGTTGTTGCCCTCGGCATACTTGCAATCGTTCATCACCGTAAAGACGGGACCGACGTTGATCCGCAGCATCGGAAGCGCCCGAAGCGAGAAGATGAGGGGAATATCGATCGAATTGGTTTTGATTTTCAGAGTTCCGTAGTCGGCATGGCTCAACTTGATCGACTGCCGCACGTAAAGCACCTCGGGACCGATGGTGAAATAGCGGAATTTCAAGCCGATCTGGAGTCCGGCCTGCCAACCGAGCCGGTTATCTATACCGAAATCCGGACCGGAAGTCGAAAAATGGGGAAAGTTGAGTCCGGCCAGTACGCCCCACTCCACTCCCTTGATCGCCGATCCGCTGCGGCTGCTGCGTCCATAATCGTCGTATCTGCGGGACTGACCCGAAGAAGGGAGAGTCAAAATACTCAACAACAACGCTATAATCAGGAATTTACAGTTTTTCATAACTCTATTTCTTGGTATCGGATTTCAATACGGCAGCGGCCCAGAGCAGGTAGCAGACACAAGCCGTCACCCAGATCAAGCCCGCCTGGGGATGACCGAAGCCGCGGATCAGCGCGCCGCAGATCGGGCCCGAAAGGGCGCCGGCGGAAATGGCCAGGATCATCAGTCCGGCGACTTCGTTCGAACGGCCCGGAGCACTCTTGGTCGCCACGGCATAAAACGTGGCGAAAACGCAGGCCATCGTGAAGCCGAGGATGCCAACCAACGCATAAACGACCGCTTCGGAGCGCACCGCGAAAAGGGCGATGCAAAGCGCCAATGCCAGCAGCATATTCCAGCGCAGGTATTTGACATCGACGACACGGATCAACACCCAGGCACCGACGAGCGTACCCACGATGCGCAAAGCGTAAAATCCGGTGGTCGTAAGAATCGAATCGGGATTGTCGATCAACCGCACCGAAACGAAGCCGATACCGACATCCGCAGCGATGAAGCAGGCCACGCCCAGCGTACAGAGCAGCACGGCGCGGTTACGCAACAGACGGAAACACTCGGCCATACCGACCGCACGGGACGATTGCGCCGGTTCTGCGACCGCAGTCACCTGTAACCAGACGGCCCCGACGAGCGTAAGCCCCGCATAAATCGGCAACAACAGACGCCAGTCGCCGAAAAGCGAAACCAGCCCCGTGATGATCGGGGCGAGCAGCAACAGAGCAGTATTGCGGAAGATCTGTCCGACGGTCAGGTAGCTGGTCATCCGCTCCTCGGGCACGATGGTCGCCAGCAGCGGATTGACCGCCACCTGGATAGCGGTATTGCCGATGCCCAGCAGACCGAAGCCGATGAAATACCAACTCAAGGCACTGCCGACGCCCGCAGCATAGGGCACGAGCAACCCGGCGATGGTAAAGGCATAGCCGATCATTGCCGTTCTCTTGCGGCCGATGCGGTTCATCAGCGCCGCGACAGGCGTGGAAAGAAGCAGGAACCAAAGGAAAACCATCGACGGCAGAAAACTCACGGCACTCTGCTGGCTCTCGGCAAATTCACCGCTGATGATGTTGGTCACCGGAGCCACGATATCGCAGAAGCCCATGATAAAGAACCCCATCAGCACAGGTGCCAGCAATCGTTTGTCCACTCTCCTTTCCGTCATAGCACGTCCTTCAACATTCATTATTTGGTCAAAGTTAAGTTTTTTTCTCGGAATACACAGAGAAAACCGTGCATTTTTTTATCCGGAATCCCTGTTTTTCGGCAAAAAAAGCATTGCTATTCCCCATTTTTTGCTATCTTTGACATAGTCTTAGATAGGATGCGCCTCGGGAAACCGGGAACAAGGTCCCGTTTTCTCTCGGCTTTCACTATCTTTGTTTCCGTTAAATTTTCATGCAGCCAGGTCGCTCCCGACAAAACGAATGCCGTCCCGGTCGGAATACGATCAGCCCGCACGAAAACAACTTCAAGCCAATAGCCCGCCGGGCCTTACGGATTTTTCCGACAGGCGGGCACTTTGAGAAATATTACCCGATCGGCCCCCGCTCCGGCGAACACGAATATGTCCCGGTTCGCAGACGGTCCCGATCAGTTAACCCTAATTCCGATTCCGCATGATGCTTCTATTCGACGGCATAACCCTCCCGCTCGAGGATCCGATTCTCAAATTCCTGCTGATTCTGGTCATCATCCTCGCCGCTCCCCTGCTGCTCAACAAGCTGAAGATTCCCTACCTGCTGGGACTTATCATCGCCGGTGCGGTGATCGGACCGCACGGCCTCAACCTGGTGTTACGCGACAGCAGCATCATCCTCTCCGGTACGGCCGGACTGCTCTACATCATGTTCCTCTCCGGCCTGGATATGGACATGTCGGATTTCCGCAAGAACGGCACCCGAAGCCTCGTATTCGGACTCTATACGTTCTGTGTTCCGCTCCTGCTCGGTATTCTGGCGGGATATTACATCCTGGGATTTTCGATCTACTCCTCGATCCTGCTGGCCGGACTCTTCGCCTCGCAGACCCTGATCGCCTACCCCATCGTCAGCAAACTGGGCATCGCCCGCGACAAGGCCGTCACGATCGCCGTCGGAGGCACGGTCATTACCGATACGCTGGCCCTGCTGCTGCTGACGGTCATAGTAGGCATGGTCACCGGAAACACGGACGACATGTTCTGGTACCGGCTCGGCATCTCGGTCGTGCTCTGCATCGCATTCATCATGCTGCTCTTCCCGCTGATCGGGCACTGGTTCTTCAAGCATTGCAGCGACAACATCTCCCAATACATTTTCGTGCTGGTCATGGTCTTTC
>ERZ779866.4486-NODE-4486-length-10314-cov-2.075056_pt1 | contig 10314 bp, 10 predicted proteins | sample MGYA00511248_ERZ779866 | MGnify/ENA primary metagenome ERZ779866 (study PRJEB29588, sample SAMEA2155758) | human gut metagenome | biome: human gut; feature: human-associated habitat; material: faeces | place: Denmark | collected 2008/2010 ... | reverse complement strand
GCCAAAATCGCCGGGGAAAACGCCGTCCTCAATGGGGTGGAAGACCGCACCCACTTTGTCCAGGGCGATCTGACCGATAAAATCAGCGGACAGTATGACGTCATCTGCGCCAATATTGTGGCGGACGTCATCATCCGGCTGTGCCCGTCCATCCGGCAGTTTTTAAAGCCAAACGGATACTTCCTAGCTTCCGGCATTATCGATGAGCGGTCGGTAGAAGTGCAAAAGGCCATTCTAAACTGCGGCATGCAGATTGTGGACCGCCGGGAAGAAGGCGGATGGGTGGCGCTGCGCTGCCGTTTTGCGGAGGAATAGTCTATGCCCAGATTTTATATCGACCCGCCTGCCGGAGATTTTGTCACTCTCACCGGAGAAGATGCCAGGCATATCTGCCGCTCGCTGCGCATGGCCGTCGGCGAAGCGCTCACCCTATGCGACGGAGCTGGCATCGACTACAACGGCGTTCTGCGGCAAACTGACGGACAGATTGCCACGGTGGAAATTCTTTCCCGCCAACCCTCCCAAACAGAACCGACCGTTTCTATTCGTCTGTTCCAGGCTCTGCCCAAAGGAGACAAAATGGAATGGATTATCCAAAAAGCGGTGGAACTGGGGATAAGTGAAGTCGTGCCGGTGCTCACCGAGCGGTGCATATCTCGACCAGATGAAAAATCAATGGAAAAAAAGCTGCTCCGCTGGCAAAAAATCGCTGTGGAAGCCGCCAAGCAGTGCGGCCGCAGCCGTATTCCTACCGTTTGCCCCCTGATGTCGTTTTCGCAGGCGGTGCAGGCGCTGGGTTCCATGGAAAAGGGATTGTTTCTTTACGAAAAAGGCGGCCTGCCTTTAAAAAAGGCCCTGTGTGCGCCGGCAGCACAGATCGGCATTTTTGTTGGTGCCGAAGGAGGGTTCTCTTCGGAAGAAGCCCATCTGGCCCAAGAGGCTGGCGCTACCTGTACCAGCTTGGGCAATCGGATCCTTCGGTGCGAAACGGCACCGCTGGCTGCCCTTTCGGCTATTTTGTACGAAACCGATAACTTTTAACTGCACCGTGAGCCCGGCAAGGGGGAAGGAGGAACTTTTCGGTGGCACAAAAAAGAAAACTGCCTTTTCTCCTGCGGATCCTGTTGCCACCGGTGCTGGCCCTGGCTGTGCTTTGGGGCGGCAGCTTTTGCGCAACTGCTCTGCTGGATAGTCAGGGAGGACCCAAAGCCAAAGAACTCCTTTTGCAAACCGGCGAAGAAATTCGTTCTGCCAACCAGCTTTTGTTTGAAAAAAAAACTTACCAAATTATCTGCGATTATTCCATCGCCTTTTTGGACAGTGCCATTGCCTTTGACTTTTTGCCCAATTATGATATTGGCGGTTTGTGGGGTCTGATTCAGCATCTGCCCCGCAATGTCCAAATTGAAAAAATATGGTTTTCCTATAATGCCGTTAGTTTTTCCGTCTCTACCGATTCCCCACAGCAGCTGATGGTTCTTTTGGAATATTTACAAAGCAGTGAACAATATTCTACTGTTTTTTTCTATCCGGATTCCCAGTCTTCTTCCCCTTATGCCGGGGAGTTCTGCTGTTATTTTTAAAAAAGCATCAAAAAAAACGCTGTTTCCCTCTCGAGAATAGCGGTTTAAAATAGAAAATGGCACGACTTTTGTCGTGCCATTTTCTTTAGATGTGCTGTAATTTTAACAAGTACTCGATTCATTATTATAAAGCTCAATAGATTTTAAATATCTTCCTTCTCCGACATGGAAGTCTGGCATCTGAACAAACCCTCTCGATACCAGTTCCTCATTCAGCATACCAAAGATCATATGGTATACTTCATTGGCCACCTCTTCTTTCGGGACACCATGCCGCCGACAATACAGCTGGAACATAATGGGTGAGTCACTAAGTAATTTCTTTATATCAATGCCAATACAATCAATGACAATATTAGATAGTCGTTGAATAATGGATTTGGCATTCTGGCGAAAAACAGGAACCGTATATTGATTGCCAGATATGTATCCAAAGTATTCAAAAAGCTGCATACAGTCCCGGTCACAAAATCCAGTCTCATCGTAGACCCGGAGTTCATTCAAAACATAGGACTTGAAATTATGATTACAGGAAGCCTTATTCCATATCTGGTTTATTTCCTTTGGCGCAGGAACAGCTACTCCTAATTGTTTTTGACAGTTGAAACGATAGAAATCCACCCTGCTGCCGTCTGCATCCCCAAAAGATTGCAATGCCCGTGTACCGTCACAAAAACGATTGTAAGAGCATAAGAGATGGTTTGAAAAAACACTTAATTCCGGACATTTTTCATATACGGTAATGATATAATCAACACCTGATGTATGCAAACGAGATGTGGTAAGCAATTGATTTTCCCTTAAATAATCAAAAAAATCACCGTCAAATACAGCACCGCATAACAAATGATACAGGTTCATTTTTTCATCAAAACCATTCTTAATAGAACCGACGCAGCAATATATTTCTTTTTGCTTACAAACAATTTTATCAGCCAAACATGTGATTTCTGCCTCTAAGTAATCTCGAATACTCTTTATATCTTCCCGAACAATAACGGTAGAATCCAACAAAAGCATATCATTCACCGTCCGGAACAAACCAATTTTAATTAAGTTATTTATGCGTTCAGATGTATATTGACTGCACATATCCTGATACCTACAAGTAAAAGGGACTGCATTTACAACATCGGACAAAATCCCTGTAATGGAATGATTCAGATATGTGCGAGGATTATTTTCAGTAAGGATCTCTGACGCATCAAAATTTTCAAACAGGAAAAATTCAAAATTTTTCTGTTCCACATTCTCACCCCAATATCAATCGCCGAAAACAGCTGCTGTGTTCTTCATGTGTCTTTCCCATCGTGGCAATATGAAGTAACCCCATTCTTTCAAGCCCATGCTTTGCTAAGCATCCCTTACAAGGAGATACATACAATTGTTTTCACTAGGTTATAGTGGGTACTACATTTTTACAGAGCCCCATTATTTCCATTTTACGAACACTCTTCGTACTGAAAATAGCGATTTTTTTACATTGCGTAATACTTTTGCAAACAATTTCGGATTTCCACGCTTTCCACAAAATTTTCAACAATTCACAAACAAAAGAGAAAAATTCTCCACATAAAATACAAAAAAGCTGTAAAACGTTGTTCTTCCGCATAAAGCTAGCCTTTTTTCTGTGGAAATCTATGTGGAGAAAGTGGAAATTCGGGCAAAAAAAATCGCAGGCAACGGGCCTGCGGGCAAATAAAAAAAGAAGAAATGATGATAAAGGAGGGGGGATTGACCGGAAACAGTACAATACAGTTTCCTGTCTTTTATTATATCATAAGAGGTTATAAAATGGTGAACAAATTATGAACAAGCCCTTTATTCCGGAATAAAAATGAAGATTATTTCCCAAAATATTCTTTTTGTAACAAAAAATCAATCCATTTTGCAAAAAACGCTCAAAATTATTCTTTTATTTTTTTCGCCGCTGGGCAAAGAAAGACTCCAGCAGTTCGGCGCATTCCCGGACCAGCACACCGCCTTCATAATCAGGGCGGTTGCCATAAGGCAGGTCAAACAGGCGTAGCATGCCGCATACCGCTCCTTCCTTGGGGTCTGCCGCGCCGTAAAATACTCGGCTGATCCGGCTGTTGAGAATAGCTCCGGCACACATTGCGCAGGGCTCCAGCGTCACATATAGATCGCATCCATCCAGCCGCCAATCACCGACAAAACGGCAGGCTTCTTCCAGCGCCAGCACTTCCGCATGGGCCAAAGCACTGTGTCCGGTTTGGCGCAGATTGTGCCCACGACCCAATATGTGGCCCCGCCGGACCACTACCGCACCCACGGGAATTTCCCCCAGCCGGTTTGCTTCTTTGGCTTCTTCCAGCGCCAAACGCATATACCGTTCGTGTATTGTCTCCCCGTTCATGCTACCCTCACAAAATTCTGAACCATGAAGAAAAGAATCACTAACAAAACAAAAATCATTGCCACCGATGAGAAATATACACCCACCTTCTGGCCGCCACGCAACCAGGTCTGGGCAGGATACAACCGCAGGGGGCCTCGAACGCGTAAAATCAAAAACAGTACTGACGCCACACCTGTGGTAATCCAGAACACAATATAAACCAGATTTACCAGAATGAGTGTCTCTTCCCCCATCTCGTTCATGAAAATGCTCATCACACCGGCAGAAAAGTTAACGCAGGCGTGCAGTACCATCGAAATCCAAAGCGAGCCGGTGCGCAGCACCAGATACCCAAACCAAAGCCCCAGCAAAAAAGCGTAGGGGGCCTGTATCATGTTCAGATGAAACAGGCCGAACAGCAAAGCCGAAACCAGCAGAGCAAATCCATCGCCAAAACGGCGCAGCGACTGCATCAGAATTCCTCGGAATGCAATTTCCTCAAAAATCGGCGGTAGCACTGCCAGCAGGATAAAATACAGTACCAAACCCGTCAGCGTCACCGGCGTAACGACATCATTGGTCACCGGTTGATAGCCGGTTACAGAAAACAGCAGAGAAAAAAGTAACTGCCAAAAAAGCAGAAGAAAAAGCACCTGCTAAAAAGACGACAGCTAAGAAGACAACGACAAAGAAAACAACAGCTAAGAAATCTACAGCAAAGAAAGAGATTAAAGTAAGTGCTTTTGTTGAATACTATGGAAAACAGGTGGAAGAAAAAGAAATCATTGCAAGAGTAAAAAAAGCATGGACATCTTCTGGGAACAAAATCGGAGATATCAAGACAATGGATTTATACATAAAGCCAGAAGAGTCAGCTGTTTATTATGTAATTAACGGAACATCAACGGGAGCAGTAGCATTCTAAAGGCAGATATGGAACCAGAGGCTGTGAATCTTCGGAAACACGGCCTTTTATACTTTTGAGAATACAAAACCGACAGCGGTGGTTATGTATAATGAGGGGTATAAGAGAAAGGAGTATGGATATGGAGAATGTAACATCAGTTTTGAAATCGGCAGACGGACCCACGAGTATCTTTGTTGCAGGAAAGACGCCGGAAATTATGGGGGCTTTGATCGCAACAGTTGTGGTAGGAGTAATCATAGCTTTGTTTGGACTGAAAATTGTAAGGGTGTTATCGGCACTTGTAGGACTGGCTGTGGGAGCAGTTATTGGAGCAACGGTAGGAGTGATTGCCGGCTTTGATATGACAAAAATGCTTGTGGCGGTTGCAGTGTGTGCGGTAATATTATGCGTTATGTGTGCGGCACTTCGCAAATTTGGAATCTTTATTATGACATTTTTCGGATCCTTCGGCACATTTGTTACGCTGCTTGAAACAAAGTCAGTGATAGTACTTGCTATTTGTGCGGTTATCGCTCTGATCGTTGCGATACTTACGGTAATTTTTGCTGAGTTTTTTGTTATATTTGTGACTGGCATCATGGGCGGTGTAGAGGCTGGAATGGCATTACCGTTTGTGTGTGGAATGACGAAGATTGGCTGGATCGGATATGTGATGAGTGCAGCAATCGCAGTGATCGGAATTGTAGTTCAGACGATGATGCAGTCCAGAAAGATTGGAAAGAAAGAAAAGATATTCTCAAAGAAGATCAAAGAACAGGTATCTATGGAGTCTGAGGTTGAAAAAGCAAGAATGCTTTTAGATGATGGAGAGCCGGAAGAAAGTATGGAAGCAGCCGGGGATAAAGAAAAAACGGATAATGCTGAAGATACAGATAAGGAAGAGACTGTGACAGAAATATTTGATCTGGATGATACGAAGCCAGATGAAGATAATCTGGACGACGATGAAGATGTTGTGACAGTTGAAAAAACGGATGAGCCGGAAGACGGATTTCTAGATGAAGATGATGTGGAGATTTTTGAAACAGATGATTCAGATGTTGTAGTTTTTCATCCTGACGATATTGATTAATGAAGAAAATCCGACACAGACGGTAATTTCTATATACGAATGTGATAAGAAAAACACCTGGTGCAGAAAATTAAAAACTGCATCAGGTATTTTTTATACCGAAATATGCAATAGAAACTGTTACCTACAGGCAGGATGTATTATTTTGACAGATCAGATTAAGAAAGATATAAGAAAGCCGGGAAGCAGTTTCGTTGTAATTTAAGAGGGATGTGATATAATACTATTAAGAATAAAGTTAAGGAGGCTTACTTATGAAGATAGATATGCATTGCCATGTGCGGGAAGGCTCAGTGGACAGCCGGGTAAGCTTGGATGAATACATCACAACCTTGAAAGAAAAAGGATTTGACGGAATGCTGATCACGGATCATGACACTTATCATGGCTATCGTCACTGGAAATATCACATGAAAGGAAAGGTACATGAAGACTTCGTAGTTCTGAAGGGAATCGAATATGATACACTGGATGCAGGTCATATTATCTGTATCATGCCGGAAGGTGTTAAGATGCGTCTCCTGGAAGTGAAGGGACTTCCGGTGTCTGTGCTGATCGACTTTGTGCACAGACATGGTGGAATCTTAGGACCTGCACATCCATGCGGAGAAAAGTACCTGAGCTTTACGAATACCAGCAGATTCTATAAGTCACCGGAACTGATCAAGCGATTTGACTTTATAGAGGCTTTTAATGCATGTGAATCTGCAGAATCGAACGAAGGTGCAAGAAAGCTTGCGGAAAAATATAAAAAGCCGGGAATAGGGGGAAGCGATGCACACAGACCGGACTGCATCGGGACAGGCTATACGATTCTTCCGGAAAGAGTTACCTGTGAGACAGAACTGATCGCATTGATACGGAGTAAAGCTGCGATTGAAGCAGGCGGAGTACTCTATGGAAAGACGGCAAAAGACAAGATGGGACCGGCCCATAAAATTCTGACATATTCTTTCTGGTTCTACAACAAAGGTGGTGCGCTCCTTAAGAAACACAAAAGAACTCTGAAGGGAAAAATTGAAAATCCGGCTACTCCGATCGATCCGATTGAGATCCCATATCTGCATAATATCAAGAAACAGAAGTGAAAAATTATGCACTAAAATTTATAATTTCTTGCATGCCCTTTTTTACTGTGCTAAAATACAGTATAAAACTATGAGAGATCAAGGAGGTACAGGTTCGTTATGGGAATGACGATGACACAGAAGATACTGGCAGCTCATGCAGGGCTTGACAGCGTGACAGCCGGTCAGTTAATAGAAGCAAAGTTAGATGTAGTCATGGCAAATGACATCACAGGTCCTATGGCTCTGCCAATCTTCAGACAGATGGCAGACAAAGTATTTGACAAAGACAAGGTGGTACTGGTACCAGACCACTTTACACCGAATAAAGATATCAAATCAGCAGAGAACTCAAAATCGATCCGTGAATTTGCAAAGAATCAGGGACTTAGCTGGTATTTTGAACAGGGAAAATCAGGAGTAGAACATGCAATCCTTCCGGAGGCCGGAGTTGTTGCAGCAGGGGAATGTATCATTGGCGCAGATTCCCATACCTGTACATATGGTGCGCTGGGTGCATTCTCAACAGGTGTCGGAACAACCGATATTGCAACAGGTATGGCAATGGGAGAACTGTGGTTCAAAGTTCCGAGTGCGATCAAGTTCGTACTGACAGGAAAGCCTGGCAAATATGTAAGTGGTAAAGATATCATCATCCATATCATCGGTAAGATCGGTGTGGACGGAGCTCTTTACAAATCCATGGAATTTACCGGAGACGGAATTAAGAATCTTTCTATGGCAGACAGATTCACAATGGCAAACATGGCAATCGAAGCCGGAGCCAAGAACGGAATATTCCCGGTAGATGAAAAGACAGAAGAATACTTAAAAGAACATACAAAGAAAGAATATAAAGTGTACGAAGCAGATGAGGACGCAGAATATGAAAGTGTTGTAGAGATCGATCTTTCCGAAGTCCGTCCAACAGTAGCATTTCCGCATCTTCCGGGCAATGCGAAGACGATTGACGAGATCGAAGCAATGGAACCAATCAAGATCGATCAGGTCGTGATCGGATCCTGTACAAACGGAAGAATGGAAGATATGAGAAAAGCAGCTGCCATTCTTCAGGGACATACTGTTCATCCGGATGTACGTGTTATGGTAGTTCCTGCTACACAGAAGATCTACAAGCAGTGTATCGCAGAAGGACTTCTGGACATCTTTGTTGATGCAGGATGTGCAGTTAATACACCAAGCTGCGGACCATGTATGGGAGGTCATATGGGTGTTATGGCAGCAGGAGAAAAATGTGTATCTACAACAAACCGTAATTTCGTAGGAAGAATGGGGCATGTAGATTCCCTGATTTATCTGGCATCACCGGAAGTAGCAGCAGCAAGTGCAATCGCAGGATATATCGCTAACCCAGAGAAAGTAGGTGACAAATAATGAAAGCAGCAAAAGGACATGTATTTAAATATGGTGACAACGTAGATACCGACGTAATCATTCCGGCAAGATATCTGAATTCATTCGATGCACAGGAACTTGCAAGCCATGCAATGGCAGATATCGACCCTGAATTTGTAAATAAAGTACAGCCTGGAGATATTATTGTTGCCAACAAGAACTTTGGATGCGGTTCTTCAAGAGAACATGCGCCATTATGTCTTAAGACAGCAGGTGTCAGCTGTGTTATCGCAGAGACGTTTGCAAGAATTTTCTATCGTAATGCGATCAATATCGGACTTCCGATCATTGAGTGTCCGGAAGCGGCAAAAGCAATCGAAGCAGGTGATGAAGTAGAGATCGACTTTGACAGCGGTAAGATTTACGACAGAACAAAAGGTATGGAATTCCAGGGACAGCCTTTCCCTGAATTCATGCAGAAACTGATCGCTGCAGGTGGACTTGTAAAATATACAAACAGCAAGAGAAAGTAATCATATAAGGAGAGCATTGGCATGGGTTTATATTACAAAAGTACAAGAAATTCGAATCTGAAAGTAACAGCATCTGAAGCAATTCTGAAGGGACTTGCCCCGGACGGAGGACTTTTTGTACCATCAGAACTTCCGAAACTGGATGTATCAATGTCGGATCTGAAAGGAAAGACATATCAGGAGATCGCATATCTTGTAATGAAACAGTTCCTGACAGATTTTACGGAAGAAGAACTGAAAAGCTGTATCGATAAAGCTTATGACAGCAAATTTGACACAGAAGAGATCGCACCGCTTGTAAAAGTAGATGATACTTATTATATGGAATTATTCCATGGTGCAACGATCGCGTTCAAAGATATGGCGTTATCTATTCTGCCACATCTGATGACGACTTCAGCAAAGAAGAATGATGTAAAGAATGAAATCGTAATCCTGACTGCCACATCCGGAGATACAGGAAAAGCTGCACTTGCCGGATTTGCAGATGTGGAAGGAACAAGGATCATCGTATTCTATCCTAAGAACGGAGTCAGCAAAGTGCAGGAACTTCAGATGGTGACACAGAGAGGCGAAAATGTAAATGTAGTAGCGATCCATGGCAATTTCGATAATGCCCAGAGTGGTGTAAAAGCCATGTTCGAGGATAAAGAACTTGCAGAAGAACTTGCGAAGAAAGGCTATCAGTTCTCATCAGCCAACTCGATCAATATCGGACGTCTGGTTCCCCAGGTGGTATATTATGTCAATGCATATGCCAAACTTCTGGAAAATGAAGAGATTGAAGACGGTGAGAAGATCAATGTAGTAGTTCCGACCGGTAACTTTGGTAATATCCTGGCTGCATACTATGCAAAACAGATGGGAGTCCCAATCGATAAACTGGTATGTGCATCGAATGACAATAAAGTGTTATTTGACTTCTTCCAGACAGGTGATTATGACAGAAACCGTGAGTTTATCCTCACAACATCACCATCTATGGATATCCTGATTTCAAGCAACCTGGAACGTCTGCTTTATCGGATCAGCGGAGATGATGACCAGAAGACAAAAGATATGATGGAAGCATTAAAATCCACAGGAAAATATACAATTACAGAAGATATGAAGGCACGTCTTGATGATTTCGCAGCTGGATATGCGACAGAAGAAGAGTGTGCGCAGAATATCAAGAAAGTATATGATAAGACAGGGTATGTGATGGATACACATACAAGTGTAGCATCTTATGTGTGTGAATGTTATCAGAAGAACAGTGGAGACAATAAGAAATGCGTGATTGCATCAACAGCAAGTCCATATAAATTCGTGAAGAGTGTCATGAGTGCAATTGATCCGAAGTATGCAGATCAGGATGAGTTCAGTCTTCTGAAGGTTCTGGAAGAAACATCAGGACGTGAGATGCCGCAGGCG
>ERZ779866.4485-NODE-4485-length-10317-cov-9.807737_pt1 | contig 10317 bp, 10 predicted proteins | sample MGYA00511248_ERZ779866 | MGnify/ENA primary metagenome ERZ779866 (study PRJEB29588, sample SAMEA2155758) | human gut metagenome | biome: human gut; feature: human-associated habitat; material: faeces | place: Denmark | collected 2008/2010 ... | reverse complement strand
TCACTCTGCCGCGCAGGCTCCGGATGACCTGCCACAACTCCCGCCGCGCCAGCACATCCAGCCCGAGCGTCGGCTCATCCAGAAATACGAGCTGTGGCTGCGATATCAGCGCCATAGCGATGGAAAGCCGCCGCTGCCAGCCGCCGGAGAGCTTCCCGGCCCGGCGGGCCAGAATGGGCTCCAGCCCCAGGGCCCGGGACAGCTCCTCTGTGCGGGCGGCGGTCTCCTGCCGGGACAGACCGTGGACGCCGCACAGCAGCGCCAGATTCTCCCGGGCGGTGAGGTTGGGGGCCACGGCGGTCTCCTGGGGGGATACGCCGATGCAGCGCTTTACCCCGGCGGCATCCGACACAATGCTGCGGCCCAGCAGCCGGGCGTCGCCGCCGTCGGGCCGGGTCAGGCACGACAGCATTTTGATGGTGGTGGTCTTGCCAGCGCCGTTGACGCCCAGCAGGGCGAACAGCTCCCCCTGACGGACCGTCAGGTCCAGGCTGTCCACGGCGGTGATGGCCCCATAGCGTTTGGTGAGACCCTGTATTTCAACGGCGTTCATTCCTGCGCCTCCTTTTCCTTGAATCGAGCCAGCAGGCCCCTATAGGCGTCGGTCAGCGACGCGCTGATGAGCTCCGTGTCCCAGTCCAGAAACGACGTGGCCGCCATGGCGGCGATGCCGTGGACATAGATCCACATCTCCAGGTGGAACATCCGGGCGCTTTCCCGGCTGATGCCGGCGGCCTGCTGGATCAGGTCCAGCAGGGGCTCCACATCGTCTCCCAGACGGGGAGACGCGTCCTCGTGGCTGCGGTCCCGCATAAACAGCAGCCGGAACAGGGGCTTTTCCTGCTGGGCAAAGGCAATGTAGGCCATGCCGGAGGCCTTGTAGGGGGGATATTTCCCGGCCTCCATGGCCTGGGCGGCGTGATGTTCAGGTTGCCGTTGCGGCAGCGCAGGGCGTCCGCCGAAGCCCAGGACGGTGGGCAGCAGCCTGAATAAAAGCATACGCCCCCTGGAACCGACTTCTCCGGTTCCAGGGGGCGCTGTGTGTCGATAGAAAGACGGTTATTCCGCCTTGGCCTTCTTTTTCTGGGGCATGGGGATCTGGGCCAGGATCACGGCCGCGAACATCAGCACGCAGCCCAGATATTCCCGGGCGGTCATCTGCTGGTGCAGGACAACGGCGCCGGCGATGACGGCGAACACGCTCTCCAGGCTCAGCAGAATGGTGACCACCGTGGGATTGGAGCCCTTCTGAGCCAGGATTTGCAGGGTGTAGCCCACGCCGCAGGAGAACACGCCCACATACAGCAGGGGCCAGATGCAGTCCAGCAGCACCTGGAAGCTGATGGTGTCGAAAAACAGGGCCAGAATGGTGGACCAGGTGCCGGCAAACAGGAATTGCAGGCAGCTGAGCTTCACACCGTCACAGGTGGCGGTGAAATGGTCGATCACCAGGATATGTACGGCGAAGCATACAGCACATACCAGCACCAGCAGGTCGCCGGGGGCCAGGGAGAAGCTGCCCTTGATACACAGCAGGTACAGAGCGCCCACGGACAGGGCCACGGCGATCCACACCGGCAGGCTGACCCTCCGCCGGAAGAACAGGCCGAACACCGGCACCAGCACCACATACAGGGCGGTGATGAACCCGGCCTTGCCGCCGTCGGTACCGGCCACAAGGCCTGCCTGCTGGAAGTTGGAGGCAATGGCCAGCACCGTGCCGCAGCAGAAGCCGCCCAGCCACAGCTGCCTGCGCTGGGCCTTCTTCTCCGCAGGGGAGATCTGGGGCCGGTCCTTCCTGAAGCCGCTTGAAACGGCCAGAACCACCAGCAGGGACAGCACGGCGATGTAATACCGGGTGCCGTTGAAGGTAAACGCGCCCATGGCGTCGGCGCAGACGTCCTGGGCCACGAAGGCCGTGCCCCAGATAAAGGCCGCTAGAATGGGAAATACCACCTGGCGAAGCTGATTGTTTTTCATACGAATGCTCTCTCTTTCTTCTTATGCTTGCGGGCCGTCCTCGCCCCCGGCCGGGGCGTCGACATGCCAATGAAACTTCTTTTCGGTGCCGGACAGCAGCCGCTGGATGTTGCCCCGGTGGCACCAGATCACAAGGGCCGCTATCGCCGCAGACAGGGCGGTATACAGCCAGTTATGGCCCATCAGAAGGAACACCGACACCGGCATGCTGGCCGTGGCGGCGATGGAGCCCAGGGACACATAGCGGGTCAGCAGCCACAGGCTCACGAACAGGCCCCAGGCGATCAGAGCCACCCGCCAGTCCAGCAGCAGCACCAGCACGCCGCCGGAGAGGATGCCCTTGCCGCCCCGCAGGCCGAAGAACACCGGGAACATGTGCCCCAGCTCGCAGCCAATGCCTGCAATCAGCAGGCCCAGGGTCCAGTCGCCCACTACCCAGTGCATCAGATATCCGCCGATGAGGCAGGCCAGCACGGTTTTCCCCATGTCGCAGATGATGACGCACAGGGCATACCGGGCGCCGTAGGTCCGGTAGAAGTTTGTCAGGCCCGCGTTGCCGCTGCCGTGCTGGCGGACATCGTCCCGGATGATGAAATGGGAGGTCATCACCGACCCGTTGAAGCAGCCCAGCAGATACGACACCAGCAGCGTCAGGGCCACGGTAAATACCACAGACACGTCAGCTATCCTCCTCGCCCTTCTGGCGCACGGTCATGATGATGGGGGTGCCCTCCAGGCCGAACACGCTGCGGATCTGGTTTTCCAGATACCGGCGGTAGGAAAAGTGGAACAGCTTCTTGTCGTTGCAGAACACCACGAAATGGGGGGGACGGATGCCCACCTGGGTCATGTAGTAGATCTTCAGCCGGCGGCCCTTGTCCGTGGGGGGCTGCACCCGGGTCTGGGCATCGGCCAGGACGGAGTTGAGCATTCCGGTGGTGATGCGCATGGAGGCCTGCTCCCGGACATAGTTGATCAGCTCAAACAGTCGGCTGACCCGCTGACCGGTCATGGCGGAGATGAACACAATGGGGGCGTAGGGCATATAGCTCAGGTCCCGGCGGATGTCCTCCCGCATACGGTCCATGGTCTTGCCGTCCTTTTCCACCAGGTCCCACTTGTTCACCACAATGATGCAGGCCTTTCCGGCCTCGTGGGCCAGGCCCGCCACCTTGGTGTCCTGCTCGGTGACGCCGTCCTGGGCGTCGATCATAATGAGGCACACGTCGCTGCGCTCAATGGCCATGGTGGCCCGGAGGACGCTGTATTTCTCGATGGCGTCGTCCACCTTGGACTTTTTGCGCATACCGGCGGTGTCGATGAAGTTATATTTGCCGGTGGCGTTTTCAAAGTAGCTGTCGATGGCGTCCCGGGTGGTACCGGCCACGTCGCTGACGATGACCCGCTGCTCCCCCAGGATCCGGTTGGTGAGGCTGGACTTGCCCACGTTGGGCTTGCCGATGATGGCCACCTGGACCACGTCGCTGTCCTCCTTCTCGTCCGTTTCCGGGGGGAAGTATTGCAGACAGGCGTCCAGCAGGTCGCCGGTGCCGTGACCATGGACGGCGGACACGGCGATGGGGTCGCCCAGACCCAGGTTGTAAAACTCATAGAACTCCGGGTCCGTGACGCCGGTGGAGTCCATCTTGTTCACTGCCAGGACAATGGGCTTTTTGGACCGCTGGAGCATTCCCGCCACCTCCTGGTCGGCGGCGGTCATACCGGTCTTGATGTCCGTTACCAGGACGATGACCGTGGCGTTGTCGATGGCGATCTGGGCCTGCTGGCGCATGAAGGCCAGGATCTCGTTATCCGTATTGGGCTCGATGCCGCCGGTGTCCACCAGGGTGAACTTCCGGCCGTTCCAGTCGCTTTCACCGTAAATGCGGTCCCGGGTGACGCCGGGGGTGTCCTCCACAATGGAAAGACGCCGCCCGATGATCTTGTTGAACAGCATGGACTTGCCCACGTTGGGCCGGCCCACGATAGCAATCAGGGGCTTGGACATAGGGATTTACCTCCTTCTATTTGGATGCGGCGGTCATTCCGCCGCGAACATGGCGTCCACCAGGGCGAAGCCGTCCTCGTCCACCACCTGGACGGGAACGCCCAGCTCCCGGCTCAGACGCTCCACGGTGTAGTCGTCCAGAAACACGGTCTCGCCGTGGCGCATCATGTGGATGGGGATCAGCACCCGGTCCCCCAGGTCCCGGCCCCGCAGCTGGGCGGAGATATCCTGACCGGTAAGCAGGCCCGCCACGTCGATGGTGTGGCCGAAGAAGTCGTTTTCCACGGCGATGACCTGGCCCCGCAGGCCGGGATAGTCCCCCATGGCCCGCTGCACCAGGCCCCGGAGAAACGGGGCCGCCGCCGTGCCGGTGGCGATGGTGAAGGGGGAGAAGCGCGCAGGCACGTCCACCGTGGCCAGCCCCGCCAGGAAATCATCCTCCAGAGAGCGCATGAGGCCCACGCCGTTTTCCAGCTGGCGATAGCCCTCGTAATACTCTGCCTGGGGCAGGGGACGGCCCGCCCGCAGGTACAGCTCGTCGGCGCAGAAGAAGCGCCGGGTGCCGAAGCGCTCCAGATTCTCCCGGCCGTATTCGTCGGCGATGTCGATGATCTCGGCGGCGGTGGCCGCATCCACGGGCCGGAGCTTAGCCAGGCCCTGGCGGTATTTGGTGATGCCCACCGGCACCAGGGAGCAGCTGGAAAACTGCATCTCCGTCAGGTCCCGGAGGGTGCGGCGCAGCTGGTCCCCGTCGTTCCAGCCGGGGCAGACCACGATCTGCCCGTTCATCACGATCCCCGCCTTGCAGAAGGCCCGGATATAGTCCAGGGAGCGCAGGGCGTTTTTGTTGCCCAGCATGGTGCAGTGGAGCTGAGGGTCCGTGGTGTGGACGGAGACGTTGATGGGGCTGATGCGCAGGTCGATGATGCGCTGGGCCTCCCGGTCCGTCAGGTTGGTCAGGGTGATGTAGTTCCCCTGGAGGAAGCTGAGCCGGGCGTCGTCGTCCTTGAAATACAGGGTCTTGCGCATACCGGGAGGCATCTGGTCCACGAAGCAGAAGATGCAGTGGTTGGCGCAGGAGCGCATATCGTCCATGAGGACGGTGTCAAAATTCAGGCCCAGGTCCCGGCCCTCGGGCTTGCGCAGGGACACGGTGCGCACGGTACCCGCAGGCTCCCGCAGCTCCAGGCAGCAGTCGGTATCGTAGCCGTAAAAGCGATAGTCCAGCACGTCGATGATCTGGTGCCCGTTGATGGTCAGCAGCTGCTCCCCGGGAGTGATCCCGGCCCGCTCCGCCGGACTGTGCCGGTCCACGGAGGTGATGATGGTGCTCATGTGTTGTTCCTCTTTACCTCAGGCGGCATAATACCGCAGTTTATCCAAACTATTATACCCAAGTTCTGCCGGTTTTGCAAGCACGATTCCGAGTTTTTGGGTAAGGGCAGTGTAGGACTACAAATTTGCGAGCTAATTTGTAGTTGACTTCACTACATTTTGCGTGATATACTATAAGAAAATTGGGGGGGTTGCTTATGATTAACTGATTTAAAGCCAATATTATCAATGTAGCGCCCGTGGTCATCAACAAATATACCCGGAGCAACGAGATTGCAGAGTATCCCTTTTCCGGTATGATTTCGATTAGAAAAGGAAGGTAAATGAAGATGAAAAAGCATTTATTTCCCCTGCTTGCGGCCCTGCTGTGTATGGTGATGCTGATGGGCTGTACGGCCCATGCGGGGCCGGAGTCCAACAAGCTGACGGAGGCGGAGTCCAACAAGCTGACGGAGGCGGAGCTTCAGGAGCTCCAGGAGCTGTTTGCCCCGGGCAGCTGGTATGCCCAGGCCTGCACCAGCTACTATGAAGGGGCGGAGGCCGTGAATCTGCGCCGTCTGTTCTACGATGGCATCGGCTACGCGGGACTGATCTATGGACAGTGCTATGTGACCGATCGGGAGCGGGACTGGGTGCTGGAGCAGAAACCTGCGGCAGAGAATTATGGCATTTTCCGGGCGCCCCGGGCGGCCATGGATGACGTTCTCCGGCAGTATTTTGACATCTCCCTGGACGATACCCGGAAAATGGGGCTGGATAACCTGCTCTATTGGGAAGAGGCCGACGCCTGGTACGCCGCCCACACGGATACGGGCCTGAATACGGTGACGCTGACCGGCGGTGAGCGCACGGACGATGGTCTGCTGAAGCTGTCCTATTCCGGCGGCTGTATCACCCTGCGCCCCACGCAGGACGGACAGAGCCCGCAGCCCTATTTCATCGTTTCCAACCAGCCGGAGAGTTGATGCTGGTATCCCGGGTATAATAGATATAGTGGTAGATATAGGAAAGGGGAGAGCGATCACGCTCTCCCTTTCTTTTGGTTTACAAAGTCAACCAAAAGAAAGGGTTCCAAGCATCTCTGCTCAGAACCCTGACATTATGTCATAACGCAACACTATAGATTTTTATTTCTATGGGTTATTTCCTGTTGCTAAGCCCTTCAAGCTCAGGAGGAGTATCCATGTATAACTTATCGCTCCCAATGCTATTCAAAAAGTCTTTAATGATTGTTTCGATATCATATTTTAGCTTTTCAAAGAGTTTTCTTCGCTCCTCCTTATCTGCAAAATACTCGCTATAGTAAAGAGGTAAACTATCCATAAGCTCATATAAATGAATGCAAAGGTACCTATCAACATAGTATCCATTTTTACTTATTACTGCATGCTGATAATTAAGCTCAAGTCTACACATGCCCTTCTCGTCACTTTTTCGATAAATATTCCAGCTTGTCTGATTCGGAGAACAGTGGCTATACTTGTTTAGTCCATGTCTGATATTTTTTCTGTAGTCTCCAAGCGGAATGGATTGATCAACCACCTTATCTGCTGTCCACGTTCTTGCTGCTTGGCTTGCCTTGAGTTCGTCATTAAGCCATTTGTTTGCATTTACGTCACTTTGAACTACTGCGAACAAGCAGTCTAAGGCGTCTTCTATTGATCTCATGAGAGTTACAGCAGCAGAGTGGTAACCAGCAGCATTGATCATTCCAATACTATTCATGGTTCCAAGCAGATGTAATACTATTTGTTCAGCGGCTGACTGCGATGCAATCGATTTATTATTGGGTAATGGATGATTCGCAAAGATTTCCCATATCAATTTAATTGCTTTTTGGACAGGACTGCTTTCTCCGACGATATCAGAAAAAGGAGGTTGCAAGCTATTCATGTTCTCACCTCAATGGCCCGCTTTTTATTATATCACATCTCATAACGGATAGATTTTCGAACCCCGACCTGAAAATCACGATGTGCGAAACGACTCTTCAATCTTTATTGCGGTTTCTCTGTATCATCAGCCGATTCAAGCTGCAGCAATCTGTGGTCCTCCGTCAGCACCTTCATCTGACTAATAGCAATGGCGTTGAGTTTCGCCAGCCGTTCCGACTGCGATATTCCTTCATTGATGAACACGGCATTCAAGTTTTCCAAGTTTGACAGGCACACGAGCTGCGATACATTCGCATAGTCCCGGATGTTCCCCTTGAGATCCGGATGGGAATCCCGCCACTGCTTGGCCGTCATGCCGAACAGAGCCATGTTCAGAACATCAGCCTCGTTGGCATAGACCAAGGATATCTGACGGGCAGACAGTTCAGGCGGAATCAAATTCTCTTTGATGGCATCCGTATGAATGCGATAATTGATCTTGGCAAGGTTGCGCTTGATATCCCAGCCAAGCTGTTTCATTTCCTCGGTCTTGAGCCGCTCAAACTCTTTGACCAGGTAAAGTTTAAACTCCACGGAGATCCATGAGGCAAACTCAAACGCGATTTCCTTATGGGCGTAGGTTCCACCATAGCGGCCAGCCTTGGAAACAATGCCAATGGCGCCGGTCGCATCCACCCACTTCTGTGGCGTCATCACAAAGCTGTTCAGCCCTGCTTGACTTCTAAACGCATCGAATTCGACACGGTTAAAATCTGGATTGTAGAGTGTTTCCCACACACCGAGAAACTCGATGGTGTTTCTATTGCGAAGCCAGTTTTGAATGATGTACCGTGGATTGTCATTATCCTTGATTTTTGCAATGTCTGTCAAGCTGAGAAAGTCATCACGCTTGAGATCCCACTGCACATTGATCTCTGTTCCGCGAACAATTAGCTTATCCATCTTCACCGCACCTCCCAGCAGTTAACTCTTTTAAAAGTCCTTGACACCCCTCCAGCACATCCCGCCAGGTTGCCTCGAAATCCTCGGTGTACCACGGGTCTGCTACATTGCCTGGACGGGCGGTATGATCCATCAGGAGGGACATCTTTTCGGCATAGTCGCCGCCGCAGATACGGTACATATCCCGGAGGTTGGCCTGGTCCATGCCGATCAGGAGATCGTATTCGTCGTAATCCCGATTTGTCAACTGCCGTGCGGCATGGCCTTCGCAGGAGATCCCATGCTCGGCCAGCTTGCGCCGTGCCGGAGGATAGACTGGGTTGCCGATCTCCTCCCGGCTGGTGGCTGCCGATTCGATGTGAAACTCTGACGCCAGCCCCGCCTTCTGTACCAAGTCCTTCATCACGAACTCGGCCATGGGGCTGCGGCAGATATTGCCATGACAGATAAACAGGATCCTCTTCATACTGCGTTCTCTCCGAAATCTCATCGTTGCCCTCATTATACCACACATCGACCTTTTCGTCGAGAACACTTTCCAGATACGCAGAATCCTCGATCATTCGCAGAAGCTCCGCCTTGGATAGATTCCGTGCTGTAGCCTGCCGGATGTACCAGCGGCGCTCCTCTGCGGGCAGCTCTGCCTCCATGATCACAACGTTCTGTGTCCAATTCAAGTGAAGCGCTTCGCCAAGCAGTTCCGGCGTGCCGCTGTACAACTGCCAGAAATCCCGCATCCGGCGCACATTGCGCGGAGAGAAGCCGGTCATATCCGGGTATTGTTCTTTTATGAACTCCGCAGCAGCTACCGCTGCACCCTTTTCCGAGTGGGCACAGACGGCCTTGCCGATTTCGCAGTACAGCTCCATCTGCGGCAGATCTGCTTTCATGACAGATTCCAGTGTGGCAAACATTGTGCTGTAGTCCACAGCCTTTCGGATATTCATAGTTTCTCCTTTCCGGCGCACAGCGCCTGATTCAACGCTCAAGGCAGAGAAAAGCACGGTAACATCGCCGTGTTTTTCTCTGCCTTGACCTGTTTCAGATAACTTGTACGATCTGCTCCCAGAGCAGTATGTGCTTTTCATCAATGGCCCGGTTGTCGTGGTAATGGCCGAACAGCCAGTAGTGATAATGTGCTCTCTCCTTGACCTCCTGCAGGAAATCTGTGAGCGGGTCTGCCTCATTGTGGCGGTTTTCCATGAGAGCAATGCTGGTGGGAGCGCAGTGCGTGATAACATAGTCCACCGCCCAATCGACCTTGGCCAGATTTTTCCGTGCTTCAGCGTACTCCTCCTCAGAAGGCATCTCCTGCGCCCACCACGAAATGTGATTGATGCGATACCTCGCTCGGGGCTTTCTCTGCAGCATCAGGAGCTTTCGCTCAAAATCCGGAGCACCCGGTTCCAGAATGCCGTCCTCCGTATCATGGCTTTTTGCTCCGCCCATGGTGAAGAAGTGATAGCCTTCCAGCTCGAAGACCTGTCCACGCATCAGGTGCAGGACATGAGAGCGAATGCGGTGTACCTTGCCGCCGTGCCAGTCTTTCACCGGATATCGTTCCAGTGCGTCGTAGTTCTCATGATTCCCGCAGACGAAGGCCAGCGTGAACGGAAGACTTTCCAGCCAGTCCAATGCAGCCTCGTCACGGCCGTCTCCAAACCACACACCACCAAGGTCTCCGGCACAAATCACGATGTCCCGCTTTGTCATTTGTGCCTGCTCCGGGAAATATTCCGGCTTGAAGCGTTCAAAGTTTCCGTGGCAATCACCGGTTACAAAAATCATCTTTCCACCTTCTTTCAGTACATAATTTTCTGGCAAATCTCAATGCCACCCTTCAGCGTGACTGCGATCTCATCCTTGGAGAGAACTTTTACTATCTCCACCAGTTGGCGGACGGCACTCTCGTCCCATTCCGTAATGTGGGGCGATGCGTTTTTCAAGGTCTGTGCGGCATCCATGATGCGCTGGTTGGCTTTTGCCTGTTCCTTGTTATCTGCGAGGATCCCGGAACGCCTTTCTTTCAGGAGGGTTTGCTCGTCCAGTATCTCCTTGAACTGACCGCCATAGGCGGCAGGATCATCCGCGGCTTTTTCCAGCAGTGTTTGGAATTGCTGCTCCAGTTCTCTCAGCCTGCGTTCAATGTCTCCGAGG
>ERZ779866.4484-NODE-4484-length-10319-cov-2.497759_pt1 | contig 10319 bp, 9 predicted proteins | sample MGYA00511248_ERZ779866 | MGnify/ENA primary metagenome ERZ779866 (study PRJEB29588, sample SAMEA2155758) | human gut metagenome | biome: human gut; feature: human-associated habitat; material: faeces | place: Denmark | collected 2008/2010 ... | reverse complement strand
GAAAAGTTAAATTTACATATCAAGGAATATTTAACGAAATATTAGACAAAATTGGATTAATGCCATTACCACCATATATACATGAAAGTTTAAAAGAAAAAGATAGATATCAAACAGTATATGCAAAATATGAAGGGTCAGCAGCTGCACCAACTGCGGGATTGCACTTTACACCTGAACTTTTAGAAAAAATAAAAGAAAAAGGAATAGAGATAGCGAATGTAACTTTACATGTAGGAATAGGAACATTCAGACCAGTAAAAGAAGATACAGTTGAAGAACATGAAATGCATTCAGAACATTTTTATATAAAACAAGAAGATGTAGAAAAAATAAATAAAGCTAAAAAAGAAGGGCATAGAGTAATTGCAGTAGGAACTACTTCATGTAGGGTATTGGAAACAATCGCTGATGAAAATGGATATGTTAAAGAAACAGAAGGTGATACACAGATATTTATATATCCGGGATACACATTTAAATGCTTAGATGCACTAATAACAAATTTCCATTTGCCACAATCAACTTTAGTTATGTTAGTATCAGCATTAGCGGGAAAAGACTTTATAATGAAAGCATACAATGAAGCTGTAGAAGAAAAATATAGATTTTTTAGCTTTGGAGATGCAATGTTTATAAAATGATTTTGAGATCGGAGGAAAAAATGAAACCAGCAGTAACATATGAATTATTACATGTATGTAAACAAACAGGAGCAAGAAGAGGAGTAGTACATACTCCGCATGGGGATATACAAACACCAATATTTATGCCGGTAGGAACACAAGCTACCGTAAAATCAATGACGCCAGAAGAATTAAAAGATGAAGTAAAAGCACAAATTATATTATCAAATACATACCATTTATATTTAAGACCAGGAAATAAAATTGTAAAAGAAGCTGGTGGTCTTCACAAATTTATGAAATGGGATAGACCAATATTAACTGATAGTGGAGGCTTCCAAGTATTTAGCTTAGGAGATTTAAGAACAATAACAGAAGAAGGGGTAGAATTTAAGTCTCATTTAGATGGAAGTAAACATTTCTTTTCACCAGAATCTGTTATGGAAATTGAAGAAGATTTAGGCTCAGATATTATGATGGCATTTGATGAATGTTGTCCATATCCATCAACATATGAATATACTAAAAATTCAATGGAAAGAACTACAAGATGGGCTAAAAGATGTAAAGAAGCTCATACAACTGTAGATAAACAAGCTTTGTTCGGAATTATACAAGGTGGATTCTATAAGGATTTAAGAGAACAAAGTGCGAAAGAATTAATAGAATTAGATTTGCCAGGTTATGCTATTGGTGGAATTAGTGTAGGAGAGCCAAAAGATATATTTTTGGATATATTAAGATATACGGCGCCACTTATGCCAAAAGATAAGCCAAGATATTTAATGGGAGTAGGAACACCAGACTATTTAATTGAAGCTGCAATTGCGGGAATAGATATGTGTGATTGTGTTCTTCCAACAAGAATAGCAAGGAATGGCACAGCATTGACTTCACATGGTAAAGTGGTTGTAAGAAATGCTACTTATGAAAGAGATTGGACCCCATTAGACCCTGAATGTGATTGTTATACTTGTAAAAACTATACTAGAGGATATATTAGACATTTAATAAAAGCAAATGAAATACTAGGTGTACGATTATTATCAATTCATAATTTAAGGTTCTTGACTAATTTAATGGAAAAGGTTAGAATAGAAATAGAGAATGATAATTTAGGAAATTTCAGAGATGAATTTTACAAAAAATATGGTTATACTAAATAGGAGGGGAACAAATGAATTTAATTGAAGAAAGTGTTCAAAATAAAGAACAAAAGAAGAAAAAAACTGTAAATAAAGTGATATTAACGTTAATAATTTTATTAGTTGTTGCAATTATAGGAATAGCAGCATATTTAGTATATGTGCAATCAACAACACTTAGAGTTATTGTTGATGGACAAGTTAACGAAAAAGTAAAAAGTTTGTTGGTTTTTGAAGAAAACGGTACTATTTATGCACCGATAAAAGAAATTGCAAGTTATTTAGGATATGATAGCTATGATGGAAGTTATGAGGAAAAATCACAAGAAAAGAGCAAATGTTATGTTCAAAGTGCAAATGAAGTTGCAAATTTTTCACTTGGTTCAAATCAAATAGAAAAATTGGATTTATCAGTAACAGAGGCTAATTATGAAATAGCTAATATAAAATTACCTATTGTAGCAAAAAATGGAGTCCTATATGGAAGCTCTGAAGCAATTTCAAAAGCCTTCAATGTAAGTTTTACATATAATCAAGACCAAAATAGAATATATATTTATACATTGCCATATCTAGTGCAGTCATATTCTTCAGTAGCATTAGATAATGGATATAAAGAAATTAGTACAGTTTTTGCAAACCAAAAAGCCATATTACAAAATATGTTAGTTGTAAAAAAAGGAGATACTGAAATCTATGCTGTTATAGATTTAGAAGGAAAAACAATTTTAGAACCAAAATACGATAGTATAACATATCTACCTGAAATAGGTGATTTTAAAATTGGTAGCAATAAGAAATTTGGTATATTAGATAAAACAGGAAGGACAAAAGTTCAACCATTATATGACACAATAGAATTAATGAGTAGTGATGCAGGACTATATGTTGTCCAAAAAGATAGAAAATATGGAGTGTTAGATTTAAACGGAAATACAAAAATATATATTGAAAATGATGAAATCGGAATGGATATATCTCCATTTGGACAAAACAGCATTAAAAATAAATATATATTAGCAGGAAATTTAATTCCAGCCAGAAAAGATAAGGTATGGGGATTATATGACAAAACGGGAAAATTAGTAGTCAATTATGAATATGACAGTTTTGGATACATTACAACAAGTAATAAAGATGCTTTAAGTTTATTGGTAATACCTGATTATGAGGTATTAGTTGCATCTAAGAATAAAAAATATACATTATTAAATTCAATAGGACAACAACTATTTGCAGCACCAGTAGCTGATGATATTTATATGACAATTAATGGAGGACAAAAACATTATTATATAACAGCTAATAATGGAACTATGGATGCAGAAGAATATTTAAAGAAAATAGGAGTTAGTAAAAACGTAGAGACAAATATACAACAAAATTCAAACAATACTAATAGCAATACTGTAAATAATAGCAATCAAAGTAATGGGAATAATCAAGTAAATGTACCATCAAATTCAAATGGTCAAAATCAAGAACAACAAAGTAGTAATATACAAAATAATAATCAAGAAAATGGACAAAACGGCGAAAATTAAAATGTGATTTAAGAACTCAAATTATTAGAAACAATTTAATAATTTGAGTTCTTTTTTGCATAAAATAGGAAAATGAAATGAAATTTTTAATTCTAAAATGACCGACCAGACCAATAGAAAAAAATAAAAAAATGATATATAAATAAAAAATCAAAGTAGAGTAAAAGTTGGAAAAAAATTTTTTGACTGATTTGTACCTTAAATAGAAAATGAGGTTAATTATGAGTAATATACAAATATTAGCAAGTGCAAAATACTTACCTGAAAACAACATTACAAATGAGCAGCTAGAAAAACAGTTTGAATTGCCACAGGGCTATTTAAAGAAAAGAACGGGAATAGAGGTAAGACATTATGCAGAAGATGAAATAGAAAAATTAGCATATAAAGCAGTGGAAAAATTAGAAAAAGAGGCTGTAAGAGATGTAGATATGATTATAGTGGCAACAACATCTACCGATAAAATAATGCCGGGAATTTCTAATTATATTCAAAAAAGACTTAAAATAGAAAGATGTATATGTTTGGATATATTAGCAGGATGTGGAGGCTTTATAAATGCCTTGGATATTGCTAAAATGTATATTCAATGTGAAAAAGCAAAAAAAGCTTTAGTAATAGGAGTAGAATTGTTATCAAAAATAATAGATAAAGAAGACTTGGATTTATTAGCAGTACTTTCAGATGGAGCGGGAGCCGTTTTAGTAGAAAAAAGCAAATCAAAAAAACAATATTACTCTAATATAGTATCAACAATAGATAATAAAAACATATTAGAATATCAGTCGCACTATAAAATAAACATGAAGGGAAAAGATGTATATAGATACGCTGTAACTGAAAGTGCAAAAAATATAAAAGAATTATTACATATATCAAACGAAAAAATAGAAAATATAAAATATATAATACCACATCAGTCTAATTTAAAAATCATAGAAGGAATTACAAGTAGAATAGGTTGCGGTCAAGAAAAGATGTTTACCAATATCCAAGAAACTGGTAACACATTTTGTGCAAGTATTCCAATTGCAATTGCAGAAATGATGGAGAAAAAATCGCTTAAAAGTCGGAGATAAGGTGATATTTTTAGGATATGGTGGAGGTTTAAATACAGGAAGTATATTATTAGAAATATAAAGGAGAAAAGTATGAAAAGAGCATTTTTATTTCCAGGGCAGGGAGCTCAATATGTAGGAATGGGAAAAGATATTTATGATAAATACGATGAAGCAAAAAAGATATATGACAAAGCTTCTAAAATAACCAATATAGATATAAAAGATTTGTGTTTTAATGGACCAGAAGAAGAATTAATGAAAACTAGAAACACACAGATTGCTATATTTACAACAAGCTTGGCAATATTAGAGGTTTTAAGAAAGAAAAATATAGAAGCGGAAATTGCAACAGGTTTAAGTTTAGGAGAATATACAGCACTTGTATATGCAGGAATTATTAGCTTTGAAGAAGGTGTAAAATTAATACAAAAACGTGGATATTATATGGAAAAATGTATACCAGAAGGCAAATATTCTATGGCAGCAGTAATTGGTTTGAAATCAAGTGAAATTGAAAAGGTATGCAAACAATTGTCAGATGAAGGAAAATTTGTAACACCTGCAAATTATAATTGTGCATCACAAACAGTAATTTCAGGAGAAGAAACAGCAGTAATAGAAGCAACTCAAATGTTAAAAGAAAACGGAGCAAAAAGAGTAATACCATTAAAAACAAGTGGGCCTTTCCATACATCAAAACTAGAAGAAGCCAAGAAGAACTACGAAAAAGAATTAGAAAATATAGTTATTAATAAAAGTTCTATAAAAGTTATAAAAAACATTGACGGAGAATTCTACATGCCAGATGATAATGTAAAAGAAATATTATCAAAACATATAATAAGTTCAGTTAGATTTGATAAAGCGATAGAGAAAATGAAAGAAAATGAAATTGAAGAATATGTGGAAATAGGACCAGGAAAGACGTTAACAGGTTTTGTGAAAAAAGATAATAAAGAAGCAAAAACTTATAATATAAATACATTAGAAAGTTTAGAAAAATATTTAGCGGAGGAAAAGTAATGGAAGAAAAGAAAACTGTATTGATAACAGGAGGCACAAGAGGAATAGGAAAAGAAACAGCAAAAATATATGCTAAGAAAGGATATAACTTAGTGTTAAATTATGTATCAGACAAGACAAATGTAGAGGAAATTAGAAAACAAATGTCAGAATTAGGAGCAGAAGTTCTTATGGTAAAAGCAGATGTATCAAAAGCGGACGAAGTAGACAAAATGATAGAACAAGCAATAGAAAAATTTAAGAAAATAGATGTATTAGTAAATAACGCAGGAATTACAAAAGATGGGTTATTGCTAAGAATGTCAGAAGAAGATTTTGATAAAGTAGTGGAAATAAATTTAAAAGGCACATATTTAGTTACAAAGGCAGTTATAAAATACATGATGAAACAAAAACAAGGAAGTATAATAAATTTAACATCAGTAGTAGGAGTTACCGGAAATGCTGGACAATGTAACTATGCAGCTTCTAAGGCAGGGGTGATCGGATTTACAAAAAGTGTAGCGAAAGAAGTTGCAAGTAGAAAGATAAGAGTAAATGCAGTTGCTCCAGGATTTATAAAAACAGATATGACAGAGGTTTTACAAGATGACATAAAAGAAAAAATCAATGAACAAATACCGCTAAAAAGAATGGGAGAAGCTAGTGAAGTTGCAAAGTTAATTTACTTTTTAGGCTCAGAAGATAGTTCATATATAACAGGACAAGTTATAAATGTTGATGGTGGAATGGTAATATAATAAAAAGGGAGAGAAAAAATGGAAAGAAGAGTTGTTATAACAGGATTAGGAGCCTTAACTCCAGTTGGAAATAATACGAAAGAATTTTGGGGAGGACTAAAAGAAGGAAAATGTGGAATAGATAATATTACTGCATTTGACACCACAGATTTTAAAGTTAAATTGGCAGCAGAATTAAAAAATTACGATGCAGAAAAATATTTTGATAAAAGAGAAGCAAGAAGATTGGATAAATTTTCACAATATGCAATGATAGCGGCAAGAGAAGCATGGGAAGATAGTAAATTAGATAAAGAAACACAAAATATGGAAAGAGTTGGAATTTCATTAGGTTCTGGAATTGGTGGAATTAATACAATAGAGAGTGAAAAAGAAAAATGCATCTTAAAAGGACCAGATAGAGTATCTCCAATGTACATACCAATGGGAATATCTAATATGGCTGCTGGAAATGTGGCAATTGATATTGGAATAAAAGGAGAGTCTACAGCAATAGTTACAGCATGTGCTACTGGAACACATTGTATAGGAGAAGCTTTTAGAACAATAAAATATGGGTACCAAGATGTGATGCTAGCAGGAGGAACAGAAGCCTCAATTACGCCACTTAGCATAGCGGGCTTCAGTAATATCAAGGCTTTAAGTAGAACAGAAGATAAAACAAGAGCAAGTATTCCATTTGATAAAGAAAGAAATGGTTTCGTTATGGGAGAAGGTGCAGGTGTAGTTATATTAGAGGAACTAGAACATGCACTAAAAAGAGGAGCTAAAATTTATGCTGAAATAGTAGGATATGGAGCAACATCAGATGCATATCATATAACTTCACCTGCACCAGAGGGAGAAGGTGGAGCTAGAGCTATGAAATTAGCTATAGAAGAAGCAAAAATTTCGCCAAGAGATATTACATATATTAATGCACATGGTACATCAACTCATCTAAACGACGCATGTGAAACTATGGCAGTTAAAAAAGTGTTTAAAGAAGATGTTAACAGTGTTATGGTAAGTTCAACAAAAGGGCATACAGGTCATCTTTTAGGAGCTGCTGGTGCGATAGAAGCTATTGCGTGTTGCAAAGCAATAGAAGACAATTTTGTTCCTACAACATTAAATTACAAAGTACCAGACGAGGAATGTGATTTAAATCTTATCTGCAATGAAGGAAAAAAAGCAGAAGTAAAATATGCAATGTCAAACTCTTTAGGATTTGGCGGACATAATAGCAGTATAGTTTTTAAGAAATATCAAGATAAATAGAGAGGAAAGTAAAATGGAATATAAAGAAATAAAAAAACTCATTGATGATATGGGAGATTCGAAATTAAATTTTTTAGAAATAGAATTTCCAGAAGGAATGAAAATAAGCATGAAAAAAGATATTCCTGTTGGAAAGAAAAAAGCAAAAGAAGAAAAGGTAGTTTATCATGTAGAGGCGGAAGAAAATAAAGCAGAAGAAAAAGTTATAGAACACACAGAAGTTTCACATAGTGATAATATATATAAAGAGATAAAAAGCCCAATGGTAGGAACATTCTATGCAAGTCCGTCTCCAGACAAAGAACCTTTTGTAAAAGTAGGAGATATAGTAAAAAAGGGGCAAACCTTATGTGTATTAGAAGCAATGAAACTAATGAATGAAATAGAATCTGAATATGATGGAAAAATAGTAGAAATTTGTGTTAGTAACGAAGATATGGTGGAATATGGGACAACGTTGTTTAAAATAGAAAGTTAATAAGAGGGAGAAAAATAATGTTAGGAAAAGAAGAAATAAAAAAAATAATACCTCAAAGAGATCCTTTTTTAATGATAGATAAAGTCGAAAATTATGAACCTGGAAAGTCAGCAACAGCATATAAATTTGTAAATGCGGATGAATATTACTTTCAAGGACACTTTCCTGGAAATCCAATTATGCCAGGGGTATTAATAGTCGAAGCTTTAGCCCAAACAGGAGCAGTAGCTATTTTGTCTGAAAAAGAGAACCAAGGGAAGAACGCACTTTTTGGAGGAATCGATAAATTAAGATTTAAAAAGACTGTTATACCTGGAGATACTTTGAAATTAGAAGTTAGTATCATAAAAAGAAAAGGTCCAGTAGGTATAGGAGAAGCAATTGCAACAGTAGAAGGAAAAGTTGTGGCAAAAGGTGAATTGACATTTGCGGTAGTATAATTATGTATTATGGGGAATGTTTTTGATTGTATAACTCAAGATACGAAGAAAAAGGAGAAAGAATATGATAAAAAAGGTTTTAATAGCCAACAGAGGAGAAATTGCAGTTAGAATAATAAGAGCATGTAGAGAACTTGGAATTAAGACAGTTGCTATATATTCTGAAGTAGACAAAAATGCACTGCATGTAAGTTTGGCTGATGAAGCCGTATGCATAGGACCAGCACCATCAAATAAAAGTTATCTAAATATGAAAGCAATATTAGAGGCAGCATGTTTGACTGGAGCAGATAGCATACATCCTGGATATGGCTTTTTATCAGAAAATAGTAGTTTTGCAAAAATATGCGAAGAGATGGATATAAAATATATAGGACCTAATTATAAATTAATAGAATTATTAGGAAATAAATCTAAAGCCAAAGAGACAATGAAAAGAGCTGGAGTTCCAGTAGTTCCAGGCTCAGACGGTTTGGTTAAATCAAAAGAGCAGGCAATAAAAATAGCAAAAGAGATACAATATCCTGTAATATTAAAGGCTTCAAGCGGTGGAGGCGGAAGAGGAATTAGAATAGCGTATAAAGAAGAAGAGTTATTAAAAGCATATGATGTGGTAAAACAAGAGGCTAAAATTTCATTTAATGATGATTCTATCTATTTAGAAAAGTTTGTAGAAAACCCTCGTCATGTAGAAATACAGATACTTGCGGATGAATATGGTAATTGTATACATTTAGGAGAAAGAGATTGTTCGATTCAAAGAAGAAATCAAAAAGTTATAGAAGAAACGCCATCAGCTGCAATAGATGAAGAAACAAGACAAAAAATGGGAGAAACAGCTGTTAAAGCTGTAAAAGAGATAGGATATACAAATGCAGGAACAATAGAATTTTTAGTGGATAAACATAAAAATTTTTACTTTATGGAAATGAATACAAGAGTACAAGTAGAACATCCTGTAACAGAAGAAGTAACTAACATAGATATTATAAAAGAGCAAATAAAAATTGCAAGTGGTAAAAAGTTAGAGTATAAACAAAAAGATATAAAAATAGAAGGTCATAGTATGGAAGCCAGAATAAATAGCGAAGATCCTAATAAGAATTTTTTGCCATGTCCTGGAACAGTTACAGAACTACACCTTCCTGGTGGAAATGGGATAAGAATAGAGACTTCAATTTATGCTGGATATAAAATACCACCAACATACGATTCTATGATAGCCAAAATAATAGTACATGGGAAAAACAGAGAAGAAAGTATTGCAAAAATGGAGAGTGCCCTTTCAGAATTAGTAGTAGAAGGGGTTGTTACAAACACAGAATTCATTTTAAAAATACTACAGGATGAGGAGTTTAGAAGTAATAAATATGATACATCATTTATAAGTAAAAAATTTGATGAAAAATAGCAAAAAAAGTAAATGTTTTTTGAAAAAAGCATTTACTTTTTTTATAAAATTGTATAGAATATATAGCAAGAATGTCAAAATTAAAAAGTAATAATTTTAACAAAAGAAAATATAATAAAAAAGAGGGAGATAGTAGGATGAAAATACTAATGTTGACATGGGAATATCCACCAAGAGTAGTAGGAGGAATAGCAAGAGTTGTATATGATTTATCAAGAACTTTATTAAAAGATGGTCATGATGTAACAGTGGTAACATATAGAGATGGAGATGTACCATATTTTGAAGATGATAAGGGTGTAAAGGTATATCGTGTAGACAATTATATGATTAATCCAAATAACTTTATAGACTGGATCATGCAAATGAACTTTAATATGATAGCAAAAGCAAATGAAATAATTGCAAAAGAAGGAAATTTTGATGTAATCCATGCACATGATTGGTTAGTAGCATATGCAGCAAAAACATTAAAAAATTCATATAATATTCCAATAGTTGCAACAATACATGCAACAGAAGCAGGAAGAAATAGTGGAATACATGACGAAACACAAAGATATATAAATGATACAGAATGGATGCTTACAT
>ERZ779866.4483-NODE-4483-length-10320-cov-3.322358_pt1 | contig 10320 bp, 10 predicted proteins | sample MGYA00511248_ERZ779866 | MGnify/ENA primary metagenome ERZ779866 (study PRJEB29588, sample SAMEA2155758) | human gut metagenome | biome: human gut; feature: human-associated habitat; material: faeces | place: Denmark | collected 2008/2010 ... | reverse complement strand
ATATACCGAATAAAATTGAATAAATTTGAATCAGACTGAAAGGAATTTGGTGCCCGGGATCGGACTCGAACCGATACGTCTCGCAACGCCAGCACCTGAAGCTGGTGCGTCTACCAATTTCGCCACCCGGGCTAACTGAAACGAGTGAAGAATTATAGTAAAGCGAGAGAGTTTTGACAATAGGTAAGAAAAAAACGGGGTCGGCCTCCAAAAAAAAGGGCGGAACCGATAAAACGCAGGGACGGGTGAAGAATTACGTGATCAATGAGCTCGTCGGATTGGCCATACAGGTGCTTGAGTCGGCTTCGGCTGATCTTGAACCCTCTGAGTTGTATGTGTTGTTGGCTAAGCGTTATCGGAAACTCAATGACGATTTATTCAATCAAACGCTTGATCGTTTGATGGGCGATAAGCGAATTTCATATAACCCAGAAAATAAAACTTTCCGTCACAGAAGCTCTATGTTGCGTGATGGCATTGTGATGGTAGCTGCTCAGTCGCTTCCGGTGGTTGTCGATAACCAAACTGGAGAGCGCTATCGGGTTATTCAAGATCAAGCAGGTTTGGTTTTACCAGGTGATGAAGTAAGGTATAAGACGGTTAGGGAATTTTCATCCGAGCACTTTGGTGATTACGATAGCCGAGCCAACATCGTTGAAGTCGTAGGGCACGCAATTTCAGAGATTATTGGTGAAGTCAAAACTGGTAAAACGAATAAAAAAGCTCAGGTAAAACGTCATTTCCATAAACTTGACGCCCGGCTTTGCAATCTTTCTGTAGCCCTTTTGGATAATGAGCAGACGCTTGAGGCATATTCGGATAAAAAAGTAATTGCTCGTATCGAGCATTATCCGGATAAAGATGATCCAAAGGTCGGCGTTTTGATTGATCGGGAGTTGATAGTTGAGAACGACGCTCAACTGGAAATCGAGTTGGCTGTCAGGCAATTCAATCTTCCGCATGAATTTTCCGATCAAACCATCGCTGAGACTGAAAAACTGCCAGACAAAGTGTTGGCCCGAGATCGCGCCCGTCGAGTGGACCTGCGTGATGTCCCCTTTTGCACTATTGACGGGGAAGATGCCCGCGATTTTGATGATGCGGTGTATGCTCAAAAAATAGGCACCTCGTGGCGACTCTTAGTTGCCATTGCGGATGTGAGCTACTACGTCAAGCCTGAATCAGCATTGGACCGTGATGCGCAGATCCGGTCAACCTCTGTGTATTTTCCAAGGCGTGTGATTCCGATGCTGCCGGAAAAACTTTGCAACGGGCTTTGTTCGTTGAATCCGGCAGTGGACCGCTGCGCCCTGGTTTGCGACATGGTCATTGATGATCTGGGCACTGTGACCGCCTACCAATTTTATCCAGCGGTGATTCATTCGCATGGTCGATTAACATACACTCGGGTTTGGAACTATTTAAGCCAACATCAAATCGAAACAGAGGGGCAAAGGATTCCCGAAGAACTTTTACCGAGTTTGGATACGCTTTATAACCTCTATAAAGTCCTTCGAGAAGCTCGTGAACGACGGGGAGCCATTGATTTCGCAACTCGAGAAACGCAAGTGCTCACTGATGAATCGGGCAACATCACCTCGATTGTGGCGCGTGTTAGCAACGATGCTCACCGCCTGATCGAAGAGTGTATGTTGGCGGCAAACACTTGCGCGGCCGACTTCATCGGGCGCCATAATCGTTTATCACTTTACCGTGTTCACGACAAACCATCCTCTGATCGGCTGTTGCAGTTGCGCCAGTTGCTCTCCGGTTTTGGACTAACGTTGCAGGGAGGCAATGCTCCAACCGCGGCTGATTATGAAGCGGTCGTTGAGGCGGTCAAGGGTAAACCCTACAATGAGGCGGTTCAGATGGCGCTGTTGCGATCCATGCAACGAGCGGTTTACTCGCCGGACAATATCGGTCATTATGGGTTAGGTTACGACTTTTACACACACTTTACATCGCCCATACGTCGATACCCGGACTTATTGGTTCACCGAACAATTCGAGCGATTTTGTCTCGCAGGACGTACAGACCTTTGGTCTACATTGAAGCGGGCCAGGTGCTTGAGGGGTACAACGGGAAATCTTTGGAAAGAACGCTTTCGGCGATGCCTCAGTCAACAAGGAGCGCGCCGCATGAACCTTCTTACGGAGATTGGGTGACGCTCGGAAAGATTACTTCAGCTTGCGAACGTCGTGCCGATGATGCCAGCCGCGATGTGGTGGCCTGGCTTAAATGTCGTTACATGAGCGAACTGGCAAAGCAACGAAAATATTTCACGGCGCGAATCAATACAGTGACTCAATTTGGAATTTTTGTGGAATTGCTCGATAACTACATCGAAGGATTTGTGCATGTTTCCAATCTGGGTTTTGACTATTTTGACTACACGGCTGACGGCACGTTGGTCGGACGTGATTTCGGTGATATTTATCGTGTTGGTCAAATTGTGAAAGTCAAGCTGATAGGAATTGATGAGGATAGACGTCGCATCGATTTTCGCATTACTTAAATCGATTTGTTTGCGTACAATAGCGACCACTAATGATTTTGGAATAAATTGCGGTTATGGCGAAAAGTATGATATTGGCGGGTTTCCATGCAGTGGGGGCACGCTTGAGAAAAGATCCGGACTCCATTCACTGTGTTTATGTTGATCCGGCCCGTCGCGACAAGAGAATGATGCAAATGCGCGATGAGCTCAAAGAGCTGGGCGTTCGCGTTATGCAAGCCAGCCATGAGAGGCTAAACGGGATGGTCAGTCGTGACATTCCACATCAGGGGATTGTCGCCATGGCGGATAACTTGGACGTTGCGCTCAGTTTCGACGAACTGATGAATAATATTCGTCCAGACACGCTCCTTTTGATTTTGGACGGAATTACGGATCCGAGAAATTTTGGCGCCTGTTTGCGTTCAGCAGACGCGGCTGGGGTACAGGCTGTCATTATTCCGAAAGATCGTTCTGCCAGCGTGACGCCTGCCGCGGCTAAAGCAGCCGCAGGCGCTTCAGAGACGGTTCCGGTGGTCACAGTGACCAATCTTGCTGCTGCGATAGTTGAGCTTCGCGACGCCGGTGTGACCGTTGTAGGCGCGGCGGGAGAAGCGACAAAAACGATTTATGATTTTGATCAGACCGGTGCTTTCGCATGGGTGATGGGCGCGGAAGGACCGGGATTACGTCAGTTAACTCGCAAGCGTTGCGATGATTTGGCGAAGATCCCTTTAACAGGTTCAGTTGAAAGTCTCAATGTTTCTGTGGCCACGGGGATTTGCCTTTTTGAGTCGGTTCGCCAACGCTATAACAATAAAAAATAATGTTGAGACAACTTTCTCGTTATTAACGTCGGTTTTTCGGAATTTACTGACAGAGGCTCCTTCGGGAGCCTTTTTAATTGGCGGGATTTTTGACTGTATCGAGCAGTTCCCGAGCAGACTTGACTCCGGAAAGCAGTTTTTGCGCCGATGCTCGATCATTAGCTGTTAGTTGGCGTTCAAGGGCCTCAAGAAGGGCCATGATTGAAGCGTCAGAGTCTTTTTGAGAAAGATATGAGGTGAGGGCATAAGCGGCAAGAAGGTTTCGTTCTACACCTGCGCCAAATCGAAATAAATTCGCAAGTAACAGCAAGGCCTTGTGCTCCTCCTGAGAAGCGGCCCGCCAAGCCCAGCGAAACGCCTCATCGTACGAAGCCAAGGTTCCGACGCCGTTTTGATAGAACATCGCCAACTCATATTGAGCCGGCGCGTACCCCGCCTTGGCCGAGAGCTTCATCCATCGCATAGCCTCTTCCTCATTATGCTTTGGATAGTCCGGTCGGACAAACAGTAGAGCAAATTCATATTGAGCTCGCGGCTCATTATTGATAGAGGCCTTGCGTAGCCAAGTTGCCGCTTGCTGGAGGTCAACTTCACACCCCTCGCCATGGGCTAGGGCGTAACCCACTCTGTATTGTGACGCTATATGCCCTTGAGCGCCGGCCAAGCGGAACCACCGCAAAGCTTGATAGGGGTCTTTGCGTCCCTGTGCGCCGTCCATCAAGGCGCATCCTAAATCGTATTCAGCCTCCGCATAGCCGGATATGGCCGCTTGTCGGAAAAGTTCCATCGCGCGATCCAAATCACGTGTTACGCCTCGCCCGTTCAGGTACATCTGACCGAGCAGATGCTGACTGGCCGCATGTTCTTTTTCCACGGCTTTTTTCAGCCATTTGAGTGCTGCGCGATTGTTTGTTGAAAGCACTTGTCCTTCAACAAGTAATTTAGCCAAGCGATATTGAGCGTCGGGATTTCCTTCTGCCGCTTCTCGAGCATAGTATTGCATGGCTTCTTTTGAAGGTTGCGGAGGCGTGTTGGCAACGCCGCCTAAAAGCCCAAGCACGTAATCGGCGCGGGCGTTCACAACGGCATGAGCCGCTTTTTTTGTGCTATTGCGCGTTGCCATGTCAGCAAAATCCTAAAAACCGATTCCGAGCAAATGCAGGCCAAGAACGTAGGTGATTGCCAGACCATAGTATCCTACCCAACCGCCAACAGCCCAGGTGATGCACTTGCCCCAGAACTTATGCTCGTAGGCTTCTCCCAATGTCTCATTGACGTAGCGCAATTGGCGAATGCCGTCGAGGAATGTCCAAACCAGCCATAGACCGGCCATGACAGTAAGCAGTACATACTGTGTGTAAGGCATGCCTCGGAGCATCGGCTCGGCAAAAATGTATAACACCATAATCAAAAGCGTCATACGCATAAAACTAAAGGATCTCAGGCTCAGTTCCTCTTTGCCTAAGGCTCGCCAATTTAAACCACAAATAATCCCACCGAAGACGGGTGTAAAAATGAAACTCAAAAGAATAGCCCACAGAGGATTCCAAAGGGCGATATCTTTTTCTTCAACCGAATTGTTGCCGACCATGATGAATAAACTTACTTTCAATCAATAAATGTGCGATTTTAAATTAAATTAATTAAAAATTTCTTAGCGTTTTCAGTTGACGTTGCTACAATCTGGGCATTGATTTTGATTTTCTATTTTATGAATTCAAAAAGCCTTTTTCTCGCAGTGTTGCTGGGTTCGGTCGTCGTGGGGTTGACCGGTTGTGCCGATACCGCTCAACGCATGAGAATCCGATCTGAGCCGTCCACCGTTTGTCTTGTTGACAATCCATCGGTGCGCCCCCAGGTGTTTCTTACGTTGCGTAGAGCTTTAATGGACAAGGGCTTAAATGTTGTTCGGGTTCAGGCCAATGATCAGCGAACATTATCGACTTGTCGGCAAACATTGCGCTATGAAGCGACATTCGGATCTTCATGGAGCTACTCGGCGTTACGCTATGCCAAGTTGGAGTTGACCGAGGTCGCCCGCCATAACAAAGTCTATACCGTTCAGTGGGATGAACGGCATGATAAGCCGACGTTGCTCGATAATGTGAATGATTCTTCGATTGAAATACGCGAGCTGGTTGACCAGCTTTTCCCGACAGAGATTCCTTGGCAATAACTCATAGGTTTTCCACCTGCTGGCACGTTTGATCTCTTCGTGAAAACCCTTAAGGTTTTTCCTACTTTAAGTTCTTGTCCGAAAGGTTGACAATAGAAACATGGCTGTTGGGAATAGTAGAGTGGTTTCTAACGGTCAAGAGCGCTCGGTTCTTCGCTTACGGGCGCTCAAACCAGGTAGGAAAGAGGGGGATACTCAGTATCTGTTCTACTTGGCGAATCGGGACGAGATTTAGGGAGCTCGGTCCGATTCAGGAAAGTGCGGGCGCTAGCCGTGCGACCTTTCCAACTTTTTCGCCCACCGAATGGATAATTCGGTGGGCATTTTTTATAAAAAAGCCTCCGGAACAGGAGGCTTTTAGCGGACGACGTTATTTTTGGCCCAATTCCGGGTCTTCTTTTGCGCGCATTAGCAATCGCGCAATTTCCGTGGCATTGTGAATTTCCAATTTGCGGTAGGCGGCTCCGCGATGGACTTGAGCGGTCTTTTCTGAGATGCCCAGCTGTTCAGCCACTTCCTTATTGGATTTGCCAAGGCTGATCAAATTAACCACCTCGCGTTCGCGTTGTGTCAAGTTTTTGAGTTTGTTTTTGAACTCAATGACATCAGCCATTTGTTCTTGGCGGTTCATGTATTCGGTGATAACGTCTTGCACCACCTTGAAAAGGCGTTCCTCGCGGACCGGCTTTTGTAAAAACTCTACTGCGCCGTGCTTCATGGTATGAACAGCCATGTCGATATCACCATGACCGCTTAGGAAGATAATCGGCAAATCAACACCCATTTCATTTAAATGGGTTTGCAACCCAAGCCCGCTCATGTTCGGCATACGCACATCAAGGATGATGCAGCCCGGACGGGAAAAATCGTTGCTAGCAAGAAATTGAGAACCGTCGCGATAGGTTTTGACTTCCCAGCCCTCGCCTTCGAGCAAAAAGGCCATCGAATTACGGATGCCTTCATCATCGTCAACGATTCGCACTAAGGGCGTATTGTTTTGCATGGGAAAACTCCTTTCCAATAGTCAATTTTATAAGTATAAAAAATTCTGTAAAAAATAGGGCAGTCAGATGTCGTAATTTTGACAAAAAAAGACCGGCGGAAAATTCCGCCGGTCCTAAAGAACTGCTAAGAGTATGTTCTTAGTGAACAATTACCGGTCGTGACCGCGTTCCTTGCTGGAGAACTTCTTATTGGTTGCGCCGGCGACTTTAACCGTATCGAACGCGGCAATGCGGTCGCCGCCTTCACGGGTGTAGAGCCATGTATCAAAGACAGCGCCGGCCATCATGAAGCGAGCGAGGTCTTTTTGAGCAAACGTCATGACCATATCGGCCTTGCCGTCGCCGTCAACATCAACCTTTTCAAAGGCCTTCGGTTGCGTGAGGTCACTCATGACGCCCGATGTGGTGAGACTCGAGCGTCCGACACCGGCATAGGTCTTCTTTTGATCAATCTTCGTGGCGTCCAGTTTTTCATCGCTCAAGAGGGCGATCTTGACATCAGCGGCGCTCTTCGGATCAATGCTGTCGGCCATCACAACGATCTTGTGCGGGGCGATTTCATCCAAATGGTTTTGGATAGCGCCACGGGCTTCGGCCAGTTTGGCAACGTTGTAACGGTGCAAAATAGCCATTGCGTGAGCTTCAGAAACCTTCATGGCAGCCTTGGCTTGAGCGCGGATGCCAGTCTGTTCATCAGCCCATTTTTCTTCCAAGTCTTCGATGATATCGAAGTTGTCATCACGGTCATCACGTTGGAATTCCAACGTGTTGGCATTGTTGATAAAGGTCGCAGAAGCCCATTCAGGATGATAGTCAAAGCGATAGTCGCGCGCTTGGAAATGTTCTTTCGTTGCGGTGGCGGCATCCATGAAGTGCATGTCTTCGGAAGGCTTGGCCAACGGATAGAACGGAATGTAAGGCGTTTCGCACGGACGAGCCAAAGCGCGATAGCTCGTGATAAAGGCCGGGATGTCGTTTAATTCGAAGACGACGGATTCATGCGTTGTGACACGGCACGGACCGAAGCCAAGATGGTGATACCAACCGTCTTTGTCATCGCCGATTTGTTCTTCATGCAAGCGCAAAATATTCTTAACATCTTCTACGCCGAACTTCTTGTCCGGGGTGAAGGAGTACGGGAATTGTTCCGGATCGGTGATCTTCTTGCCAGTGATGTATTTCCAAGCCACCTGGTTGCGACCGAAGTTGTAGCCGACGGCGCGTTGTTCAGCAGGCTGCACCGCTTCGCGGAAGTTAAAGTCGTTATAGACACCCGGAGTGGCGGGTTTATAACGGCCGTTCTTAATGGAGCGTTCGATCAAACCTGGGGAAACAATGACGTTTTCGGTATCCGTTGCATCAACCTTGTCCATCATGAAGTTATTCGGAATGTAGATCACTTCATTGTCTTTGACACGACGGGCCACCCAAGTGTTGCCCTTGTGAATAGCCAATTGCCAGGCTTCGTTCTTATCGGCGATCGTGTAGGTACGGCCTTCGGAGAAGTAACCGTATTTACCTAACAAGTCGATAGCGATATCCACAGCTTCGCGAGCGCTGTGGGCGCGCTCTGCCATTAAGCGACGAATGCCATAACCGATGCCGCCGTCTTTGAGCTTTTGATCCTTGTCAAAAATGTTTGAGCAAGCGTTGGAGACAATGACCACACCGGCTTCGTTGACGAAACCGTCGGAGAAGGACGAACCGTCGGGATCAAGTGTTTGGGACCAGTAAAAGCCCAATGTTTCGCGCACTTGCGGAATCTTGGCGGCGGTTGGCTCGTAGGTGATCATTTCGCCAGCCTTATGCTTGGCAGGGGGAACCCAGTATTGAGGATTGAAAATACGGCCGCCGTTATCTTCGTTATGACCGATCAGGATTTCACCGGTCTTGGAGACGTCTTTGCCGACAATCACAGTTGAGCAGGCCATGGTGCTAAGCGGCAATGCAATCAAAGCAGAACCGACAGCGCAGGCCATCAGTGAAGCACGAAAATTCATTTGACACTCTCTCTCAAAATTAACAAATAATCACTTCGTCTATGGGCTTAACGCGGCCTATTGAAAGGCGATAAAACGCATTAGGCGCACCATGGCGAAGGCCGGCCACGAAGGGGAGGCTCAAGAAAAAAAAGCGACCACGGTCGAGGTCGAGACAATTATGATCGCATCTCATGAAGATAATGACCCAAGAGGTCTAGGAGAAACCCTTAAGCTACACTTAATATTTGACTTAGGCTAAAAGAAATTCGTTTCTTAATGATTAATAGGGCAACTGTTCAAAGGCTTTTTGCATGGTGTCTCGTTCAAGGGGATCCACCTGAAAGTCATGAGCAATTTTTTCCCACTCAGAGGCGCAAAAAGAGGCGATGCGAACAGCCTCCTGCTCCGCATAAGCTCGTTTTAAGCCAAAATAAGGTGCCACATTGATAGCTTCTTGCAGGTTGGCGCGATCACAATCGTCATTAACGGCCGTTGCATGATGACGCCTTGAGACTGACACAGGTGTCGGCCTTAAAGAGTAGATTGGGGCCAATCGCCAACCTTCCCGCTCCCGAATAAAACCGATGTTGTCCAACGTGTCATTAACATTGCCGATAGACATATTAAAGACCATTCTTTGCCACAGTTCTTTGAGATCCTCCATGGGGCGGGCACCATCTTGATTTAGTATATCAGCCACTTCCAGGTAAGAGTGTTCACTGTTTGGACCAGCGGCTAACAGCGCTTTTGCTGAAGCAAAGCCGATAGGCAACCCTTGCCTATTTCTATCAAAGCGCTCGGTGACTAGTATCTCCATTCCACGGGTTGTTCGAAGTTCGGCGTTGACGGTATGCAACCCAACTCGTTTAGCTAAAGACAGGGCGACAGCTTCCCATAGTATTAAATTTCGTTCCGGATCGGGTGTGTTAAATTTTGAAATAACATTTAAATTTTTACCCGTAATATAGCCAAGCTTGAAACGTGAACCGGGGAGGGCGTCTAAAGCACTATAGAGAGAATCTATATTGGCAATATTCAAGTGTCCAAGGATTAAACGCTCCAAATCAACAGCGATCGGACCGATCATTTTTGATTGAAGCGGCGGTTGAAAAAGCGTCGAAAAGCCCAATGCGCCCGGGCGAATCGTGTCTTGGGCGGCCAAGGTTAACTCCAACGGATTCAAATCTCTGCCGAATCGTCGTTTGGCTGCCTTGGTAGCCCCTAAACCGGGGATTAAGTCATATAAGAATCCGAAGTAAGGATGGGATCGAGTTGTCTTGAAAATGCGAGAGGCGAGGGGCAAATCCACCCCAAGCGCATATCCATCCCGGAGCCACTGTTCGTCGTAAGCGAATAAGATTTCACTGTTTTCGACACTAGGGTCAAACTTCAATCGACCAACAATCAATGGGTTAGGATAACTTTTAAAGTAAAGGTTGAATGTTTGTAAAGCCATTTTCTTTCTAAATGCGACGGCGAGGAGCTCGAGCTCTTTGTGGCAATCGTTCAGATTCAAGTCTCAATCCTGAGGTGTCAGAGGCGGGGGAGGCGATCTCACTTAACGGGGTGCCAAGACCAATCGCTTGCATAACCGCTGCGACATTGCCAATGGCTACTCCGGGGTCACCAGCTTCTACTTTTGCTAGGGTGTTGAGCGATATGCCGGCTCTAGCTGCAACCTGAGATTGCGGCAAACGGCGGCGGAGCCTTGCAACTTTCAAATTTTCTCCGAGCGCCTTTAAAGACGTTTCGATGCTGATGGAAGGTCTCATATTATCTTTAATATAATGATATTTATTGCGTGTTAATACGCATTATTATGATAATTAAATG
>ERZ779866.4481-NODE-4481-length-10326-cov-3.462467_pt1 | contig 10326 bp, 7 predicted proteins | sample MGYA00511248_ERZ779866 | MGnify/ENA primary metagenome ERZ779866 (study PRJEB29588, sample SAMEA2155758) | human gut metagenome | biome: human gut; feature: human-associated habitat; material: faeces | place: Denmark | collected 2008/2010 ... | reverse complement strand
ACCATTACCCCTGAAGACGCGGCAAAGCTTGTCGACTATGTATATTCCTACGAAATGTTCCTCCTGTTCTATTACGGAGTAGAAGGCAAGGCCTGGGAATATGAGGAAGACGGCGTCCACATTTTGGACTACACCCTCGACCCTGACTACCGCAAGGGCGACATTGAAAATCAGTATATGCCTTTAGACGCCAAGGAAAGCGGAACAACCTGGAACGGTTGGACGGCATATGTCCCGAACGCCCGTATGGCCGACCTGTGGAGCCCGTATGCAAAGACTTATAACTCCCCGCAGGAAGCCCTTGACGCCGGCGAGCCTTATGCGGAAGGCAACTCGACCGCCGAGCTGTGGATGACCCAAAACGAGGTTGATTATCATCAGCCCAACTGGGTCCAGCTCAATAACCTGAATGAGTGGGGCATGGAAAACATCAATGTTGCCGCTTATTACGATTATGAAACTCTCCCGACAGCGGAAGAAGCCGCAATCCAGAGCGAATATGCCAATGATCTGAAGACCTACCTGGTCGAAACTGCAACCAAGCTGGTCATGGGTGAATACAACGTTGCAGATCTGCAGTCGTATATCGATTATGCCTATGAGAATCTCGGCCTGCAGGAGTACATTGATGTCCAGCAGATCCGCGTCGATAATGCCGATTTCTTTGCTCATGGTTTCACCGTCCTTACCGAAGAGTATAGCAAAGCGCCGCCGCGCTGTCAAGATCCGATCTCCGGGGATCATTTTCGAAATGATCCCCGGAGATCCGGCGGGAATCGCGGGGACAGGAGGGCGAAAAAATTTCGCGGCGGACGTTTTGCTTGCAATCCGGCGGGGACGGGCTTATAATAGGGAGTGCTGGAACAGGAGCCGGCTGTGCTCCTGTCAGCCGAATCAGACAGAGAAACAAAAGGAGTGATATGCGCCGTGAGCAGCGACCCTCTGAGTCGAACATGGAAGAATGACATGCCCAGCACGGCGCAGGAAGGCTGAGGGAAAAGCCCCTCATGTCTGCGCGCCGGTTTTGCCGCCCGTCAGGACGCGTCACGCACTCATCCAAGGCCCGTGCAGGTCACGGAGTTTGGATGAGCGTATGACAGAGAGCGTCTCCGGCGGCGGACACAAAAAAGACGCGCGGACAGGGACCGGTCTCTGCGGCCGGATAAAGGGAACGGACCGTGGGCAGACTGCCGTATCATAGGCGCTGCGGTCCGGAGAAGGAGTTTGCCTGTCCCCGGCGCGTCGGAAAGACGTGATATTGATGCTCTCCATCCACAAGACCATTGACAAGAAGATGACTCGCCTGGACGCCATCCAGGACGGCTGCTGGATCAACCTGACTTACCCCACCGAGGACGAACTGAACACGGTGTCCGAGGCGCTGAACGTGGACCCGGGCTTTCTCCGGGCCGCGCTGGACGAAGAGGAGACCTCCCGTATCGACACCGAGGACGGCCAGACCCTGATTATCATCGACGTCCCCGCCGTGGAAAAGGACGACGCGGTGGTCTACTCCACCATCCCTCTGGGCATTATCGTGACGGAAAAGCACATCATTACCGTCTGCCTGAAGGAATCCTCCATTGTGAAGGACTTCCAGGACGGACTGGTGAAGAACGCCGAGACCCAGAAGCGGACCCGGTTTATCCTCTACATGCTCCTCCAGGTGGCCAAACGATTCCTGCAATACCTGAAGCAGATCGACAAGATCTACAATTACATGGAGCGCCACCTCTACAAGTCCCAGCGGAACAAGGAGCTTATCCAGCTGCTGGACCTGGAGAAGTCCCTGGTTTACTTCAATACCTCCCTGAAGGCAAATGAGGTCACCCTGGAGAAAATCCTCCGCGGACGCATCATCACCCTCTACGAGGAGGACCACGACCTGCTGGAGGACGTGCTGATTGAGGTCCGCCAGGCCATTGAGATGGCCAATATCTACTCCTCCATCATCTCCGGCATGATGGACGCCTTCGCCAGCGTCATCTCCAACAACCTGAACGTGATCATGAAGGTGCTGACCTCCATCACCGTCCTGCTCACCGTGCCCAATATCATCTTCGGCTTCTACGGAATGAACATCACCGCCGGTCTGCCCCTGGACCAGTTCGGGTGGATTCCGCTGATTCTGGCCGTCGTCACGCTCAGCGTAGTGGCCATCATTCTGAAGCGGCACGACCTCTTCTGAACAGACAACAAAACAACCTGTCAGAGCGCCGTATGTTTGCACCAAAAAACATACGGCGCTTTATTTGCCCTTGTGCAGGGGACAAAAAAACTGCGCCAGGTATTGACAATTGCAAAATTTGATATATAATTCACAATGCAACAACGGGCGCCGTCCGCTTCCAGGGAAAGAGAGCGGGCGGCTGGTGAGAGCCCGCGGGGAGGCGCGCGCGAGTCTCAGCCCATCAGTCCGGCGCGGCCCCCGCGTTATCGGGGGAAAGAGAGGGCGCGCACGCGCGCCAAGCAATCGTGGTACCGCGGGAAATCCACTCCCGTCCTTTGCAGCGCAGGGGACGGGGGTTTTTTCATCTCCGCAAACGAATCAGGAGGTTTCAGCCATGCCCAACGCACCCTATGACTTTGCCGCCATCGAGAAGAAGTGGCAGCAGATCTGGGAGGAGGAGAAGACCTTCGCCGCCAGCGACGACTTCTCCAAGCCCAAGTACTACACGCTGATCGAGTTCCCGTATCCCTCGGGCGCGGGCCTGCACGTCGGCCACCCGCGCTCCAACACGGCCATGGACATCATCGGCCGCAAGAAGCGCCTGCAGGGCTACAACGTGCTCTTCCCCATCGGGTGGGACGCCTTCGGCCTGCCGACGGAGAACTACGCCATCAAGAACCACATCCACCCCGCCATCGTCACCAAGCAGAACATCGACCACTTCCGCCAGCAGCTCAAGATGCTCGGCTTCGGCTTCGACTGGGACCGCGAGGTCGACACCACGGACCCCAGCTACTACAAGTGGACGCAGTGGATCTTCCTGCAGCTCTTCAAGCACGGCCTGGCCTACAAGACCGAGATGCCCATCAACTGGTGCACGGGCTGCAAGGTGGGCCTGGCCAACGAGGAGGTCGTCGGCGGCAAGTGCGAGCGCTGCGGCAGCGAGGTCGTGCGCCGCGTCAAGTCCCAGTGGATGCTGCGCATCACCGACTACGCGCAGAAGCTGCTCGAGGGCCTGGACGACGTGGACTTCATCGAGAAGGTCAAGACGCAGCAGCGCAACTGGATCGGCCGGTCCGAGGGCGCTCAAATCGAGTTCGGCATCGTGGGCGGCGGCAGCTTCCGTGAGTCCGAGCATAAGTGCCCGGGCAAAGAGATTGTTGTTTATGATACGAACGACATCGGTAAACTTGGCCTTGCAATTTGCTATGACCTTCGCTTCCCAGAGCAGTTCCGCCTGATGGCGATGGAGGGGGCGGACGTGTTCTTCAACCCCGCAAGCTTCGTGCTTATGAGTGGCAAGGATCATTGGGAAGTGCTGCTGCGCGCCCGTGCGATTGAAAACAGCTGCTACCTTCTCGCGGCCGATCAGTGCGGCGTGAAATACGATGGACCGACCTATGGCCGTTCCCTCATCATCGATCCCTGGGGCACCGTAATTGCCAAGGCGCCGGATTACCCCTGCGTTATCACCGGCGAGATCGACCCCGCTTTCCGCATGAAAGTCAAGAAGCAGGTCATTACGCTAGAAAACAGGCGGGAAGACGTCTATAGCCTTACCAAGGTCTGATCCCCATTTCCAAGTATACATCGCCGCAGCGAGCGGGGCACCCCCTTCTCCGCGGCGATGTATTTTGGAACTGGATTTTCCTTGCGCACATCCCATAAATTAATCCAAAAGAGGAAATACGATCATGTTTGAAAAATACATTGCAGCAGTCATTCAATTAGATACTACGACCTGCTATGAAGATAACCTGAAGGCTGCCGCAGATTTCATTGGCGAAGCCCATGCCCGCCGTGCAAAGCTCGTTACCCTTCCTGAAAACTGGACCTATCAGGGCAACGACTACCTTGATTATGCGGAAGAAATGCCCGGAGGCCGTCTGGCCGCTATGCTGAGCCAACTCTCCGCAAAGTATGGCATGTGGATTCACAGCGGCAGTTCAAGCGAAAAGAATGAGAACCCAAGCGATCCCCGGCCTCATAATACCAGCATGCTCTTTAATCCCAAAGGGGAACTGGTTGCCAAGTATCGCAAAGTACATGCTTCCGACATGGATGTTGCCGGTGCGCATGCCTACCGGGAATCCGATCATAAATGCCCGGGCAAGAAAATCGTAGTTTATGATACGAAAGAGGTCGGCAAACTTGGTCTTTCCATTTGCTACGACCTTCGTTTCCCCGAGCTTTTCCGCTTAATGGCACTGGATGGTGCGGAGGTATTCTTCGTTCCTTCAAGTTTTTATCTGATGACTGGCAAAGATCATTGGGATATCCTGCTTCAGAGCAGAGCCATTGAAAACAGCTGCTACCTGTTGGCTGGCGCGCAGTGCGGCGTAAAGTATGACGGGCCGACTTATGGCCGCTCCCTCATCATTGACCCCTGGGGGAACATCATCGCCAAAGCATCGGATAAGCCCTGCGTCATCACTGCGGAAATCGATTCAAATTACCGTCAGAAGGTCAAGCGACAGGTTATTACGCTTGAGAACCGCCGGGCTGATGTATATCGTTTGAATAAAATTTAAATGGGCTGCGCCCATCATAAGCTGCGGGCTCTCCCCCCGCTCCTTCTCTTGCTGAAACGCCCCTGCGCGGCTGTGCTGCACAGGGGTGTTTTCATTATGCTCAAGGCTCAGGACAATTCCTCGTTTTGCTGTGTTTCCTGCGTCGCCGGAACGCGCTCCAGCGAAAAGCCACGCCCCTTCACTTCCTTTACACGGGAAATCATGGTAAATGCGTTTACATCGATTTGCCGGATCAGCTCGTTTGCGGCATAGAGCTTCCTTTGTGGGATGACGCAAAGCACTGCCATGCGCCGCTTTTTTCCAAGGCCCGTTTCAATATAGATCATGGAGACACCTACGTCAAGGTCACGCAGCAGCTTTTCACGAAGCGCCTCGTACTTTTCTGAAACAATCAAAAGCTGCAGCTGCGCCTGCCCAAAAAGCACAACCTGATTCATGACCGCAGTTGTAATCAAAAGTGATAGCACGCCATATAATATCTGCTCCGAAGTACAGAAAAAAGCCTGCATGCCAAGCACGATAAAGTCAACCACATACAGAAGTACCGCAACCGGAGCATGGGTAAACTTATTCAAAACCATCGCAAGGATGTCCGTTCCGCCGGTCGAAGCGCCTTGCCGCACGATCAGGCCAATGCCAATGCCCAACAAAAGCCCTGCAAAAATTGCGGCAAGCAGATCGTTTTCCGTCAAAGCATCGATGCCCGGAATCCGCTGAAACAAGGCAAGCAGCGCTGGATACAGCAACGTACTTGCAACCGTACTCAAAGCAAATTTCTTTCCAAGCACCCATGCACCCAGAACAAAGAACAGCACATTAAAGGCAAAAACAGTTACGGTAAGTTCCAGCCCAAAAGCATGTTGAAGCGTAAGGCTGATGCCGGTAGAACCGCCGATCAAAATGCTGTTTGGAACGATAAACGCAGCCACCGCCAAAGCGTTGCTCACGTTCCCGGCAAAAATTCCGGCAAATGTCCTCAAATGCTTTTTCATCGGCGCTTCCCCCATCGTTTATTTTCAAAACATAACCCGGGAACCGCCTTTCCCGGGCCTGCACAAGGCTGCATTTATGTGCGTCCCTACATACGCCGTTAATTATACACTCCCCCTTTTTGTTGTCAATCGTTCTTCAACAAATATATAATATCCGTTTTATTCCCGCATATAGCTGCAAAAGCCAAGCGTTTCAGCTTGGCTTTTGCGTGTTCTCCGCGTCAGCTCCGCCCTTGCGGCACTTCGCGCTTTCTGATTGTCCTGCATTCAGAAAGAAGCATCCCCGCCAGAGTCAGCGCAGTTCCCAAGCCCGAAAGCGGGGTGATCTGCTCGTGCAGGAACAAGGCCGAAATAACGACCGTGATCACGGGTACGGCATAAATATAGGTCGTGGCTGAAACAGGGCCCAAATACTTTATGGCTGTGTTCCATGTAATAAAACAAAGTGCCGAGGCTCCAAGGCCCAAAAAGAGAATGTGGAACAGATAGGCCGGGGTCTCCAGCCTGGACAACCCCAGCTTGAAGTCAAACAAGAACAGGGCCGGCACCATGCAGAGCAAACCGTAAAAAAATACGCGTCTTGTTGTGAGGATGATATTATATCCAAAGCTGGCGATTTTCTTCGTCAGCACGGAATAACAGGCCCAAAGTAAAGCAGCAGCCACCGCGAGCAGATCCCCGAGCGGGTTCAGCTCCAGCTTTGCGCCATTGAAAGAAATCAGGCCGATCCCCACCATGGCAACAATGAATCCCGCAAAAAACGTACCTGGCAGTTTTTCCTGTCCCTTCATAACCAAATGGCTCAAAATCGCTGTAAAGAACGGGGCCGCTGAAAGAATCACCCCAACGTTTGAAGCAAGCGAATAAGAAAGCGCCATGTTTTCCAGCAAATAGTACAGGCAGATTCCGCAGAGGCCTGCCGCAGCCAGCGTACACTCCTGTTTAAGGCTCGTCCCCTTTAAACGGTGCGGACAGACGGCCAGAAGGGCCAGAAACCCTAAGCTAAAGCGAAAAAACAGAATTTCAACCGGCTGGAATGCATTCAGCAAAACCTTTGTTGAAATCAGTGTTGTTCCCCAAACCGCAACCGTAAACAGGGCTGCCAGATGCCCCATAGTGTTTTTACTTTTCATGTTGTATCCTTTATACTTCTTCCTCTGAAAATGCTGCGTCGCATTTCCATGTATCTTTCCCGGCAAGCATGGTGCGCAGCACCTGCACCTGCAGAATCTCCTCCGGGGGAATTGCAAAAATATCCCTGTCCAGCACAGCCATATCTGCAAACTTGCCGACTTCCAGCGTGCCTGTGCATACCTCGCCCCCCACCGCATAGGGTATATTCTTGCTGAACAGGCAGAGCGCCTCATAAACGCTGAGCTTTTCTTCGGGCTGCATGCCGCCTTTTGGCCAGCCCTCCAAGTCCGTTCGGGTAACTGCGCTGTAAATCGCCGGCATGGGTGCACAGCTTTCCACGGGCGCATCAGATCCGCCGGTAAGCAAAAGGCCGTTCTTCCTGTAGGTGCGCCAAAGATAGCCGTTCTTCATGCGTTCTGACCCAAGCCGTTCCTGCACCCAATGCATGTCTGTAAGAAAAAACACGGGTTGCACATCCAACACAACCGGCAAAACAGCCATGCGAGCAATCAGCTCTGGCGTGGCAAGTTGAGCATGAATGATTCGGAATGGTGGCAGCGCCGCAATACGCTCCTGCGTCCATCCTTCCGCAAAAAGGCACGCAATTGTATGTTCTACAGCAGTCACCACCATGTCAAGCGCCCTGTCCCCGATTGCATGCACCGCGCACTGGATGCCCTGACGCGAAGCGCGGAGCATTTTACTTTCCAGCGATTGCTGATCTTCAACGACGATCCCCAGCGCTTCGGGAGCATCGGCATACGGCTCATACAGCGCTGCGCTGCGGGAACCGAGGCTTCCATCGCAAAACAATTTATATCCGCCCAAACAAACCTTAGCCGAAGAAACCTTTTGCCCTTCCCGACCGCCAGCCAGCTTCCCTTCAAGTTTTTCAAGCCTGTCCTGATACACCGTCACCCGAAGGGGCAGCAGCCCCTGCTGATCCAACTGTGCATACACGTCAACATCCTCGAAATACTTCCAAATATCGGCGGCATAGGTATGCATGGTTGTCATGCCAAGAGAAGCCATTTTCTGCAATTGGCTTGCCATAATCTTTCGCTTCAGCTCGGGATCCGACAGAGGATCCGGGATCAACGCATCAAAAATGTTTGTCAACTGCTCCCGCAGGATTCCGTTTGGATACCCGTCCGCTTCAATCTCTATCTCCCCGCCGGGTCCTGCCGGATAGCCTTTCCCAATGCCGGCACGCACCAACGCCGCAGTATTAGCCACAGCGGTATGCAGACAAGCACGCTTGATAACGATTGGATGCTCTGTACTGGCCAAATCCAGGTCATGGCGCGTCGGCAGCCTGTCTTCTCCATCATCCCATTTTGATTGATCAAAATTAGAGCCTCTGATCCATTCCCCCTTCGGTGTTTCAGCCGCTTTGTTTTGCAACCGTGCAATCGCTTCCGCCTTAGACGTACAACCACCCAAATCCACAGTGGTGAGGGCTTGGCAAACAGCGTAAAAATGCATGTGGCTGTCGCCCAGACCGGGAATCACAGTTTTTCGCGCAAGATCAATGGTATCATCCGCCTCGTATCGCGTCAATGCCTCCGCGTCCGAACCTGCAAAAACGATTTTTCCAGCTTGAATTCCCAAGGCCTCAACGACCTCGGCTTCATTCCGCATCGTATGAATCACTCCATTGAGCAGCAGGCGATCCAACTTTGTTTTCATTTGTTTCCACTCCATCCAGCTTAAAATACAGCATAGCATCCGGCGCATCGAGTGCCCGATCCTATGCTGTCGTGATATTCAAAAGAAGCCTTCTATTTTCCCTGAGGCATCTTCCTTTCGGCAAACGCCTTTCGGATCTGCGCGAGCTTTTCCGGCTCGGAAATCAGCTCATAAGCAGTTGCCGCAAGAATCTTTCCCGCATACAACACCGCATCATGGTTCTCCTTGCTCTTTCCCTGCGCGGCAGCCTCCCTGCTATGACCGGGAACGGGGATATCGCCATCGCTCGAAACGCGGATACAGGCGCCGGGGATTACATAGCATACGTTTCCAAAATCTGTAGATCCGGTTTTTTGCCGGGGTGGCGCAAGTTTTGGCGCGCCCGCCAGTTCCGCGTTCTTCATCAGCAGCGCATTCAATTCCGGCACCGGAATGCTGTTGTCAATGTCCCGCCCCCGCTTTAGGGTATATTCGGTTTCCGTCATAAGCCCTGCGCCATCAAGAATTTTTTTGATGCGCGCCAGCACGTTTTCAAGCGCTACCCTGTCATAAGACCGGGCGATGATCTGCGCAGCCGCATGAGCCGGAACCGCATTTGCCGGCATGCCGCCATCGGTGATGGCATAATGAACCCGAACATCGTCCGGCACATGCTCACGCAGACACTCAATTCCATGAAATGCCAGAAGCAGGGCATCCAATGCGGAGCGGCCATCTTCCGGATGGATTGCCGCGTGCGCGCTCTTTCCGCGGTACTCCACAGCAAGCGTGCTTAACGCCAGCGTGCGCAGATCCACACCCGTGCCACTGGAACTTGCATGCATCATCATGGCAATATCGATATCGCGGAAGCATCCGTTTTCGAGCATGATGATCTTTCCGCCCTCCGTCTCCTCCGCCGGTGTGCCGTAAATGACAATCGTACAGGCCTGCTCCGGAGAGAGCGTTTCGCGTAACGCTACGGCCGCACCGACAACCGAGGGGCCCTGCAGGTGATGTCCGCACCCATGGCCAATGCCTTCCAGCGCATCGTATTCACACAAAAATCCAATTGAGGGGCCGCCCGTACCGTTTTCCCATACGGCGCGGAAAGCCGTGTCCAAACCGCCGACGCCCAGCTCCACTGAAAACCCGTTCTGCCGCAGATATTCCGAAAGAAAAACGCTGGCTTTATATTCTTTGAGGCCCACCTCCGGGTTGTCACAGATATAGTCTGCTATGCGCAGGAGTTCCTCTTTCCTCACATCTATGGCTTGGAACAGTTCTTTCTTCATTTCGGCCTCGCTCATTTCGCGCCTCCTGTATAAAGCGTGCATGCCACAAAATGACCGGGCTCCGCTTCTATGAGGTGCAGATCCTCCTCCTGGCAGCGGGCGCTTGCAAGCGGGCAGCGGGCGGCAAAGCGGCAGCCCGGCTTGGGATCGATGGGGTTGGAAACCTCCCCCTTGATAACGCCTGCGCCCCGCTCCCGCGGCATCAGCTTGGGAATCGGGATCGCTGAAAGCAGCGCCTTTGTATATGGGTGCAGCGGATTTTCAAACAACCGCTCAGATGCGACGCGTTCCACGCACTGCCCGAGATACATAACGGCGATTTCATTTGAAATGTGCTTGACTACGGACAGGTCGTGCGTAATGAACATATAGGTCAGTCCCATGTTCTCCTGCAGATCCATCAGCAGGTTCAAAATCTGCGCCTGAATGGAAACGTCCAACGCGCTCACCGGTTCATCGCATACAATGAATTTGGGTTCAACGGCTAACGCACGCGCAATGCCGATGCGCTGGCGGCGGCCGCCGTCCAGTTCATG
>ERZ779866.4476-NODE-4476-length-10335-cov-3.900681_pt1 | contig 10335 bp, 10 predicted proteins | sample MGYA00511248_ERZ779866 | MGnify/ENA primary metagenome ERZ779866 (study PRJEB29588, sample SAMEA2155758) | human gut metagenome | biome: human gut; feature: human-associated habitat; material: faeces | place: Denmark | collected 2008/2010 ... | reverse complement strand
TGAAGTGTTACTTTAAGGTTGGGTACTAAGAGCTAGTTTCTGAAAAGTTTAGGATGTAAGCTCCTCAATGTAAGGGAGGATTCACAGCCTGGTCAGCGTGATAAATCTCTTGCCATGCTTCTCAAATAGGTTATCGAAGTCGGGCAACGAATTTCGGTAACCTATTTTCCAATGAAGTCCCCTTATTCTTTTTTGCTCAGCGTGTAATTAAGCTGCGATTGGATTTTGTCCATGTTGCGGGTTAAGAGCGTGAGTTTTTGACCGCCGTCACTGACAAGGAAATTGTGGCGCGGCCCATCACCGTCACTGATGAGCTGCCAGACGACGGAATTGTTGTCAAAAGCGCTTCCCCGAAATGTCAGCCGCCGTCCTGTGTAGGTATAGGTTTTGTCCAGACCGTTTTCGGCTTCAAGATACGTCATCTGCAAAAGAAAATCGCCGTCACCGCTATTGGCGCGGTTTCGAATCCGAAGGTCATATCGAATGCCCGGGCAGTCAGCGGCAGGCAATACACCTTGATAATCGGAGTACTGCAGTTTTCCGAGCGATTGATCGGCCAAACCTGAAGGCTCTTTGAAAATCACTTTACCTCTTTGCGAAACAGTCCACCGACCATCAATCATGCGAAGATTTTTAGTATCGTCGTCTTCAATATTCCAAACATGGGTGCCGTCAGGCAGGGTGCGCCTCTGAAGTGTTTCTGTTCGTTTTTCAGCGGTAATGTACAAATCAGCGGTAAGCTTGTCGTCGCTCATACTCACGTAAATCGCACGGTTTGTACCGTCTGCGGGCTCGGTTCGGATAGAGTCATTAAAAAATCGGACAGGCCACGGGTCATTGACTTTACTGACGGTTGAAACCTTTTGAGCATCAAGCCCTTCGCGGTAAACTCCCTGATACTGTACCCGGACAGTGTCGCCGATCAAAAGGCCCCTTAATTGACTGCGATCAGCGCCGACAGTCGCAAAAGTCATCTGTCGGCCACTCTCAGCTGTGATTGTCAGCGTATTCATTGAGGCGTCGCTCACAATGCCTTCGGCAGTATGAGTGCCAATCGTTGAACAGGCAGACAATGCGGCAGCGCCGGTGAGTATGACAGTAATCTTTCCGAGCATTCTCTTTTCCTCATTAACAGACCTTTTCTTTCCATTTTAAAGACAAGGCATTGTTTTTCCTCACATTTAAACGCTCTAATTGTTTAAATGTGAAAATTATCAATCAATGGATGGCTAAAAAACAAAGAGCACAACATATTGTATAAGAGGGTAAACCCTAAAAGGTTTTTGAAAGTGTGTATCCCATGATATTCAAGCGATTCTCGGCATTGTGGATAAGTGTTGAAACTAAATATGGTACTGACTGAAAAACTGCTTAATTTTTAGGCAATAAATTAAAACAACTCGTTTAGAGTAAAGAGCACTGATCGCTCGATTTTTGGGCGATATTCGTTTTTTGGAGATCTCAGATGTTGGAGAACAAGTTATCGCACCTTATCAAGCGTGACGGCAGTGTTAAAGATTTCGACGCTCGAAAGATTGTCGCTGCCATTGCCAAAGCGGGTAAGGCGACGGGGGAATTTGACGAGCCGCAGGCTGCCAGAATTACAGAAGAGCGGGTGCTGCCGAGTTTGATTGCGCTCAATTTGGTGACGCCGCACATCGAACAGGTTCAGGATGCCGTCGAACACGCTCTTTTTGATGAAGGGTATTTCAAAACGCTGCGCGCTTATATCGTTTATCGCGAGCAGCGCCAGAAAGCGCGTGACGCCCGTCAAAGCTGGGTTAACGTCGAGTCTTCCATCAATGAGTATCTCCAGCAGCTTGACTGGCGCGTTAATGCCAATGCCAACCAGGGCTACTCTTTGGGCGGTCTCATTCTTAATGTTTCGGGTAAGGTCGTCGCCAACTATTGGTTAAATTACATCTATCCGCCTGAAATCGGCCGCGCTCACCGTGAGGCAGACTTTCATATCCATGACCTCGATATGCTCTCAGGTTACTGTGCAGGGTGGTCTCTTCGCACGCTCCTCACTGAAGGTTTAAACGGCGTGCCGGGTAAGGTTGAAGCGGGCGCCCCCAAGCACTTGTCGTCAGCCACGGGGCAAATCGTCAACTTCCTCGGAACCATGCAAAACGAATGGGCGGGTGCTCAGGCCTTCTCATCCTTTGATACGTACCTGGCTCCTTTTATCAAAAAGGACAATGTGCCCTATGAGGAAGTACGCCAGCATATCCAGGAATTGATTTATAACCTCAACGTGCCCTCACGCTGGGGTACTCAAACGCCTTTTACCAACCTCACCTTTGACTGGACCTGCCCTGAAGATCTTCGTGATCAGCACCCGATTATCGCCGGTGAAGAAATGCCCTTCACGTACGGTGACTGCAAGCGCGAAATGGATATGATCAATCGCGCCTACATTGAAGTGATGATTCAGGGGGATGCCAAAGGCCGTGTGTTTACATTCCCGATTCCGACCTACAACATTACGCCTGACTTTGACTGGGACAGCGAAAACGCCGACCGGCTTTTTGCCATGACCGCTAAGTACGGTCTGCCTTATTTCCAGAACTTCATCAATTCGGAATTAAAGCCCAATATGATCCGTTCGATGTGCTGCCGCCTGCAGCTTGATCTGCGCGAACTCTTAAAGCGCGGCAACGGTCTTTTCGGCTCGGCTGAACAAACGGGTTCTCTGGGTGTGGTGACGATTAACTGCGCTCGCTTGGGCTACCTCTTTAAGGGCAATGAAGAAGGGCTCTTTAACCGACTCGATCATCTGTTGGATTTGGCTAAGACAAGTCTTGAAATTAAGCGCAAAGTGATTCAGCGCCACATTGACCAAGGACTTTTCCCGTACACAAAGCGCTACCTTGGGACGCTGCGCAACCACTTCTCCACGATCGGCGTGAACGGCATCAACGAATGCATCCGCAACTTTACCCGTGATGAACATGACATCACCGATGACTGGGGACACGCCTTTGCCTTAAAACTTTTGGATCATGTGCGCGCCCGTATGGTTGAATTCCAGGAAGAAACCGGTCACATGTATAACCTGGAAGCCACGCCTGCTGAAGGTACGACGTATCGCTTTGCCAAAGAAGACCGCAAACGCTTCCCCGATATTCTTCAGGCGGGTACCGAATCCAATCCGTATTACACCAACAGCTCTCAGCTGCCGGTGGGCTTCACGGACGATCCGTTCCTTGCCCTTGAAATGCAGGACGATCTGCAGCGCAAGTACACGGGCGGCACGGTGCTTCACCTTTATATGGCAGATGCCATCAGCTCATCGAAAGCTTGTAAAGAATTGGTGCGCCGCGCATTGTCCCGGTTCCGTCTGCCTTACCTGACTGTGACGCCCACGTTCTCGATTTGCCCCAAGCACGGCTACATCTCCGGCCGTCATGATTTCTGCCCGATTTGCGACGCAGAACTCATTCGGGCGAAAAAGGCGCAGGCTGCCTGCATAGAAAATTGCTGATTACTGCGAAAGGACGATCAAAATGGATAAGAAAGACGAAAAAATTGAATTGAAAGACAGTGAACGCCAGCCCTGTGAGGTGTGGACTCGTGTGATGGGTTACCACCGTCCGGTGTCATCTTTTAACACCGGCAAGAAAGGTGAATTTTATGAACGCAAGTGCTTTGTCGAAAGTAAGTGCGGCTTAAATAAATAACTGTCATTCGGGTCGGGCGTCGGGAAGTCATTTTCGGCGCCCTTTGTTTGTGCTGTTTTTTAAGTTTTGCCGATATGAGTGAAGTATCAACGCGCGAAAGTGCCGAGCATCTCAAAATCGCTGCCATTACGCCTTATACCAGTATTGACTATCCGGGGTGCTTTTCCGCTGTGGCTTTCATCCAGGGCTGTCCCTGGCGGTGCCGCTATTGCCACAATCCTCACATGCAGCCGCGTGAATTTGATCCCCGGTATCTGCACAGCAGTTGGGAAGAATTGACGGCACTGCTTAACCGCCGGCAGGGGCTGCTTGATGCCGTGGTGTTTTCAGGAGGTGAGCCGACGCTTGATCCGTGCTTGGCCGATGCCATGAAAAAGGTTAAAGCGATGGGCTTTAAAGTCGGACTTCATACCTCGGGCTGCTACCCCGAACACGTAGCGGCTGTCATTGATTATGTCGATTGGGTGGGGCTTGATATCAAAGCCATGCTGTCTGATGCCGATGCTTACCGATGGATTACAGGGCTGACAAAGTCGGACCCGGCCAAAAACGTGCGTGAAAGTCTTGAGGTGATTATGCGCGCCGGGGTGGACTTTGAGTGCCGTACAACGGCGCATCCTGACTATCTGCCTGACGAGAAAATTTTGGCTTTGGCCAAGGAATTAAAAGCGCTCGGTGTACAAACCTTTGCTCTTCAGGTTTACCGCAAAACCAAAGAGCTCGATTTGCCCTTTGCCAATGTCGGTCATGAATATCCGGAGCCTGAAACAATCGAGGCACTTAAAGCGCTTTTTCCGCAGTTTGTTCTGCGCCGGGAATAGGTTTTAGAGTTCAATTCTTGTGCCGCATCCGGCCCAGTCGACGTCCTCAAAGACTCGTGCCATGGCGGCGGCCGCTTTAAAGCCCGTGCAGTGATTGGGGCGCCAGCGGCAAACGTCGTACTTTTTCAGTTCCTCAATCCAAACGGGAAGTTCTTCCGGGGAGGCGGCGCTTAAATGGGTGCCGCCCAATACCGTATCAAACCGATTAACTTCAAAAGTTTTCTGCGCATAACGAAGGATATTGGGAAGCCCCGCGTGTGCGCAGCCCAGTATCAAACTGACGCCGTTTTTTCCCTTAACAAGAAGCGACAGGTCATCGGCAAACGTATCGGGAATGATTTTCCCGTCCTCAGTTTCTTCCCACATGTTTTTGGCATTGACAAAACGGGGATCGCGCTCGTTTTGAGGAACCGTAAAGGCAATCACTTCATCGGTGACTTTTGCCCAGGTGTCAATCGGGTCGGTGAGAATGGACTCAAAAAGGGGACCACCGCCGCCGTTTCGCTTTTGATCGGCATCGGACCATCTCTGACGCTTCATCTCGCGAGAACCCCACCGGCGGGCTTGAGGCGCAAGACGCACGGCATCAAGGAGACCTCCCGTGTGATCAAAGTGCGCATGCGAAAACACAAGATGATCAATTTCTCGGGGATTGATTTTCAGGGCGGTTAAGTTATGAACAAGCGAGTGAACTTCTGAGCCCGTATCGAGCATCAGGCGTGTTACGGGACTTTCCAGATAGAGGCAATAGCCCCATTCGGCTTTTAGCAGACGGTTCGTGCAAAAATTTTCAACAACAACAGTCAGTTGCATGATTTTTATTCCAAAAAGTGCTCCATTGGTGTTAATATAGCGCCGCCTTTGACGGCAGAGGGGAAAAACTTTGTCTAACTTCTTAAAAAGTCAGCAAAATTTTCTCTTTTGGGGCTTGCAAAGGCGGTGATTGTGCATTACAATCACGTTTTTTCTGTCCTTGCCACACCGGAAATAGACGCTCCGGGTGGCTTTTCCCGTAAGGAGACAATTCCAATGCGTCATTATGAAATTTGCTTTATTGTGCACCCGGATCAAAGCGAGCAAGTGCCCGCTATGATCGAACGCTACAAGGCTCTCGTCGCTGAACAAGGCGGCGTGATGCATCGTGTGGAAGACTGGGGTCGTCGTCCCTTGGCCTACCCGATTCAAAAGTTGGTCAAGGCTCACTACGTTCTGATGAATGTTGAATGCACTCACGAAACGTTGGCTGAAATCGAAAACGGCTTCCGCTTCAACGATGCTGTGTTGCGTCATTTAACGATCAAGATGAAGAAGGCCGAAACGTCTCCCTCTCCGATGATGAAGGTCGTTGAGAAGGAAGAACAAAAGAAGGCCGCGACTGAAGCCGCTCACGCTCAAGAAGCCCAAGCCGCTGAAGACGCTGAAACGGTTCAAGCTCAGGCTTAATCGTTTATTTGACTAAATCAGAATTGTCGAGAAACCGGTGAACAGAATCGAATTATTCGGCGAGTTCACGCAAAAATCCGAGATGCGGTACACACCGGCTGGGATTGCGGTTTTAGAAGTGGTTTTTCACCACATCAGTGTTGTAAAAGAGGCTGGGGCCGATCGAAGACTTGAGTTCGATTTCGCAGCCAAAGCTTGCGGAGAAATTGCTCAGGCGCTCGATGCAGAGCCGTTGGGCTCCGTGTTTAAGCTGGTCGGTTTTTTAGCGCCTCGCTCTCAACGCTCCCGACAATTGATCGTTTACATTACGCAATACTCACAAGGAGTTTAAAAATGGCTTTTGGTGCAAAGGGCAAGGGTAAGCCGCGCCGTGGCAACCAACAAAATGCGCTCTTTAAGCGCAAGAAATTCTGCCGCTTCACGGCTGAAAATGTCGAAATGATCGACTACAAGGATGTTGAAACGCTTCGTGACTTCATCCAAGAAAATGGCAAGATCATGCCGGCCCGTTTGACGGGTACGAAGGCTCACTATCAACGTCAATTGGATACGGCCATCAAGCGTGCTCGTTTCTTGGCGTTGTTGCCGTACACGGACAATCAATAATCGAGTGAGGAGTTAATCAAATGCAAGTTATTCTTCTTGAAAAGATTACCCACCTCGGTGAATTGGGTGACATCGTTAAGGTGAAGGACGGTTACGCTCGTAACTTCCTCATCCCCACCAAGCGTGCTAAGCGTGCTACGCAAGCCGCTATTGCCGAATTCGAACAACGTCGCGCCGAACTTGAAAAGGCTCAAGCCGAACGCATCGCCGCTGCTGAAGCGATCGCTGCCAAGTTGAACGGTGACGTCGTTGAAGTGGCCAGCAAGGCCGGTGTTGACGGTCGCCTCTTCGGCTCCGTCACGAACGCCGACATCGCTGAAGCGCTTCAAGCTCAAGGTTTCGATATTAAGAAGGCTCAAATTCGTTTGCCCAACGGCCCGATCAAGGCTTTGGGTGAAACCCCGATCACGATCGGTTTGATGACGGACATCACCGCCGAAATCACGGTTCGTGTCGTTGCTGAAGCTTAATTAAACTATCGTAATCGACACTAAGGGCTCGGTTCCTTTTACGGAATCGGGCCTTTTTTGTTATTTTTTTGCAACGAAAAATGTGTTTTCTGCAATCGGCTTGATAACGATCAAAACGATTTTTCAGGGGGGGGTAGTCTTCGACTGTCGCGCACTTTTGAGTGCGCTCTCTTATCGGAGTTTATTATGCATTTTACAAAATCAATCTTGGCTGCATCAATTATGATGGCCATTTCAGGTTCAGCATTGGCTGTTGATATTCCCACTTGGGCTCCTGGTGGAAATCCGATTCAAGCTAGCCGTCCTGGTAATACAACTGAATTTAGTGAAGATTCTTACTATATTCGAAGTCACTCTGAAAGTAAAAATGAAGGTTTCAATAACGGCGAAACAACTTTTAATAAAAAGTTGTGGATTGAACAGATGGATACCTCCCATCGTGTTTATGGCTTTTTAGCAAATGGTAATGGTGTTACCGCGACTAATGATAAAGAAGGTCTTATCTATGTAAAGGGTACGGTCGAAGGCTTTTGGTTAGCCAAGGCAATGTTGGCCGATGATGGTGGTCATATTATTAACAAGGGTACCATTATTGCTGATAACGCATATGGCATGATGATCACGAATACTGCCGGAAACTCCATTGAAAATCATGGAACTATAGTTGTTCTCAACAACGGGGTAGCCCTGGACTTTGCTGGAAATAAAAGTTCTTCAAGTGTTGATTCAGGCTCTGTACTCAATAAAGGAAATTTGATTGTTCAGGGTGAAGGAGATTTGAAGGCTGTCCGTATTGCTGAAGGGGCTACAGGAGTTGAATTTACAAACGAAGGCTTAATTTCTGCAACTGGAAGTAAGGCAAAAGCCATCTCCGTTGAGAATTCTGGCGTAAGAGTAACATTGCAATATGGTTCTCAGGTTAATGGTTTGGTTGATCTTGAACAGGATACAGCTCTCAATCTGAAGAATCTTGAATCTGCCCAAACAATTTCTTTGAATGACTTCGCAGGTGCAGTGAGCGTTGAAAAAAGTCACGTTACACTCGAACAAGGCAGTGCCAACGCCCTTTCGATTGGCTCCGTTGAAACGACAAACGGTTCTGTCAACTTTAAATTAAACAGTGCTGGAAATAAAGAAAAGCCTGTTCTAACTATTAACACTATTAAAGAAGGTGCTGATGTCAGTTATGGATATTCAGCTACTGTTTCTGATGCTTTGCAGGGCGGCAAGGTAGTAGCCTCGGATCTTTTAGAAGGCATCGATGTTAAAGAGGGAGAAAGAGTCGAAAAAGTCTCTCTCGACCAAGGTGTTATGGCCGATGAAGGTTATGTTGATGCAAACGGTTACCATTCAACCCGCACTAATGATCTTTTGCGTTCTACTCAAGATTTGGCAATGACCAATGCATTGATGTGGCGTTCTCAATTGACCAGCTTAACGGATCGTATGGGCACGCTCCGTACAATGCCTGAAAGCGCTGGTGCTTGGGCCCGTTATAACGGTGGTCGCTTGGATGGTCTTGGAATTGAACACGACTACAACACGATTGAAGTTGGCTTTGATAAAGCGATCAACGACAACGTTACCATTGGTATCAGCTTTGACTACACGAAAGGCGATACTGATTTAACGTCTGGCAGCTCTGATAACGATACCTACACTTTGGGTCTGTATGGCAGTTATTTCAACGACTCCGGTTGCTTCCTTGACGCTATGATTAAGATTGGTCGTATTGATGCCGAGTACGATACACGAAACAACGTTGGAGTTGAAAAAGGCGACTATATGTTAACCGGTACGATCATCGGTATCGAAACTGGTCACCGCTGGGATATTCAAAACTACTTCATCGAACCGCAAGTGCAGTTAACCTACAGCTATTTGCGTCCTGAAGACTATACGAGCTCCATCGGCCGCGACGTATCCTTCGAAGACATGAAGAGCTTGATTGCCCGCGTGGGTGTCATGAGCGGTGTCAAGTTTGCTGAAGACCGCGGTTCTGCCTATGTGAAAGCCTCCTACAATCACGACTTCTTGGGTGATGTGGACGGTAACTATGCATATCAAGGAATCACTCGTAAATTCAGTGACGACTTGGATGACAACTGGGGTGAAGTGTCTCTCGGTGCTTCTTACCAAGTCACTGATTCCGTCAACACCTTTGTTGATGTTGGCACCGGCTTCGGTGGTGATATCGATCAAAAGTGGCGTGTTAACTTAGGTGCCCGCTACGTCTTCTAATTTGACTTCTCAGAACTCAATCGTCCCCAAGTCGGTTAGGTTCTGAAGTTCAAATTAAAGAGTTAACGCCAACAGTCGAAGGAATTTTTCCTGATCGATTGTTGGCGTTTCTTATTGACTACAATTGAAAGAGTGCATCAGAAAAATAAAAAATCGAACAGGGGTTTTGTTCAGAATAACCGCCTGCTCGATTTTGAAGTTGAGAAAATATCAGATTAGAAGTTATGAACTAAACCGATACCAACTTGAATACCGTCTTGTTCGCCGTGTTCTTTTTCGTTGCCGGCGACGACATTAAGATCGTATTCTTGGTAGTCATAGCCGATTCCTGCATACAAGCTGGTACGCTTGCTCAATTCATAATTGTGGAATAAAGCGATACCGTAACGCTTCACATTCATCTTATAAGCATCGTAGTATTGAGCGCTTTGATCGGGACCGATTTCAACCGATTCATAGGAATAGGCATTACCGTCACCATCGGCATAGTAAACGGAAACCTGAAGCTCACCGCCCCAGATGGGGAAGGCAGAACCTACAGCCACTGCAAAGCCGTCCAAATCACCGATAAACGTTTGATTATCTTCGGTTTCAAATCCCGGCACACCGCCGATACTTTGTTCGTGTTTGCCGTATTGAAAACCGATAAACGGTTTCATGAAACCCATATCGTAATTAGCGCCGACACTGAAAGCCAAAGTGTCATCAATCTTGCTGTCGCTTCCGATGACGGTCTGTTGATTTTTCAAAACAGTGTCAACCACTGCAACAGCAGAGAAGTTGCCGGAGGTAAACGTGGCGCCCAATGCGGCATAACGTTCCTTGTCACGGGAAGCGGGAGCGTCATCATCAGTGCCGAAAGAATACTGAGCAAATGCAGTGAAGCCTGCAAATTCCGGGGACTGCAAAGTCACCATGTTGTTATAGATACCGCGGTCCATCCAGTAACCGGCGCCAATGTAGTCCGCATAGCCGCCGTCCATGGCATCACCGTTGAGCATGAAAATATCATAGGTGCCTTCGCCTGCGGTAAGAGCATCTGCCTCTTCCTTGCTCAGGGTCTTGGTGTAT